>Ga0209123_1003182_pt1 | contig 12689 bp, 12 predicted proteins | sample BarGraIncu00431A_FD_184500 | JGI IMG/M metagenome (GOLD analysis project Ga0209123, IMG submission 184500) | Arctic peat soil microbial communities from Barrow, Alaska, USA - Barrow Graham LP Incubations 004-31A (SPAdes) (version 2) | ecosystem: Environmental > Terrestrial > Soil > Wetlands >...
TGTTGCCCTACATCAATTGGGAGACCCGGCTGCTCAGACCACGGTCAATGTTGGCGTGGTGTCGGGCGGGACGGTATCGAATGTCATTGCCGCTCAGGCGTTGGCTGATGTGGACGTACGCATCAGGAGTGAAGCCGAAATGCAAAGAATTGATGCAGCTATCGCTCAGCTAGAAGCGAGGCCAGTGACGCCTGGGGTGACAGTATCGGTCTTCAAGCGGGGGATGCGTCCGCCGATGAATCAAAGCGCTGTAACTGGCCAGTTGTGCCGCAAGATTGAGAGTATTGGAGCCGATCTAGGGATACCCATTCATTGGAGGTTGAGCGGTGGTGGTTCTGATGCCAATCATACAGCAGCCCTCGGTATTCCATCCATTGACGGGCTTGGGGCAGTCGGCGCAGGAGCGCACAGCCTTAACGAATACATTGAACTTAATTGCCTAGAAACCCGCTTTAAGCTACTGAGGGCAATCATTGCCCAGTGTTAAAGTCGGCGGGGTGTTCCCGGGTTGCCTATATACAATCTTTATGACGAAGGGTGAGGTAAATTGCTACAATATACATTAACTCGTCTTGGACAGATGGTCATCGTTTTGTTAGTCGTATCTGTCATTGTTTTTGGGGTCATGAACCTAACCGGCGACCCTGTTCTGCTACTCGTCCCACCAGAAGCTACTGATGCAGAAATTGCCGTGGCTAGGGAACAACTGGGTCTTAACCTGCCACTCTGGGAACAATACCAGATTTTTATAAGCAATGCAATACATGGCAATATGGGAGTGTCGTATATGTTTAAGCGTCCGGCGCTGGATCTTATTCTCGAACGGATGCCAGCGACATTGGAAATGACGATATTTGCCATGATTATGGCCGGGGTGATTGCCATTCCCCTCGGGGTATATGCCGGCGCTTATCCTGACAAAATGATGAGCAAAGTAATCATGTCAGCATCGCTGCTCGGCATTTCCCTGCCATCATTTTGGCTGGGTATCATGCTGATTCTGGTGTTTGCAGTTGAACTCAATATTATGCCGTCGTCAGGACGAGGGGAGGTAACCTCATTTTGGGGGATCAACCTTAGCATTCTGACGGTGGACGGACTACAGCATATCACCATGCCGGCGCTGACACTGGCCGTTGGGCAGATGGCGATGTTGATCCGTCTGACCAGGGCCGGTATTATGGAAGTGATGAGACAAGATTACATCAAATTTGCTAAGGCCAAAGGAATGTCGGCGCAACGGGTGCTGTTTGGTCACGCCCTAAAGAATGCGTTAATTCCGGTAATTACGGTCTTTGGCTTGCAATTTGGGCAGATGATCGCTTTTGCGACGATTACTGAAACCATCTTTGCCTGGCCGGGTATGGGCAAATTGCTCATTGATTCGATTTATCGCGTAGACCGCCCGGTGATTGTGGCTTATCTTATGCTGGTGGCTATGCTATTTGTGGTGATTAACTTTTTGGTCGATGTGATTTATACGCTGATCGACCCACGCATTGAGGTGAAATGAGTAAATGAAACAACAATTATTACAAGCATTTTTCGGTTCTGAAGGATATCATAATTTTCGGCATAATCGACTGGCAATGATGGGTGCCGCCATTTTGTTTTTGTTTCTACTTACAGCGTTTTTTGGTCCGTTAATAACACCCCAAGACCCTTATAACTTAAAAGAACTTGATTTGAACAACTCCTTTAAACCCCCTGTATGGGAAAGTGGTGATAGCCGTTTCTTGCTCGGCACGGATCAACAGGGACGGGATTTGCTCAGCGGAATGGTGTATGGGGTGCGGATTTCCATGCTGGTTGGCGTGCTTGCAACGGTATATTCCCTCGTTATCGGCACGATATTGGGCTTAATCGCCGGGTATCGTGGTGGCTGGGTGGATTCTGTGATCATGCGGATTGCCGACGTGCAGCTGTCTTTCCCCGGCATGCTCATCGCTTTATTTATCATGGTGGCATTCGGGCGCGGCATCGATAAATTGATCATCGCGTTGACACTGGTGGGCTGGGTTACATATGCCAGGACGGTACGTGGCTCGACGCTGGCCGAGCGTAATAAAGAGTATGTTGATGCCGCTCGGGTCTGTGGTTTCCCCAGCTGGGTCATCATGTTTCGGCATATCTTGCCTAATGTATTAACGCCGCTGATCGTTATTGGCACCATTCAGGTTGGCAATTTCATTCTGACTGAGGCAACGCTGAGCTTCCTAGGAGTGGGTGTGCCGATTTCCCAACCGTCGCTAGGTTTGCTATTAGCAAACGGCTACCAGGTATTATTTAGCGGCCTGTGGTGGGTTTCAATTTTCCCGGGAATTACCTTGCTTTTAATGGTTATTGGCACAAATCTGTTAGGTGACTTTCTTCGGGATGAACTAAACCCGCGGCTAAAATAGGAGGAGTGGACAAATGTCAGATTACTTATTAGAAGTCAATGATTTGAAGACTTGGTTCCACACCTTCAAGGGCGTGGTCAAAGCCGTCGACGGCGTTAGCTTCCGCTTAAAAAGAGGCGAGATTCTTGGGATTGTGGGTGAATCAGGTGGTGGCAAGTCGATTACCGGGTTTTCAATCTTAAAATTGATTGATCCGCCGGGGCAGTTTGATGGCGGACAGATTCTCTTCGAAGGTGAGGACTTGCTAAAAAAAAGTGAGCAGGAAATGCAAAAGATCAGAGGAAATAAAATTTCCATGATCTTTCAGGACCCCATGACGTCATTAAATCCCTTATACACGATTGGCCAACAAATCGAAGAAACACTACGCATGCACCAAAGTGAGCTGTCCCGTGAGGCGAGGCGGGCTAAAGCAGTGGAACTGCTACGTATAGTGGGCATCCCTTCCCCTGAACTGCGAATCGACAGTTACCCACATCAATTCAGCGGCGGCATGCGTCAACGGGTAATTATCGCCATTTCCCTGGCTACAAGCCCGGCGCTCATCATCGCCGATGAGCCGACAACGGCCCTTGATGTAACGGTGCAGGCCCAGATTATCAAACGGTTGACCGAGCTTGTCAGGGAGCATAATGCATCGCTGATTCTCATCACCCATGATTTGGCTCTCGTTTCGGAGGTGGCTGATGAAATTTTGGTTATGTACTGTGGCAAGGTTGTTGAGAGTGGGACAGTAGCGGACATCGTTACCAGGCCTGCTCACCCGTACACAATTGGCCTACTGCAATCAATCCCCGATATGGCGGGGGAACGAAAAAGACTGGAACAGATACCAGGCATGGTGCCGAGTCCCTTTGCTTTACCGCCTGGCTGCAAATTTGCGCCTCGCTGCAGCAGGTATCAGGACATCTGTGACCAACAAGAACCAACCTCAGTCCCAGTCAATAACCGGCACAGTGTATGTTGCCATTTCTATGTGGAAGGAGGTCAACCTAGTGAGTCAGACCTTACTTGAGGTGAAAAATTTGACCCAACGCTTCCGGCTTAGCCAGGGGTTATGGCAGGAAATGAAGTTTGTCAATGGAAAATTTGTGCGTCAACCTAAGGTGGTTCACGCTGTTAATAATGTTAGTTTTTCCATCAAGAAAGGTGAAGTGTTCAGTATCGTGGGCGAAAGCGGCTGTGGCAAATCCACAACTGCCCGCGCCGTGATTAAGTTGCTAGCACCATCATCAGGCGAGATTCGGTTCGGCGGAACGGATATCACTCATTTTGACGAACGTCAAATGCTCCCTTTCCGCCGCCGCATGCAGATGGTTTTTCAGAATCCCTATGCTTCCCTCAACCCGCGGCGTACCATTAAATCCATTCTCACTGAACCCATGTTGTTTCACGGTCTGGCCACAACTAAGCAGGAGGCTGAAGAAAAGGCCTTGTCGCTGCTGGATAAGGTAGGATTGCGCTCGGAACAGGCTGATCGATTTCCCCATCAGTTTAGCGGCGGCCAGCGGCAACGCATTAGTGTGGCCCGCGCGTTAGCGTTGAGCCCGGAGTTCATTATCGCCGACGAGCCAGTATCGGCCCTAGACGTATCAATCCAAGCACAGATTTTAAATTTAATGATGGATCTACGGGAAGAATTTAATTTGTCCTACTTATTTATTGCTCATGACCTAGCGGTGGTCAAACATATCAGCGATAGGGTAGGGGTCATGTATCTTGGCAAACTGGTCGAGGTGGGGAGCAAGCAGGCCATTTATGGCAACCCCCTACATCCCTATACCCAGGCATTATTCGCATCAGTGCCTGTGCTGGGAAGTCACAATCTACGTGATACTCAACTAGCAGGTGATGTACCGGCAACGCCGACAGAACTGCCGTCAGGGTGTTACTTTGCGGGCCGTTGTCCTCATGTTATGGAGATTTGCCGGGAAACAGAGCCGGAATTAATATCATATGGGACAGACCATGTCTGTGCATGTCATTTGATCGGGTAGGCCAAACCGCCGGTACAGTGTATCGGTGCAGGAGGAGGCTACTGAATGAATGGGTAGCCTCTTATTTGATTATATTGTTTAACGATAAACGGAGGGGATTTTTAATGAAACAAAAAATTTTACAGGCTGTCGTAGAGTTGCAAGATGAGTTGCTGACACTCAGCCATAATATTCATGACAATCCGGAGTTGGGGTTTCAGGAAACCAAGGCTTTGTCCTGGCAAAAAGCACTGCTGGAGAAGTACGGTTTTATTGTAGAAAGTCCATACTGTGGATTATCGACAGCTTATCGGGCGACATTTACGGGCAAGGGCCCAGGCCCGAGAGTTGCAATTCTTGCGGAGTATGACGCATTACCGGACATTGGGCATGGTTGCGGACATAATCTTATCGCCTCAAGTGCGGTTGGTGCCGGTATTGGTCTGGCTAGGGTCATGGCTGATATTGCTGGGGAGGTGGTAGTTCTAGGAACACCAGCCGAAGAAGGCGGCGGTGGCAAAATCATCATGGTCGACAAAGGGGCTTTTGCTGATATTGACTATGCCATGATGATGCATCCTAGCACCAAGAATATTATCGGCCGTGGCGGTCTGGCAGCTGTGTCTCTGAAAATTGAATTTTTCGGTACAGCAAACCATTCAGCAGAACCGGAAAGAGGTGTGAATGCCCTCACGTCCCTCATTGGATTATTCAATAACATCAATGCCTTGCGTGGGGCGTGGAAGATTAAAGAAGGGCCCAATATCAACGGCATCATCACCGCGGGCGGGGTTGCTTCGAATATCATTCCTGATTACGCAGCCGCAAAATTCACCGCACGGGCCTATACCCGTAGTTATCTGTTAAAAATGGTCGAGGATATCAAAGTGGCCGTTCAGGCGGCTGCGACAATGACAGGTGCTACGTGTAAAATAGAGATTGGTATCTTGTATGCCGAACGTTATTCTAACTTGACGATGGGCGAAACCTTTAAGACCAATATGACGATGTTGGGTGAAACCATGAATTATCCAGACCCACAAGAATCCATAGGTTCCTCTGATATCGGCAATGTTTCAATGGTCGTACCGGCCATCCATGAGTACTTGTCCATCACATCGCAGGATGTCAATAGTCATAGTCTTGAGTTCATGGAGGCAGCTGGTTCACGGCGCGCCGATGACGTAGTTCTGCTTGCAGCCAAGGGATTGGCCCTTACAGCTTATGATATTCTCGTAGATATTACCCTACGAGAACGTATCCGTGTTGAGTTTAGCCAAATATCTGAAAAGGATGCGGGTATATGACTCTAATTATCTAAAAAATTAGGCAGGGAAATTATTTTTTGTTCACATATCATATCTTCATAACATATAATACAGCGAAAAGGTAAAGGAGGTATGATAATTATGGAGTGTTGTGGTCCTCATTATGCAATGCCTATGCATGATGGTTGTAGGCCAAAATGTAAACGCAGATGTGTGCATGAATTCACCAAAAAATTTAAAGTTTATGAAACTTGTTGTTATGAAGTCGTAAAAGTATGTCCAGTTTGTAGTTGTGAGCATCAGCATCCTATGTGCCCACGCTGTGGCGGTTACGGACAGATGGACTTTGGTATGGGTTATGGTGGAGGTCATGGCATGGGATACGGTTACTAGATAATTTTTTGATATGACTTATCCTCTCCCAATTAGCAAAGCTAGTGTCTCTCCCCATTTACAGGGGCACTAGCTTTTGTTTTGCTATTTATATAATTTTCGCAACCACCCGAGATGCATATGAAGTCATGAGGTAGGTGACTATATTTGCTTTATCATCGGATTCTATTGAAAACTTAGTTAGAAAAAGATTCAATATGCAGTTCAGAATACTGCAAGTTGAGTCTTTCATTAAAATGATACTGTTCAAATACGGAGAGTTAAGCTTAATCCAAACCCGCGCAAATTCTCTTTGGCCTGGGATGGACCAACTTTCTCGACCGTTAAGTGACGGTAGGTTGTTGTAAGTTCTAATGCTGAATTAAGTTTGTGGGACAAACCGAATTCAATATTAGTAACATTTCGCCCGCCGCCTAAAATAGTGTAGAGAATCAATTTGTCTCCTAACTTCTTGCTAGCAATGATGCCCGCTTGCACTACGTCCTTATCTGTCAAATCGTGGCCAACAAGTTTGTCGTATCCTGTTGTCTTCGAATAACCTGCATATATTTGTAGATTATCATTTATCTTGCGAAGGATATTGATTTCCCTATTTCTCATCCTGTAAGCAGAAGCATTATAACTGGTATCATAACCTGTTAGGCGAGAACTGGTAGCCCAGCCATTGCCAAGCCCTCTTGAGATAGTGACATCAAAGCAATTCGTTCCCAAGAAAGTATGTATGTTAGAATTTAAATCGACTACTGTGATGCCCCGAGTAAAGTCATTCAATGGGCTAGCATAACAAACCTGACTTAAAATGACTAGCAAAATCATTATAAATATGGTCTTTTTCAAAATATCACCCCCCTACTTAAGCCTGTACAATATATTATGTTGAGATAGTCATTTTTATGACTATCGACAACGCACTAAATAATCTACAGTTATCATTGCGAGGTAGTTAGCAATGACAGAAACTGGGGGGATAGATAGCTTATTTATTTTGTGGATGATGAAGGTCGCTATATACAATGTGATATAAAAAAAGAGTAGGCAGGGAGTATATTCCCCCGCCTACTCTTTTAAGAGTGGTTTCTGTAGCTATATTTATTTTTAAACTGGGAAGATAATTCTAGCCAGGTAAATGGCTAATGTCAGTGTCACAGCACTAAAAATAGTCGAGACCATGACAGCTTGCGAGGCGAAATCCTGACAACTATCGCATTCGACAGCAATTAACGCCGTATTGACGGCCGTTGGCACGGAATATGCGATGAGTATGGTCTGTGCTACAATGCCATGAAAACCCATAATGTAGATAAAAAGAATAGCTAGTAACGGCCCAATGATAAGCCGTGAAAAGACAGAAAGATGAACTTCGACATTTCTAAAGTCAAATGTAGTTTTCGCAAGTTGTGCTCCTAGTGTTAATAATGAAAGTGGGACCAGTCCATTTTTAAGATATACGAGGGCCGGCCAGAGGGCGGTTTGGGTCATATCAAATTCAAGATATTTTAAGAGAAAGACAGTGGGTATTGCATAGATAGCTGGCATGGCAAAAACTTTCAGGAGTGAATCCTTAGCTGTCATCGTGGCTCGTCCGGCATTGAAAAATCCGATGGTATTACTGGAGATATTTTGTAGTACGAGTATCATAAGCTGGGTTGTGATCGCCTCGCTAAGATAAGGGGTTTTTCCTTCGACAACAAAGGGGGCACTTGAAAAAATGAGGATGATCAAAGATAAGCCGATATTACCTGAATTATTAAACATAATTGAATTTTTAAAAGCATTTGTCAGTCCAACATCATAATTGCGAATTCTTGAAACGATGCGTCCTAGAATATCATTAGCAATCAGCAATAATACGCCACAAAAAAATATTTTAAGCATATCGATTTTAAGAATTGCTTCGTAAAGATTAACAAATATAAAAGAAGGCATAATTAAATAGAAAAGCAATTTACTAAGACTGGGGATGTGTAAAGTGAATTTTTTACTTAAAATAAACCCCAAGCCGATTAATATAAAAATCGGAATGATATTATGACTCAGTATATGAAAAAAAATAGACATAAAAAGTCCTTTCTGTATACTAAAAAATTTCTATATCTCTGTATTCTGTCAGTATTTACTTCAGAAGTCAAACAATATTTACATTTAATTGATAATTTATTGGATAATCTTAGTTTTGTGTTAGTTTCATTTTATAATGAGCGAAAGGCAGGATATCTTATATTGTACGAAGAATTCATAAGGAAATAGTTAATATCCATCGGCTTAAAGGGGGAATTAACTAAAAATATGTGGGTTAATACCCCAAGAATATTTGGCTTATAATAAAAAGAAACAGCAAAATAACGGATAGGAGTGGTTAAATTAATGGCAACAAAAGTTGGGTTGGTTACAGGTGGAGGTACAGGAACTGGCAGAGCGGTGGCGTTGGGACTTGCTAAACTTGGTATCCATGTAGTTGTAAATTATTCCCGGTCTAAAGAGGAAGCCGAACAGACTGCGGTTGAGGTACGGGAACTTGGAGTATCATGCCTACTGCAACAGGCAGATGTGTCGGATGATGCACAGGTACGGACGATGATTGAAAACACAATAAAACATTTTGGCAGGTTGGACTACCTTGTGAATAGTGCTGGAGTCACAGCGTTTGTGGATCTTGCTGATTTGGAAGGATTGAAGTCTGAGCATTGGGACCGGATTATGGATGTAAATGTCAAAGGGGTATTTCATGTTTGCCGGGCGGCTAGCCCTTATCTAAAACAATCAAAAGGAAATATTGTCAATATAACTTCAATAGCAGGTTTGACAGGACAGGGGAGTTGCATTGCTTATGCTGCATCAAAGGCTGCGGAGATTAGTGTAACCAAATCGATGGCTAGGGTTCTAGCGCCGGAAGTAAGGGTCAATAGTGTTGCTCCAGGAATTATCCTTACTCGATGGGTTGCTGGGCGTGAAGAACATGTGCAAAAATTTGGCGAGGGAACACTGCTAGAGCGGGTCTGTACTCCCGAAGATGTTGCAGAAGTCGTATTGTCACTCTTGACATCAGCGGCAATGGTAACCGGCCAAACCATCGTTGTAGACGGTGGAATGACGCTTTAGAAAATCTATTGCCGTAGCTGTTGTATTGCTTTGAGTTGATTTTTTGTGGAATTAGAATGGGTACGGGGAGTGAGTAATATATTTAGAAGACAATTATTCTGCATAATCCTGTTTATTTGTCTATTTTCCACCGATTTCCGTACATGTTCAGCAGAGCATGTGCAAAGGGTTGCTGTGTTGCCTGTATTTTTCAGTGACAACATCTCTATAAAAAATAAGGATGTAGAGAAAATCATTGCAGAAGCTCTCATCAATAAATTTCACATGCCTTTGTCCAAGGTAGTAACCTTTTTTGAAATGATCCCTGAGTCAGATATAATTGGGGTACTGCCCGTCCAGTCTAAGGATAAAAAGAAAAGCAAGCTTTCCAATGATCTGCTTGTCGAGGTTGGGGAAAAGTTGAATGCCGATATAGTAATCGCCACTGAAGTAACATCTTACTGGTCGCAATCGCGCATGAGTTGGGAAGGTGATCGGATACAAGAAACTGACCTAGCAATACGAATCATCAATTATCATCGTCCATCGCGGCAATTTACCCAGCAGCATGACCGGCAGTCCTATTTGGGAGACGATATAGTATGGGCGCAACCGGAGTATATCGCCGAACATATGATGTATGACTTATTAAAGAAGATACCCAATTATCGATGACGTTCTGATGACGATCTATTGAAGAAAACATTTGATCAAATGTAGCAAGACAGGTGACGTTTCCATAAATTATTGGATATGTAGTTTACATATTCGGAAATTTCCTTCTCGGGCAATCAAAAAAATATGTGTAGATAGTTAATAGGCTCAACAGCATTACGCTGCTTGTTGAGCCTATTTCAACGCGAAAATTCTAATGGAACCCTAGCTGAGAGTAATTAGAATACTATAGTTTTTTAATAATTTTTTCAGAACGGCTTAGTGGTTGGGTCGTATCCATGTGCCCGACAATGGTATCAACTTTGTTTCCTTCAACTAAAATCTGTACCTTTTGTATATTGGGAAATTCGGTCAATGTATTAACAATGGCAGCGACCAACAGAAGTTCCGACGTTGAGCCCCCCGTATTTTTTTTGATCAGATTATCATTAAAGTCGACATAGGCGATATGATCTTTAACCCAGAGGGCTCTCAATTTCGTATCAGGTGGCATGACGGATACCAAAGCCATATTTTTTGTTCCGGCTAATAGCAGTTCTATTGCCGTTTGTGCTGGATAATCATTTTTGGGTACAATATGAATTTCTGGGATTAGATACATTGCGTCATTTGTAGCATGGTATATAGTCACCTGCATAGTCTCCTGCTCCAAAGGAAAAATAGTAGTAGTAGTCCTTGTGCTTACTGGATTTCCGGGGGTAGTTGCCCCTAGATATAACAGATTACTCTGGGCTGGAACAGTACTATTAGCACATCCGGCTGCCAAACTGGCCATTAAAATCATAATCACCCATAAAACTTTTTGGACACTAAGCATTATAAGCCACCCCCATTTTTAGCGGCGAGCGCAAAAAAGGCATCTAATCCCTGAACGATACCTTGGGCCATCTGTTGTTGAAACTGTGGTGAATTGATGAGTTGTTCTTCATTAGGATTGGAGATAAACGCTAGTTCAGCTAATACTGCCGGCATTTCTGTATTTCTCATCACATAAAATCTAGCCGGACGTCGTCCTCTGTTTTGTAACCTGCCTGCTACAACTAAATTATTTTGAATACATTGTGCTAGCAAAACATCATATTTGGTTTTAGGATAATAATACGTAGTCGTACCACCAGCGATAAGATTGGACGAAGCGTCAATGTGTATGCTAAGAAATACAGCGGCATTATTATCATTAGCGACGGATGTCCTTGCTTTAAGCTCATCCACAGCACTCGCATTAGGTCCATAGACATCCTTGTCAGTTTGTCTGGTCATTAAGACCTCAGCACCCGCTTTTTCCAACAAAACCTGTACTTTCTGGGCCACAGCCAGTGTTATGGTTTTTTCCTGGGTTTTATTAAGACCTACCGCACCAGAGTCACTGCCGCCATGTCCAGGATCAATGACGATCACTTTATTTTGTAGACCAGAGGTGAAAGTATACTCTGCTTTAGGTATTGGTTTATTAATATCCACCACTACGCGAAATATTTTGTTGGCAGCAGAATTACTGGGGAGGGTAAATACATTATAATCACTGTTATCAATCACCCCAGTTAAACTGACGATTATTTTGCTGTTATTGTTCGCCATTGTTGTAAATGACACCTGGTCAGCAATATCTCCATCAAGTGGCAAACAGCCAATCGTATTGCCGACGGTCGCCCCGGTTATATCAATAACTACTTGGGAGTTGGTATCATCAAGTTTACTGCTTACTTGCACCGGCCCTGTTGTATCAATAACCAAACGCAAGTTATTACCGCCAGTAACACCCTCCTTATTAACGAACCAACGTACATTAGTTAGTTCTACTCTGGGCAAAACGTCTTCATTAGTAGTCATCATAGTCTCTTTTATTATCGGTGCTACTGGAGAAACAGCGCTAGGTATATTAGTATGCGATGGCCTAGCTAAGGTAACTTGCGGCATAAGGAACATAATGAGCAAGAATAAAGATAAAAGTCTACGACGCAACCGCGGCACCCCCATATTTTTTTAGACATCCCAAGTGGCCAAGCCCCAGATACACTGATTTATATTGTAAGGCTACATATTAAAGTTCGTATTATATGACGATATTCCTGCAGACATTAGCATGGTAATTTATATATTTTACCACACTATTGTTGTTGATGAATATACTATTTTGGAAATTAATACCAAAATAGTGGTGACAGGCAATTAAATTACTAGTTTTCTCAAAAATTGAGATGAGATTACAAGAATGGCGAGGGCCGCTTAATGAAAATGAATAAGACAAGGGGACGGAGGTTGCGTCTTGGACATTGCTTGGCCCACTTCGGTTAGAACAGTACGGACGTCACATACTGTCATGATGTTAAGTTCGGGATAATGAGAGAGGAAAGGACAAACCTTAACCAGGAGGAATAAAATAGTTATTGGCGAAATTGATTATAACTGGACATATTTCCTCAGGGCCTCGTTTATAAGGAAATGTGACATTGTATGTTTAAAAGAGCCGATCTTACAATGTGAGGATCATACTGGATTACTTAGTTCTGTGATAAATGGAGGTATATATGTGGATTTTTACAAGATTTATTCAATACTATAAACCCTATCGATGGTTATTTTATTCTGATCTATTCTGCGCATTGGTTGTTTCCATAGTAGATCTGGCATTTCCCCAGATTCTTTATTTTTTGACTCATGACGTTTTTACCCGGGGTAGAGCAGAAATTATGAATACACTTGGTATTGTTGGTGTGGGGATGATGGTCATGTACGGTATTCGCTATGGCTGTCAATATTATATAACGACCTGGGGACATATTATGGGAGCGCGCATGGAAAGCGATATGCGTCAGGATTTGTTTGATCACTATCAGCGGCTTTCCTTTTCATATTATGATCGTAACAACACGGGTGAAATGATGTCCAAGTTGGTA
>Ga0209123_1003183_pt1 | contig 12684 bp, 12 predicted proteins | sample BarGraIncu00431A_FD_184500 | JGI IMG/M metagenome (GOLD analysis project Ga0209123, IMG submission 184500) | Arctic peat soil microbial communities from Barrow, Alaska, USA - Barrow Graham LP Incubations 004-31A (SPAdes) (version 2) | ecosystem: Environmental > Terrestrial > Soil > Wetlands >...
ATTCCCTTTGGGCCATTCAGTGGTTGCCCATGCGTACATCATATCAGGAACCATCTTTTGAGGATGCATGTTTTTGCGTTTGTAAACCGATAAACCCAACCGGGCATAAAAAGAACTGTTAACACCAAGGTATTTATCTAAACTGACACCCAAGACTTTATCAGCCGTGACCACAGACTGGTTAAATCCCGAAATGCAGGTATAAATTACAGGGATTTCTTTCTGCGGAAAATAATATTTGTAATGTCTGAAAGCCAGTTCCAGATCATTGCGAAGCTGAATGGTATCAATCGTTTGGGCTACAATGGGTTCCAGGTTCCTGATTAACGTATCCGACACAAATTTATAAAGCATTTGGGGAAAATCTTCCTGCTCCACACCCCCAATTCCGATCATCCGATAGGTGAAAATATCGAAAAACTCCTTATACCTTGCTTTCAATATAGGAATAGCAGATGTTATTTCAGCTTGCTGAAGCTTTAATAAATCAACATCCAAATGTTTGATTTTTAAGTCTATTGAAACATTTGATACATTTATTTTCAATGGGTTACGGGTGCAAGAAAACATCAGAACCATCAAACAAAAAAGGAAACCAAATTGTTTCATACGGGAGCTTTATAAATTATTACGCTGCAAGTACATTTTTATTGTCATTGTAAATATAAAAGCCGAAATTTGCAGTAAACAAAAATAGGTTATTTCGGCGTGATATTTGTAGTTACAGAACCTTGTTTTTCAATAAGTTTTCCCAGGGGAAATATGCAAGTTGGTATTCAAACCTTAAACAAAATTAAATGATGAAACGAATTACTCTACTAGCCGTCTTAATTGCCTTTTCATTAGGCAGTTGGGCCCAGACGCGTATGCAACTTGCCTTTACCGCCAGCCCCTCCATCAACTGGCTGAGTTCAAGCGGTCATGAGGTCAACAGTCAAAAAGCGATACTGGGATATGATTTTGGAATCAGCGGAGATCTTTTCTTTTCCGAAAACGAACATTATTCACTGCTCACCGGATTGCAGATTATAAATACAGGTGGTAAAATTGGGTATAGTGCAAAGCAAGATTTTCCATTTTCGGGGGCCACCTTGCCTGCAAACACCGAAATTAAATATCGCCTGCGTTATCTGGAAATTCCTATGTCAATCAAGCTTAAAACCAATCAGTTTCACAGGTTGTATTACTGGGGTCTGTTTGGCCTGTCAGCCATGGTGAACATAGGAGCCAACGGTGACAGCAGTGATGGCACTTTCAAAAAAGACAATATCCACGATGAAGTGAACATGTTCAATTTGGCGATGAATGTTGGGGCAGGATTCGATTTCGATTTAGGAGCCAACAATTCGTTCAGTGCAGGTTTAATATTTCAAAATGGACTCACTGATGTAACAACCAACAACTATTTCAACGACAAAACCGTTGTCAACTCTCTGAAACTGAAACTTGCATTGATATTTTAAAGAACTGAATTATGAAGATTGCTATTGCCCAGCTTAACTATCACATTGGTAATTTTGAACTGAACACTTCTAAAATTATCGAATGTATTCATCAGTCAAAAGCTGAGGGTGCCGATCTTGTCGTCTTTTCCGAATTGTCGGTTACAGGTTATTATCCCCACGATTTGCTCGAACGCAAGGAATTTATTGAGCAATCCTATAAGGCCATCGAACAGATCGCGGCTTGTTGCAAAGGCATTGCAGCCATTGTTGGTGGGCCAAGCATCAATCCGGAACCAAGGGGGAAAAAGCTGTTTAATTCAGCCTTTTTTATGTACGATGGAGTCATTCAGCAGTTGGTCAATAAGTCATTGTTGCCTACTTACGACATCTTTGATGAATACCGTCATTTCGAACCCAACAAACATTTTTCGGTCTTTCCTTTCTGCGGAAAAAAAATTGCAATCACCATCTGTGAGGATCTCTGGGATGAACAGGAAACACAAAATGAATTTGGACGTGAAAAACTATACCAGCTTTCACCCCTGAAAGAATTATCGGCCTTAAACCCTGATCTGGTAATCAATATATCTGCTTCTCCCTTTTCGTACAACCAGGCAAACTGGCGCAAGAATATTCTGATCAAAAATGCCATTAAATATCAGTTGCCCATCCTGTATGTCAACCAGGTAGGGGCTCAAACCGAACTTATTTTTGACGGGGGATCAATCCTGCTCGATCAAAACGGAGTAATTCAGGAAGAGCTGAATTATTTTGAAGAAGACTTTCGCATCATTGATACTGAACATCCTACCGGTAACCTTCAGCCTCCAACTTCCACCATTGAAAAAATCTATCAGGCCCTGATTTTGGGTATCCGGGACTATTTTACAAAGATGGGTTTCAAAAAAGCAACCCTGGGTTTATCAGGAGGCATCGACTCTGCCCTGGTGCTTGTTTTAGCTGTTGAAGCTTTGGGAAAAGACAATGTGCGTGTTTTACTAATGCCATCCCGCTACTCTTCTGATCATAGCGTGGACGATGCCATGCAATTGGTCCACAACCTTGGCATTCAGCATGATATCATTCCAATTCAACCCATGGTCGACAGTTTTGAGCAAAGCCTTTCCGAAGTATTTACTAATCTCCCCAACGATATTACCGAGGAGAATATACAGGCCCGCACCCGTGGCATCTTGCTCATGGCCCTTTCGAATAAATTTGGAAATATACTGCTTAACACTACCAACAAAAGTGAATGTGCTGTCGGATATGGAACCCTATATGGCGATATGAACGGCGGACTGGCAGTGTTGGGTGATGTTTACAAGACCGATATTTTCAAAATGTGCCGATGGATTAACCGTACCCTTGAAATAATTCCTGCAAATACAATTCTTAAACCACCTTCAGCTGAGCTACGAGCCGATCAAAAAGACTCTGACTCGTTACCAGATTATGAAATGCTGGATCAAATCCTGTTCGACTACATTGAACTGAACCTTTCGCCCCAGGAAATCATAGCCAAAGGATTTAATGAAGCCACCGTTCTGCGGACTGTGCGCATGGTTAACAACACTGAATACAAGAGATTTCAGGCTCCCCCCATATTGAGAATCAGTTCGAAAGCCTTTGGATTCGGTCGCCGTATTCCTTTGGTAGCCCTGTACTCCTGATGCCTCATGAGATTTCCTTACATAAGTTAAAATATCAACAGCAAAAAATAAACATTCTGCATTTTTCAATACTGACAAAATTACTTAACTTTGGTGCTGTAGAACATGAAAATTTATTTCTATGGTAAGTAGTGAAGTGAGTATAAATGAAATATTTGAAAATCCAAAGTCTATTTTCAGTACCCTAACCCCTATGGAAAAAGTGGCGCTGGAGAAAAATATCACTTTAACTTACTTCAAAAAAAATGAATATATTTTTACCGAAGGAGAGAATCCCACAAGCTTTTTGTTTCTGAAAGAAGGAAAGGCCATCATTTTTAAAGAAGGCTTTGGTGGCCGTGAGCAAATACTACAGATGGTCAAACCCCTTGGAATAGTTGGCTACCGTGCTTTACTGGCCGATGAACCATACATCGCATCTGCCGTAACGCTCGAAGAATCAACCGTTTGCTCTGTTTCACGGGATTATCTTTATAATAAATTACTTAAAAACCCGGCCTTCTCGCTTCGGCTTCTTCAAATAATATCGAAAGAGCTGGGGTTTTCAAACCTAAGAACTGTTAACCTGACCCAAAAGCACACCCGTGGTCGACTGGCTGAATCATTGCTTCTACTTAAAGAAAAATACGGCTGGGAAAATGATGGCGCCACCCTGAAAGTCTACCTCTCGCGCATCGATCTTGCCCATTTGTCGAACATGACCCATTCCAATGCTATCCGTACCCTGACTTCTTTTGCCGAAGAAAAAGTAATTGCACTGGATGGCCGCAAAATCCGTATCCTCGACCTTCAAAAACTTGAAAGAATCAGCAAGCTGGGATAGCCGCGCTCAAAAGTTGCTGTCTTAAATAAAATGTCTACTACTTTCCTGTCAAGGCTGATTGGTCGCTTCTGACAATAGCAACATACCATCGGAGCATGACTCTGCATGACCCTTCGGGGATGATTCATTGGAATCTTAAATAATCTTGATCATGGATTAAGAACATGGAAGATTACACGCTTTGTTTTTGCCCCTTTCTGATAATTGGTACACCTCACATCACATCGAAATATTCATTGTCGAAATTCGACTGTAAAAGAAATTAGTCATCTAAAAACCAGACCGTTAAACGATATTTCTCCCACCTCTTCTGCCATTAGAGATAGTATTTATAATTCAATGGCACTTACCGACTCAATATTAACTCAATACGAACTCAATACGAACTCAATACTAAAAAGGTTCAGAATAGGGTTTAAATAGGATGTAAACAGGTTAATGAACCTACTTACAACCTATTTACACCCTATTTACTACCTATTCTGAACCTATTTACTATTGAGTTAGTATTGACTTAGTATTGACTTAGTATTGAGTTAGTATAGGGAATAGCGAACCCGGATATATTGGGAATATTTTGAAGAAAAGGGAGTATAAAGAAGTTTGTGTAAACAAAATAATTTACACTCTCTAGCAGGATAATCACCTTAGCTTTCCCTGCTAGCTCGGTAAAAGCTAACAATACTATTGAAGAGAATAAATTCAGAGAGGTGGCAAAGTTATAGGTATGAGAGAGTAAGCAATCTTTGTATGGTTGCTACAGATATCAGATAACAATAATTACAGGACAATTGGATGATCGTTCAGTATTGAGTTGAAAGTATTGTAATTTTGAGTTGAAGGCTGAAATGTAATGGAATAAATAATTGTAGGTATGGGGATATTTTAACGGAGTAACAATTATAATAAACAGAAATTTAAAGATCCTTTATCTTTTGGAGGATGGTCACGGCATCTTTGTCAATTTGTGAGAATCCAAACCATTTTTTACCCAGGTCTTTGAGTGAAGCTCCGAATAAATAGACTCTTGTTTGGTCGATAATTAAAAAACGATCATGTGATTGATCAAACTTATTAACTGAAACAGGAGGATATTGATCATTGAATTTGACGATGTCCTGCTCTAAAATCCGATTTATATTTTTGGTATAAATGGTGGCCTTGACTGTTGGTTTTCTTTTTGACAACAACATGAGTACAATGTCGTCGATATAATTATCAATAAGTTGTATTGAACTGTCAGCGCTTCTGGTCAATTCGGAGACAAAGGTGTAGGCATCAAATATTTGACCATTGAAGAATATACCCTGGTCGGACAAGTGTTTCCCAATTTCCAAAGCGCTAAAGACCTGTTCAAACTTTTCATCCGATTTTAATCTCCATTGTTCAATGGAATCCAATCGTTGAATGAGACCGGTATAGGAGCCAATTACTTTTCGCATTTCAACGAAGGCATCCATAATCTGGATACTCACTTTGATTGCGGTTTGGCTGCGCAATACGGCTGAAAGCATAGCAACACCCTGTTCTGTAAACACATAAGGTAAGTATTTAGTGTGCTTTCCTCTTCCAGATTCTGGTAGTTCAGAATCGGCGATAGGCTTTAAGGTGCCAAATTGGCACCTTAAAGATTCATCCTGACTTAAGGTGCCAAATTGGAACCTTAAGATTTCAACCTCTTTTTCAGCAAGTTGAAATCGGAATGAATCAGGAAAACGTTCCTGATTCCGTTTTGCTACCCTGTTAAGGTATTTGGTTTCAACCTTATACATGGCAGCCAGATGCGTATCCAGCATCACTTGTTTGCCCCTGAAATTAAAAATACGATTTTCAATTTCTTTGCTGTTATAGGGTGCCAATTCTTCCCCCATATTGTTATTTTTATGCGGTCACAATTTGTGACCGCTTCATTGATTCAAGCTTGTAAACTGAGAGACTTTTTTATGGTAGATTCCCATTATGGGTAAAGGTATGAAATTATATTCAATTATGGAGGGGAATTTAAATCATTTATTATAAAGTGCAGGATGGAGTCAGAAGAATTCATCTTCAGTTGTACGATTATTTCGTACAACTGAGAAAAACCTTCCCTGCTCAGTTTTCTTTTAAGGTCGCTCCAATATCTACGTGGATTATTACGAGCCGCTGGTGTGGATTTGCAATCCACACCTTTTAACTGCGGATCTGCGATCCGATTCTATCCTTATACAAATTCAATGGCAACCAATCCTTTTTCCCCAGCATAATCACGAGCCGAGCTGTAAAGATAATCTTCCGGGTTGGCAACCAGTTCAGCCTTTACCGGATTTTGGTGGATGTAATTCATCTTTTCATCCAAAAAAGCATTTGAATGAATTTCCTGAGCATCATTACCTTCCTGCCAAACTCTATAATACTTGATTTTAGGATCGTTTTTGCCTGCATACCAAAACAAATTCAACATTCAGTCTCTTCGACTTTCGGGTGCTTCCTGGATGGCCTGGATCAGGGCTTTACTGGTGAACTTTTTAAAATCACGAAGAATATCAGATAAGCTGCCTTCATCTGCACTTGCAACCAGGTGAAGGTGGTTGCTCATTAAACACCAACAATATACTTTTAACCCTTTCTTGGCAATGCAATAGTTGATTGAATCAACCATAAGATGTTTGTATACGGGTCGCGACAGGACATCAATCCACCCTACTACTGTCATAGTAAGAAAGTAGACATACCCAGGCGATATTTTGTTGTGGATTCCCATTTCATATAAAGTTAGGGAATTTTACAATACCATTGTGCGGGGCTTGTAAATTATTCATTAAAATATTTACCCCATTAAAATTTCAACCATGACTTCTATCCGATAGATTTAAGGCAAATCATGGGGACATTCTATTGTGATTTATATTGTGCATAAAGGCAGGAAGTACTATATTGCTATACAGGGATTGAAAATCCCTCGTTAAAAGGTGAAGATTACAAATCTTCACCAGCAACTCCCAAATCTTCACCAGCAACTCACAAATCTTCCTTTTTATTCCTGCAAATAAACTCTCTTCACCCTTTGGGAGATTCCAGTGAGGACTTCATAGGGGATGGTGCCAATGGTTTGGGCAATGTCGCTGACAGGGTTGTGTTCTCCCATCAGTTCTACTTCATCACCCACTGCAACATGCAATCCGGTGACATCGATCATACACATGTCCATACATATATTACCAATGACTGGAACCATCCGGCCTTTCACATATACTTTACCTACCCCGTTTCCTAGACGACGGTCGTAGCCATCAGCATAGCCAATTGGAAGGACTGCAATCTCAGAATCATGAGTGATCACACCCTTGCGACCATAGCCAACTGTCTGTCCGGCAGGGATCATACGAATCTGTGATACGCTGGTTTTCAGGCGACTAATGCTCCTGATTTGCTGATTTCCACAGGCGCTCACACCATACAGGCCAATTCCAAGGCGTACCATTTCAAACTGAAATTGAGGGAACCGTTCAATACCTGCAGAATTCAATATATGTCTGAATACTTTATAGGGAAGTTTTTGGGTAATCATATTACTGAAATGGAGAAATTGCTGGATCTGACCTCCTGTAAACTCATCGTGAATTGCTTCATCAGCCCCAGCCAAATGGGAAAACACTGAGCGCACCACCATTTGTTCCTGTACCAACAGCTTGGCCATCAGGCGATCAATTGAGACTTCGGAATCAAAACCTAGTCGGTGCATTCCGGTGTCCAGTTTCAGATGAACAGGATACCGCACCACTGCATTTTGTTGTAAAACTTTTCGGAACGAATCAAATATTTCTTCAGAATAAATATTGGGTTCGAGCCTGAACTCTATCATATTTTCAAAACTGTGTTCCTCGGGATTCATTACCAGGATGGGCAAATCAATACCGGCCTGGCGCAGTTCGACCCCCTCGTCGGCTACGGCAACGGCCAGATAGTCAACCTTGTGAAACTGAAGGATACGTGCAATTTCAGCCATCCCGCTTCCGTAGGAAAAGGCCTTCACCATGACCATGATTCGCGTTTCGGGATGGATAAGTGAACGGAAGAAATTAAGATTTCCTATCAGGGCATTTAAATCAATTTCAAGAATGGTCTGGTGATATTTTTTCTGAAGTACAGATGAGATCCTCTCGAAATGAAAATCCCTTGCCCCTTTAAGCAGAACGCATTCCTGCTGATAGTCAGCAGGTTTAAAAGCTTCAAGAAACTGGTCTGTCGTTTCATAAAACTCAGCAGGCATTTCAAACATATCTGCCCGTTTCCTGATTCGGGGGCCGATCCCGATCAGATGGCTGGTCTTATTCAGTTGCAGCAAGCGAGCTACTTCCAGGTACAATTGCTTGTCGGGAATACCTGATTGCTGAATATCAGATAGTATCACCGTAGTACGAACATAAGGAGCCTGCGCATGGTTGTTTAAAAATGCAAGGGCAATCTGTAGTGAATTGATATCAGAATTGTAATAATCGTTGATCATCAGACAATTGTTGATACCCTCCTTCATCTCGAGGCGCATGGCCACAGGCTGAAGGGTGCTAAATGATTCCAGAACTGACTGTTCTTTATAATTCTGTGAAAGCACAAAAGCCAGACAGTGCGCGGCATTTTCGAGATTGGCGGCATCCTGAAACGGCATGGCCACGCGATAGGTTTCACCTTCAAAATTAGCGATCATGGATGCCCCTTTCTCTATTTCTTCCATCTTGAAATAAAGATTGGCATTTACATCATAGAACGACCATGAAAAGAGTCGGACTGATGGGTTAATTGCTCCATTTCGGATAACTGACTCAACCAGGGGCTGATCTTTGCAATAAATTAACATTTCACACGCGTCGAAGAGTTTCAGTTTCTCTTCCAACTTTTGCTGCTTGGAATCGAAATTCTCCTGGTGGGCTTCACCGATATTGGTTAAAATACCGATGGTTGGATTGATAATTTTCTGCAAATGCTGCATCTCACCGGGTTTTGAAATCCCGGCTTCAAAAATGGCCAATTCATAATCCGGGCTCAGGTTCCATACAGACAAAGGAACTCCCACCTGCGAGTTGTAGCTTTTGGGACTTCTGATCACCGCATGATTGTGCAACAATTCGAACAACCATTCTTTTACGATGGTCTTCCCGTTGCTCCCGGTTATTCCTACCACCGGGATGTGAAATTGAGATCGGTTCCAGGCTGCCAATTTTTGCAATGCATCCAGTGTATCAGCAACTTGCACAAAACAACAATTCGTATATTGTAGATATTCATCAATATATTCTGAGACCACGAAGGCACGCACCCCCGAGTGAACCAGATCAGCAATATATCTATGACCGTCGTTTCGCTCAGTCTTCAGGGCAAAGAACAGACTTGATTCAGGATCAAAAATAGTCCGGCTGTCAATGGCCACTGAAGAAAAAAATAGATCATTTGTCAATTCAGGTGTATGTATACTCCCACCTATAATTAAAGAAACCTGGGCAATCGAAAGTATAGGCATTATATTGTGGCTTTAGTATAACATGAACGGCACAAAGGTTCATATTGATCTTTTTCACCCAGTAAAACCAATTTATCGGTATTCGAAAAACGATGAGAGAACTGAGCCACATCGCCGCACCTCATGCAAATGGCGTGCACTTTGGTAATATGATCGGCCACAGCCATTAATCCGGGAATGGGGCCAAAGGGTTTACCTTTAAAATCCATGTCCAGTCCTGCGATGATTACCCGGATACCCTGATTGGCAAGTGCCACGCTGACTTCCATCAGGCCATTGTCGAAAAACTGTGCTTCGTCAATACCGATCACATCTACATCACCCGCCAGGAGCATAATGTTGCCGGATGTTTCGACCGGGGTACTCATAATGGCATTCTCGTCGTGAGAGACCACTTCCGATACTGAAAAACGGGTATCGATGGCCGGTTTAAATATTTCTACTTTTAGCCTTGCAATTTTTGCACGTTTCAGCCTTCTGATCAGTTCTTCAGTTTTTCCAGAAAACATGGAACCTGCAATGACTTCAATGCTACCCATTTTCTTTTGGCGATCAATTCCTCTTTCAATAAACATGTTGGTTATATGCTAAATATTTTTTGTAATTTTACCCTTTTCCAACAAACGTTACTCTGGCCTGTTTTTAACATGGCCAATGAGCTTTCCGGTTGCAAAAACAAAGGTAAGTTTAAATCATTACAAAGTAAAATTGAGATTGAATTACAGATTAAAATCACAAATATAAAATGGACAAGCAGAAACTGGTAAATATGATCGTCAAGGACCTGGAAGAAATTAGAGTACTTTCAGTAGAAGTTGGAGAAACTGAAGAAGATTTAGGGCTCGTTATTGATCTTGCATTGTACAGAGCCAGGCTCCTGTGCCAGGAATTTGAATTGCTGCGTGAGTTGACAGGAAATTCATCCTCTGTTGATGAAGAAACAGATGGTGATAGTTTTGAAAAGGAAGAAGATGAAGATTCAGACATCCATTATTCAGATCCTGAACTTGAAATTACAAATTTTGATGATCGGAAATTTCATTCAACGCAAGAAATGACCGATGAACAAGAGTTAGAAGATAATGAGCATGAGGAACCCGAAGAAGAGGAGGATAAAGAGTGGGAAATCCAGAAGGAACAAGTGGAGGTAGTTGAAGCAGCACAGAATCCAATTCAACAGCAAGTTACAGCTGCCGGGATAGAGGAACAGGATTTGACCGAAGAAGAATCCCATAAAGAAGAAATTGATAAGAAAAAAGAAGTTGTAATTGATCAATCCATTCCTGAAAAAGAAGTTACCCAAACGGAATTAAAAAATGAACTTCAGTCTGGAATGCGTGAAATTCATATCGATGACATGGATGAGGATGACAATATTAAACCCATTGGCTTTTCACCCCTGGCTGGGTCGACCGTCAGGCCACCGATGGTGGAAATACCAAAACCGGAATTTGTGCAATCAGAACGATCTGAGAAACAGGTGGTAGGCGAGAAATACCAAAAAGAACGCTCGCTCAACGACTCGATTGCAGAAAACCATTTTACGGAATCCAAACTTATCAACGGACGTATTCCTAATTTACGCGCCGCTATTGGATTAAATGACCGGTTTTTGTTTATCCGTGAAATATTTAATAACAATACCGAGAAATACAACAATGTAATTGAGCAACTTGATAAGATGGAACAAATACAGGAAGCCGTTGAGTATCTGAAAGCGAACCTTACGATGGAAAAGAATGAAGCCAGCATGAAGTTCGTAGAGTTGCTTAAACGAAGGTTTACTAAATAAGCTCCTATATTGAGATTGCTTTCCCAAGTACTCGGGACAATGACAATCGGAGTGTTTGAATTGCTATGTGCCTCGCAATGAAGTTCTTTGAGGTGGGATTGCTTCGTGCCTCGCAATGACGACATGATGATCGCATGTCATCATTGCGAGGCACGAAGCAATCTCATATATTCGGTACCTAAAGCCAGATACAGCATGGTCTGATAAGATTAGTACCATATTAATTGGTTCGATAATTGACAGTTTAATTAAATAAAAGTAAGCTCAGGAAACATTATAATCGAACAGATGGGTAAATTATTTTTGGTTCCAACACCAATCGGTAACCTGGAAGACATGACTTTCAGGGGCATACGTATCTTAAAAGAAGTAGATTTGATTTTGGCTGAAGACACCCGTACTTCGTCCAAACTGCTGAATCATTACGAAATCAAAAATAAGCTGGTCTCGCATCATAAGTTTAATGAACACAAGACCGTTGAAATGATTGCCGATCAAATTGAAAATGGCAAGAATGTAGCCCTTATTTCTGATGCAGGGACTCCCGGAATCAGCGATCCCGGCTTCTTATTGGTAAAGACCTGTCTGGAGAAAGAAATTGAAGTTGAATGTTTACCAGGGGCCACTGCTCTCATCCCTGCATTGGTTAATTCAGGATTCCCCACCGATAGGTTCACTTTCGAAGGGTTTCTTCCTCAGAAGAAAGGTCGCCATAAAAAGATAAAGGAACTGATTACCGAACCCAGAACAATGATATTTTACGAATCACCTTACCGGTTAATCAAAACACTCGAACAGTTTGCCGAGTTCCTTGGTTCAGATAGAAAGGCCTCTGTATCAAGGGAATTGTCAAAGTTTTTTGAAGAAAACCGAAGAGGGACCCTGGCTGAATTAATTGAATATTTCAGATCAAAAACTATTAAAGGCGAAATCGTGATTGTGCTTGAAGGTTTCAAAACAGCAGTAACAGAAGAAACGAGCCCTGAGTAAATCATACTCACACAGTGGAATCCCGAGTACTCGGGATTGGCGAGTTCTCCTGAGTACTCGGTGGCAATTAAAAAACAATTATAAACACATGAAATTGAAGAATGAGAAAATATGAGTTCCTCTTTTTTGATCTGGACAATACACTCTGGGATTTTTCAGCCAACTCAAGGGTAGCGTTGAAACAAACACTTGAAGAACTGGATCTTATCAGTCAACCCGATTTATTCGATGATTATTTCCAGTTGTATGAGCAAATTAACAATTCGCTTTGGAGTGATTACCGGGCAAAGAAAATTACCAAGCAAGCTTTAATTGTTGAACGGTTTTCCCAATCCCTGGAAGCTTTTCATATTACTCATCAGGATTGGCAGGCAATCAACAGCCACTACCTCGTATGTATGGGCTTACAAACCAAATTATTCCCCGGCACATTGGAAACTCTTGCTTATCTGAAATCAAAAGGT
>Ga0209123_1003185_pt1 | contig 12675 bp, 15 predicted proteins | sample BarGraIncu00431A_FD_184500 | JGI IMG/M metagenome (GOLD analysis project Ga0209123, IMG submission 184500) | Arctic peat soil microbial communities from Barrow, Alaska, USA - Barrow Graham LP Incubations 004-31A (SPAdes) (version 2) | ecosystem: Environmental > Terrestrial > Soil > Wetlands >...
TCGTCAGTCTTTAAGACATTCTAAGCATGACTGTTTTTTAGCTTCCAGCGTACTTATTATCATCACAGATAACATTTTTCGCAACTTCACCGAGCTTCGCACATCAAACATGGTATTGTTTGGGCACATCGGAGTATTAGAAATTTTGTAACCCCTCACACGGGGTCAGGCAGGTACTTCCCCTGCCGATTCAAATGACGAGTTCTACTTGCTTTTATCTTTCACTAGTAGTCCGATTTTATTATATATTTCTATATAGATTGTTCGGAAACAAGGCGCACACTTCCCATTATAGACATAACCTATCCAGTTTATCTGAGTAATTCTTACAATTGTTTATGACGGACTTTAGGAATATTCTGTCCTAACGCAACATTAGAATCCTATACCAAATAATAGAAATAAACACAAAGTAGTAATTATTTGAATCAGTAATGCGATAATATTTGTATATTTTCCAAATTCCTTATTATTCAATTTACCTGGACTTATTATATCACTTGACATCCAGACGAAGATGATTGTTGAAGCAAGTCCAATAATAAGCCCAAATGTACTTTTCCTTATAATTGAAAATATTGAATAAAAAAATGACCAGCATATAAGCCCTAAAAATATATACCTAAAAATAACTACTATTCTGCTGAATGTAATTGATTCTTTTATATTCTTTGCTCCGTTCACGCTATACCTCCTCCCTAACTTATTAATCCATAATATTCTACAAGTTCGACATAACTCTTCAACTGATAAATGTCTTCAGATATCGCTGATAAGCCCTACACCTATCAAATTTTATACTTTTTTTGACTTCCGATTATAGACATAACCTGTCCAGTTTATCTGATTTCTTTAATAATTCCTAAAGTTGTATATGAGGAATTTTTAGAAAAGTACGAATTAAATTTATTAACTATACAGTTAAAGAAATACTATATTTATATACATCTACATTGTCTTCTTCATCAAAGATAATTCCTAATAATTCCCCATTATTTTTTTCTATAATTTTTTTTGAAGCTATATTATCTATGTTACAAGTTACAATTGCTTCTTTTATTCCTATTTTTACAGCTCTTTCTAATGCTAATTTTAGAATTTGAGTGCCAAAACCTTTATTTCTATAACATGGTGATGTATCATAACCTATATGACCAGAGCACTCTATTTCTTGGTGTCTAATTCGCACTACTCCTACTACTTCATTATTATCAATTAACCAAAATGTTGAGGTTACAACCCATCCTTCAGGTAAATCTATCCCTTTAGAATAATTGTGTAAGTCGTTTAAATATCCATCAAAATTCTCTAATCCTTTTATATATATATTCAAGTAACAATCATCATTTATTTTTCTATATGCTAGAACATAATTTTCAAAACTCTTTTGATATTCTTTAATTGGCTCAACTAAAAATAAATCATTCATAAGTTATCCTCCATCTTTACATATATTAATTCGTATAATTATACAAGTTCTACGTATCCCCATTATTCTTTTTCCCAGCTTCCCATTATAAGAATAATTGGAAGCTGAAGAATATATAAAGAAATCAGAATTACTCCGTTACTTTAGTAATTCTAACAGTTGTTTGTGTCGTCCGTTATGAAACATGCGAACTAAACAAAAGCTACATCTACTAACCTTAATCTTTCATATCATCCTTCTTTATAGAATCCCACCTAATTATTACGGGAAATTCTTTTGGGAGTAACATAAAATTCACATTGTTTTCATCTTTATCTTTGTATACTACTGAATAATCTCCAAAACCATATGCATATTCTCCACTTTGGAATTTTAGCTTTCTTTCAGGATAATTTAAATTTACATAAATTGATGAAGTTATCCTAGCCACTACATAAGGTACCACTCCTAAAAATTCACCCACCACAAAACTTACTACAAGTACTATAATTATTACTAATTTTTTAAAGTTGAATTTCTCCATCTCTCTACCCCTCATTTTATTTCGCCTTTTTTTACAAGTTTGGCATAACTCTTTAATTATTCTTTCATTCTACAAAAATTATTCAATAATATCTCTAAATGGATAATATGTTTTTCCTGTTAGATTAGATGTATAAAGTAAATTCCACGCAGTCCAATCCTTTGCTTCCATTTGTCCAGTGGTTTCTGGTTTTTTTATATTTGCTTCCAGTTCGCCAATCGGACATTTATAGAGTTTATCTGTATTAATGTCATATTTATAATAATCTAAAGGTTGTGAACCGACTTCATGGATAGTAATTACTTGTTTTGTATCATCCACCTGCACCACTGCTGAAGTATCGCCTTGAACCCCTATATGAATCTTTGAATCAGATAGCTTAATTTCTCGAATCATCTAAATCATAAATAAAAATCCCGAGGCTGTGAGAAAAGATAATCTTATGCTCTGATTCATATTCAATATATGGCATAACTGCACCCATATTAGTATCCTTATTAATCTCTGGATCTTTATAGGAAACTTCTATATCAATATTTTCCGACACATGAGCGTCACATGAGCTAAACAAAAAGGTTAAACACATAATAGAAACTAAAGTAAATGTCTTTTTCATTTTAATTTTCACGAAAACATCCCCTTTTAAAATCAACTAATACAAATTTTACTTACTTCACGTATGAATACAGTGTGACTCACTTTATGAAAAAAGCGTATTAACTTAACTTTTTATTCTGTACATAACTTTAATTTATTTCATATTTTTTTGTTTTAACTCTGATAATCAAGCCAAGTATGAGTCCTATTAATGCAGGAAAAAAAGCAAAGAATAAGGTTAGAATATCAAATGTGTTAGTTAATAAAAACGGAATTATCATAGCCAAAAGCCCAACAAATACAGGATAAAACCAAAATAGATAACCTTTTTTTATACTAATAATAAGGGAACTAATTAGAGCAGTTAAAGGGGTTGCAATGTAAAAATAGAGCAAAAAATAACCCATTTCATTACCCGCTGAAAGAAATACCCCCAAAAGACCAATTGCCAAAAAAATTAAGACAGAAACGCTATAACATATTATCGAGATTTTTTTCGATGAATTAATATTTTTCATGGTTACCCCTCCTCCAAATAAAATATAATCGTTACATCAAGATTTTTTACAATAGTTTAACTATCTTAGAATTACGATTGAGGAACTGTTTATGATTATATATTTGTTAATAGTTTTTCTTCTGTCTTGTAAAAACTTGTAACAACAATATAGCCAAAGAGCATTTGCATAAAATTTATAAATAAACTAAAATTAAAACTAAGACTTAAAAGTTGTGGAATGAATGTATATTCATAGAATAAAACAATATAAATTCCAATTGAAAAACTTGGTAACCCAACTACAATAAGTCTCGATAAATTAATTTTCCAACTACCAATCTTATTCCTTTCACCAAGTATCTTTTCAATACCAAATATCATCCCAGCGATACAGTAGAAAATAAATTGAAATATGAAAACATTTGTACTTCCATATTATCCTTTTAGTATGATAATATATAGTATTACTATCTTTTCATAGCTATCCCTCCATATTTTAAATATATACCTTACTAATCAATTTATTACAACTGCGAAACACCTCGTATATAAATTTTACCATTAAATTTATTATTGGGTTCTAATTCAGTGTGTACCTTGTCCTCCAATTCATATAAGCTCCTCCAATGTTAATTCGTCATATGAATATTACGAAACAATGATAAAACCTTACTATTTTTTATGGACTGTTTTTAAAGCATCAATTATTAATAAAATAGTAAAATATATTGTAACTGCTAACCCAATAAATGACAACACACCTATTATTGGAATTACAACAAATCCAAGCATTGTACCCATAGTTGATGTAAACACTGGAAGTCGTAAAAATATTAATAATAAGCCTCCAATAATGCCAAACAAAATATTTATTTTTTTCTCCAACGTTATTCCCCCTTTTAATTCGTATAAAAATACTATTGTGTCAAACAGAAATATCATCTTATAAATTCATATTAGTTTTTTTAAATGTATAACTTTCTAAACTAACTAGAGATTCTAATAAAGCAATTAAAATCCAATAATAAGTTGTTACCTTTGGCAAAAAAAATAAACATTCAAAAAGATTCATAAATAAAAATATAATCATAGATATAATAAATCCACTATAAAAAAATTTATAATAGTTATCAAGTAATTTTTTTACGTGTTTAATAACTACTATATGTATCCTTGCAAGTAAAATAATAAAGATACAAAATGTTGCTATTCCTAATTCACTACATACTTTTAAATATGAATTATGTGGTGCAAATCTTGTATAACTTTGATATCTAAGTTCTGGGTATCTTTGTACATATAAATCATAGTAACTCACATAATTTCCATTTCCAACACCTAAAAGTGGATGTTCCTTAATCATTTTTAAAGCAATTCCCCATAAACTAAACCTTGATATGTTTTTACTCATATCAAAAACTGCAGAAATTCTATCTCTAATTACGGGTACAAAAAGAGTTGCTACTCCAAAAACTACAATAGAATAAATAAATTTCCTACTATAAAATATGCTTAAAGTTATTAATCCAAGTAAGAGTGCTACTACTGCGTTCCTTGAACCTGTTAATATTATATTTGTAAATATTAAAATGCAAAATATCCCATACATTACTTTGAATTTCTTTTTGATTGTCTTAATAAATATAATGAATATTGGGAAAAAAAGTATTAATAGAAAAGCTGCAAAGGCATTCGGATTTTCAAATGTACTAGTTTCCTTTGCTATATTACCAAAACCATAGTTTATTATAAATAATTTTTGGAACCTAATTCCCGTACAAAATTGAAAAATACCAATTAAACTTAAAACTATTGATATAAAAATATAAGATTTAAGAAGTATACTTATACAAAATTTATTGTTTAAAAGGTACTTAATACTAAAATATAGTAGTATATATATTAAAAATCTTATGCTTTCTCCAATTGAAATATTTTTTTCTAAAGCATACGTAGTTGAAATAAACATTATAAAACATAAAATTATCATTAATATAAGGATAGAATCTTTAGTTAATATATTAAATAAATCTTTAATTGTTAAGTTTCTAACCAGTGTAACAAGCATAGTAAGTATAACAATTGATAATAGTATATCACTTAGCTTTACATTCATATATTTTAAACTATCAGGTATAATAGGTAAACAAATCATGTATATAGATATAATAAAAGCTAAAATTTTGTGTTCTTTATTCATATTATTTCTACCTTCCTCTATGTTTTCAGGTTGTTATTTTTTCTATATTTAATACAAAATTATACAAAGATTAGTTAAATTGATTGCTACGAAGACCCTTTTTCTATCTTTATGTTGATATAATAATTACCATTAGTTAATGCATCTTTTTATACAAGTTTGACATATACCTATTCCCTATTAATCAATTATATTTTAACTTTTTCAACTTCCGATTATAGACATAACCTGTCCAATTTGCATGATTTCTTTAGTAATTTTTATAATTTTTTTAAACGAACTCCAAGAAGATTGTGACATAAATGCGAATAGAAATAATGTTCATATTCTTCGCAAACCATTAAGTCTTATATCATCAAGCTCTTCTGCGGTTAATGTTTCTGCATTATACAACCTTAAGTACTCCTTCGTTATATCACTATCAAATATAAGTATATCATCAGAATTGAGAGTTACATCAACTCCAGAACGATAAAGTTCCCTAATAGGATGTGTTTTTAATTCTTGAACTCTACCAAGTTTTACATTACTTGTAGGTGTAATATTTAACCTAATATGATTATCTATTAAAAACTGAATCACCTCTACTGAACTGACCGCAGCAATTCCGTGCTGCACTTCATCTAGTTGCAACAATTCGACTCCTTTTTTCACATCATCAGCAGTTCCCCACTCCCCAATATGGGCTTTAAGCTTCAACCCCTCATTTTTAGCTTTCTTATAAATCGGGATAAAATTTTCAATTGGTTGTGCGAATTCATCACCATACAAATCAATCGAATAAAAAATGTTGTGTCCCCAGAAAGGTTCTAAACACCTTGATAAATAATTTACGGAACAATGTCTTGATAATCCTATTTGCAACCGCAATTCAACTTCTGGTGCTATCCTTTGGTTAGCATCTTGAAATACATAAATTAACTCTTCTATGTTATTATCAAAATATTCGCCTAACCCCCAAACGTCTTCGCCAATCTCAAGAATTTTAATTCCATCTTCTTTCGCTTGAACAAAAGTCGCATCAATTAACAGTTTTCGCATTTCTTTGTTATTAAATCTTTCACCAATATACATGTTATTCCAATCATGCATATCTTGCATTGTAGATAAAACTCCTTTTAAGAAAGGAATTTCTATTCCAGTTTGAAGTTGAATGTACTCTCTACTTCCACCTAATACAAAATGATTGTGTAAATCTGATTTTGGAATAGTTCGTAATTTATCTATGTCATATTTCTTTAATGCTTCAATGAATTTATCTGAATAGAAGTCTTTCATTTTTTTCCTCCTATAGGGCCAATATTAATGATTTTTCTTTACTTTTTTATTAAGTATTCATTTTTCCAACTTCCAATTATAGACATTATGTTAATATTTCTTATTACTTCTGTCAACACTCTAAGACAAGGAGGGATACAAATGCAATCAAATAAAACTTGTCCATTAGTTGAACAATATTTAAGCTATCTTATTGTAATAAAGGGCCGTTCTGAAAATACCATTTTGGAATACCGTACAGATTTACTTATGTTTTTTAGGTTCATAATAGATAGTCGGAAAATTCCAATAATTAATACTAATTTTAGTTTTGCAGATTTATTGTTTATTAAATCAATAACTCTCAATGATATGTATGCATTTATTGCACATTGTCAAACAACTCAAAGGGCCTCTGCCGGTACAAGGGTGAGAAAGATAGTATCTATACGTCAATTTTGGAAATATCTTAAAACCAAAGCACATCTTATTGATGATAATATTGCTGAAGAGATTGATACTCCTAAATTACCAAAACGCATACCAAAATATCTTAATTTAGAAGAGTCAGTCCGCTTACTGATTGAATGTAAAAAATCTCCAAGGGATCATTGTATAATTACAATTTTCCTTAATTGTGCTTTAAGGTTATCTGAATTAGCCAGTTTAAATATTGAGCAGGTTGGAAATGATATTTTAACTGTAATTGGTAAGGGTAACAAAGAACGCAAAATTTTTTTAACACCTGCTGCTAAAAAGTCAATAAACACCTGGCTATATATTAGAAATAGTCTCAATATAAACACTAAGGCTCTATTTATATCAAGAAATAGAGGCCGAATTACAACAAGAGCAGTCCAAAATGTTGTTAAGAAATACGTTATTGCTTCCGGACTTGACCCTGACGTAATATCTACCCATAAACTTAGGCATACAGCGGCAACTCTTATGTATAAATACGGTAGGGTAGATATAAGATCGCTTCAACAAATTCTCGGCCATGAAAGTGTTGCTACAACAGAAATATATACTCATATTGATGAGCATCAACTACAATCTGCAGTAAACTCCAATCCCCTTGCTATGATGTTTAATTGATATTTTTAATTACCGTCAACTGGCGGTAATTAAATTTTAAAAACATGGCTTTTCAGATATATTATCTGACATTCACAACACTCATAAATTAATCGTGATTTACGACATCAACATTACGTCAGATGTAATTTGGTCAAGCGATTTACTATTTCTAAAATCAGATTTTCCTTTTCAAATATTCCTCAATCAAGTTTATATCATAACTATCTTCTGTGCTTGTGTTTACAGTTAAAGATTTCCCATCTAAAGACGTTGCTTAATATTTTCTCTTTCTTGATGGACCACAAATGATAGTACCTGTAATATTAAATCACTAATAAATGTACCTAGAATATCTTTATGTTTGGTAGTATCTAACAGTTCCAATCCCGTTAGCTTCAATATAATTATATATAACATATAGCTTAGATCAGTCTGTGGGTCACGGATATCTATACCTAACATATCATTAATAATGATTCATGGCAAATGAAAAGTATATATATCTAATGAAGGGGCTGTCTCAAAAGAGAAATTAATTTCTCTTTTGAGACAGCCCCTTCTATATCTATTCATATAACCACTTTTGAATTTTTTTACTACTCTTTGTGACAGATAGCCCCTCTGCACCAGTACATCTAAGTTCCGAAGGAATCATTCGACCTACTTTGTCATATGCCTGAATTGTTTCATCCAAGGGAATTACAACATTAAATCCTGCTAGTGCCATATTCGCAGAACAAAATGCATTCAATCCACACATAATATTCTTTCCAAGACATGGAACTTCTACAGCCATGGCTACAGGATCACATGCCATTCCCAATATGTTTTGAAGTGACATTGATGCTGCATTTAATGCTTCTTTTGCAGTCCCATTCATAAGTTGTACAAGTGCTGCGCCAGTTAGGCCAGAGCCAGCTCCACATTCAGCCTGACATCCTGCCACTTCTGCTGCAAAGGTAGATTCTTCCGATATAAACACACCTACAATACCTGCGGCAAACATTGCTTTAATTATCTGATCATCTGACAATTTCAACTGCCTTGCAACTCCTATTACTGTACCTGGAAGTCCTCCACAAGATCCGGCAGTAGGCGCTGCTACAAATACGCCCATTGAACTTTTAGTTTCCATAATTGCAGAAATGCAACGGATAATTTCGTTTACCATCTCACTTGGAATCAACCGGTTGGTTTTCTCCACATCTGACATATACTTAGATTGACACCCTAAAATACGCTTTTCATAACTTGTACCTGTAAGTCCAAATTCCAAGGATTTTTTCATGATACCAACTAAATTTCTCATCTTTTCATATGTTTCTTTTTCAGAAATATTCCCTCTGACACTTTCATATTTTTGTGCTGCCTGCCAGATTTCATATCCTTGCTTTTCTGCATAAGTGATTAATTCTTCTCCATTATGAAATGGAACTTTTGGCTCATGTTGAGAAGCAATTGGAAGGCATGGTTCTATCCACATAACCTTTTCTACTTTATAACCTTTCAAAACAGACAATAATGCTTCCTTTTTAATTATTTTTTCAGTTGTGATTTCAAAAAAACCTTTTCCCTCCTTTTGTTGAGATTCAATTTTCCCCGGTTCTTCCAAGGATTCCTTCAAAGCCTTTCCTATCCTACTCATTTCATCATCCTTAATATCAGTCAGAAACACAAGGGTTTCGTAAAAGCCTCCCGTCATTAGAACAGGGAATATCTCAACTTCAGTAAACTCAAGCATGCCACCACCTACTGAAAGTGCAGTGGCATGTACCTTATTTCCATTCTTATTTTCTAGTGTCATTCGATAAGTATTTGGATGCGTCGCAGGATATTCAACAATATTGAACTCCATGTGGATTCCCATTTCCTTAGCTATTGCAATAGATCTACTAATTCTTGAGTCATCTGGTTCCATTCCAAGCAGTCCTGCAACCAACCCAATATCTGAACCCTGGGAATGATAAGTAGTCGCAAGAGATCCTTTTGGTTCGAATTCAGCAATAAGTGTTTTGATTTCTCCATCTAACATTTGACGCAATGTTCGTCCTATTCTCACTGCGCATGCTGTATGTGAACTAGATGGGCCACACATAACTGGTCCTAGTACATCATTGAAAATACTTGAATATTGTTTCATAATTTTTCTCCTTTCTTAATTCCACTCTGTTCCAATTTCCTGTGCAACTGCCCTATCATAAATATATTTTGCAGTTACTAAATCCTGTGTTCCGATTCCAACAGTTTTGAATACAATGATTTCTTCTGCATTTTCTCTTCCTACTAATTTTCCTAATAACAAGTCCCCTAGGTCACCAGTAAAATCATCTTTTGTGATGGTTCTATCTCCAAGTGGAATTAAAATATCCCCCGCTTCTGATAACACAGCATCTACTGAATCAAAGTATATTTTGCTTGCTCTAATTAAGATCACGGGATCCATTTCCTGCATATGTGGTTGATAAGAACCTACACAGCTTACAGTAGCTCCTGCTTTCACCTTACTTCCATCGAATACTGGTTTCGTAGATGGAGTTACTGTAACAATCATGTCTGCATCGTAAATCGCCTCATCTGAACTTTTGGCAGGTGTTACTTTTGTTCCATATGCACTCAGCTCTTCTTGCATTTTTTCAGCAAATAATTTTGTTCTTTCAAAATTCACATCGTAAACTTTTACTTCTTCTAGATTACGAGCAACCATCATCGCTTCTAGTTGCGCAGCAGCCTGACCACCCGTTCCAATCAACGCACCTATTTTAGAATCTTTTCTTGCCAATTCATCAAACGCTGCACCAGAAGCTGCACCTGTGCGAAGTTGTGTTACATATGTACCATCTAAAACTGCACTTACAATGCCCGTTAATCCATCTATTAATAATACTTGCGCCGGTGCAGATGGAATTCCCTTATCAATATTTTTCGGAAAAATATTTATTACTTTTAGAGATGCAACATTCAAATCCTCTACATATGCTGGCATAAATAAGAATACCCCTTCTTCTTTTGGAGCTCTAATCTGTAAACGAAGCGGAACATCACTTTTTCCTTGGGAAAATAGTCTGAAGGCTTCTTTATCTGCAGTAATTGCATCTTTCATTGTAAAAACTTTCTTGATATCTTCTTTTGACAATAGTAACATTTCATATCCCCTTTCACGAAGTATATACTTTTGATAGTACTTTTTTAATGTTATCATATCACTAATTTCATCTTAATAAATAAATTCATATACAGTTTGCCAATTATTCTTTTTTATAATATTATTTTTCTAATGTAAATATGAAAACTGCTTTAAAAAGTGCTTGAAAGCATATATGACTTTCAAGCACTTACGTTCTATTTTTATAAATTGATATATTTTTATAATAACCCTTTTAATTTACCCATAATAATGAACCTCTAGGTATTTTATCATAATACCATTTTGCCATATCTAGTGGCATACGAATACATCCACTCCACCCTTTCGTTTTAATAAATTATAATTTAATTCTATCCTTCTAAATAAAGTTTCGATTGAGTAAGATAGTCCAATTACCGTCAATATTCTACACAGGCCATATACAAATATCCAACTCAATATTTTCTGATATATAGTAATTCAATATTCCCTCATTTATCATTAGAGAGACAATAAAAAGACATCGAAGGGGACTTATAAATGATAGAAGAAAAAAAATAAAATTGGATGGAGATATTAATTTGTTTGCAGATGAACTTAAACTCTGTTTTTCAAAAGATGAGATTGAAGAAATAGCAAGAGAGACAGGTTTTGTGAAAAGAAAAAGAACCTTTTGGCATGCTTTTAAATACAAGTTTGACATAACTCTTAACTGAGAAATGTCTACAGATATCGCTAATATATCCTACACCTATAAAGCATTTCACATTTTTGGGACTTCCCATTATAGACATAACCTGTCCAGTTTATCTGATTTATTTAGTAATTATTACAGTTGTATATGACGGACTTTAAGAAGATTCCGAATTAACTAAACTATATATTATGAAATCATAATATCCATTCTCCATGTATCATTTTCGTGGTAATTTATCACTCCATATCAATTTATAACTTCCCGATGCATTTATTGGCTTTAATTTAAGGTTGTACTTACCAGATATACTTGTATCAAATTGAAGATAACCAAAGTCTAGTATTTTATTACCATTTACATCTACTCCATTCAGAACTTTTTCTTTGCTATTTAAATTTCCATTACCATTCATATAATTTAGTGGATAAGTTAGTTCCCTATATGTCTTCCCATTCTCATAAAGTATATAACCTTTAAAAACAGGTTCATTTTTAGAATTAACAATTTCCCATTCAACTTTACCTTCTGTTAATTCAAAATCAAGTGAAGCATAAAAGCCTTTAGTTGATTTATTATTATATTCGACTGCTATCTTATCAGTTGTTTTGGAGAATTGTCCCGCAATTGTGCTAAACTTTAGACCACTAGAACATGATGTAATCATAAAAACTAAAGCTAATAGTGAAATTAATAACCAATTCTTTTTATAACCCAAAATACACCCCCAATAATTAAATTGTTTCATATTTTTCTACAAGTTTGACATAACTCATTAACTGAGAAATGTCTTCAGATATCGCTGATATGCCCTACACCGATCAAATTTTATACTTTTTTTGACTTCCCATTATAGACATAACCTGTTCAGTTTATGTGATTTCTTTAGTAATTCTTACAGTTGGTTATGACGGGCTTTAAGAAAATTGTGAATTAAAATATTTCCACATTACGTTAATTATTTAGCGTCATTTAATTTAATAATATATTTACCTACTACTGCTGAAGCCAAAAACAACACCACAACATCTAATCCACTCCGTAATAGCATTTGAGGCATAGCACCTTTCATTATTAAGCCAAAAAAGCTATTAAAAATCATCCAATTCACACCTATAGTTGCTATGAAACTTAATGATATACCTATACCACTCTGCTTTTTTTCGAATACTAACAAAGGATACAAAAACACATAAATATAACCCATCAGTATTCCAAACAAACCTGTCCATACATAGCACGGAACTGGATATGTAGCACTGTCACTGTTTA
>Ga0209123_1003186_pt1 | contig 12673 bp, 8 predicted proteins | sample BarGraIncu00431A_FD_184500 | JGI IMG/M metagenome (GOLD analysis project Ga0209123, IMG submission 184500) | Arctic peat soil microbial communities from Barrow, Alaska, USA - Barrow Graham LP Incubations 004-31A (SPAdes) (version 2) | ecosystem: Environmental > Terrestrial > Soil > Wetlands >...
TATTGACTCAATAGTGGATTTACGACAACAGATTAAGAAAAACACCCAACAACGTACTGATTTAAAGCTTCAGCAGCCCCGGTCTGGTGTTACTATATCTTCGAAAGAACAAATTATAAGCGAACTCCAAATTTTGTTACAAACCATTGAAATTACGGCTATCACACATCCCGAAATTGATTACAACGAGTTAATTTCGTTCATTAACCAATATTTAATCGAAGCACGTGCTCAACTACGTAATCTGGCTTCGCGGCGAAAAACCGCTTTGATCAAAGCGGAGAAGAAAAAGGAAAGTGAAAATTAATAATGGATTGGATTACTACTATTTATTATTTATATAATTAACGGAAGCAGCAAAACCTAAGAGATAGCTATCGTGATACACACATATAACCACCAAGGGTTTCGATCAAATAAAGAGTCCATTGGATAAATTAGAAATTAATTAAACAAAACGTTGTTAATGTAAATAAAAGTATTTATCTTTGACGCTATATATATCAAATAACAACTAAAATCATCTACAAGTATGCAAAACGCTATGTTGGATATATGCTATTGCAATAAAATTGGTTATTTTTACAATATATTATTTTACAATGTATTAGCGAACAACAACTGTACACTTAAGGCGAATATATGCGCTATAGTATAGCGCATATCCAAATTAAGTAGTGTATAGACAGATGTTAGCAGTAATTAAAAAAAACAAAAAAGCAGCTTATGAACCTTGAAATAAACTTGGGTAAATTGAAAAAGTATTTTATTCTGAAATATGGAATTATAATTTGTGTTGTATGCTTTTTTGCAGCTTGTCAAAGTAGAAATCACAACTTAAATAGTGATAAAACATACACATTGACTATTGTTTGTGATAGTAGTTTCAATCGAAATCTATTGTATGATTTCTATTTATTCACAAAAGACGACACAATCAAAATACAAAAAATTAAGTATGATTCCCTAAATAAAATAACGACATTCAAATGGGACAGTTTGAGAAATGAAGAATATCATTTCGAAATTATATCAGTTTTTCAACAAAAGAGTAAAGTCTCTTTCATATTAAATCGCGACACGACAATCCGAATTAGAAACAACTTTAAATATGAACTCAACAACATAATTTCTAAAGCTACTCTTTTAAAATCAGATACGATTTGTTTTGCATTTCAAACAACTGGCTGTTCGTATGGTATTGCAATATACACCTTGACAAAAAATAATGGAAAATATCGACTGAAAGGTTCGAAAAGACGTGGTTGGGATCCGATTGACAAAGATGTATTACCTGAAATCATTAATGATTTATATCAAATTCAGATTTCTTGTCGGAATCATAAGTTACATGAGTATGGTTCAACGAGAGCATACCAGTTCATGTTATTGTCTGACAAAAAAGTATTTTATTTTGATGACATGTATTCTGGAGATGATCAACTATACAGTATATTTAAAGACAAATATATATACAAAAGACAAAATTAACTACTGCTAACACACGCCTATGCTCACCTGCTGGCTGACATGCACTTAGCTGTCTTTGCTCCCGCATTCACTTTTTCGCTTTGCGAAAGTGAAGCTCCCGCAAATCGCAGGTGCGCATAGCCTCGGTCGTTAGCAGTAAGCCGAAAAAAAGAAAGAAAGCGACTTCTACGAAAATGGAATTTCATCTTATTAAAGCCAGAAAAGAAAAATGAAAGTCGGACAACTTGATAGATGATAAACTGCTAAAAAAAAGTAACTTTGCATCTAAAATCAAAAAAAACAATACCTAATAACACAAAATGGCTAAAACAGCAAAAACAGAACAGGAAGAACCATTGAAAGTAAAACTTTGGAAAGCAGCCGATAAACTCCGCAAAAACATGGATGCAGCTGAATACAAACACGTTGCTTTGGGTTTGATTTTCCTGAAATATATATCCGACGCTTTCGAAGAACAATATCAAAATTTATTAGCTCAGAAAAGTGATGGAGCTGACCCCGAAGATAAAAACGAATATCTGGCAGAGAAAGTATTCTTTGTTCCCGCCACTGCTCGTTGGAACTATATACAAGGCAGAGCAACACAACCAACCATAGGCAAAGACATTGACGATGCAATGGACGCCATTGAAAAAGATAATCCTTCACTGCGTGGTGTTTTACCAAAAGTATATGCACAAGAGAAATTGGACAAAGCAAGTTTGGGCGGTCTGGTTAATTTGGTTGGTTCAGCCACATTGGGAACAAAAGAAGCACAAAGCAAAGATTTATTAGGACAAGTTTTTGAATACTTCCTGGGCGAATTTGCTTTATCCGAAGGAAAAAAAGGCGGTCAATTCTACACGCCTCAGAGCGTAGTAAAATTATTGGTCGAAATGCTTGAACCTTACGAAGGACGAGTGTTTAACCCTTGTTGTGGCAGCGGTGGAATGTTTGTGCAAAGCGAAAAGTTCATCAACAAACATCAAGATTATTATAAGAAAAAAGGAGTAGGGACTCAAGGCATTGCATCTCAACTAAACCCAACAGACCGTATTTCGATTTATGGACAAGAGAGTAACCAAACAACCTGGCGTTTGGCAAAGATGAACCTTTCTATTCGTGGAATCGATAGCAGCAATGTGAAATGGAACAACGAAGGTTCCTTTCTAAATGATTTACATAAAGACTTAAAAGCAGATTACATTATTGCCAATCCACCGTTTAACGACAGTGACTGGAGTGGAGAATTATTGCGTGACGATGCACGATGGAAAGTATTGGGCGAACAACTCACACCACCTGCCGGAAATGCCAACTATGCTTGGATTCAACATTTTCTTTACCATTTAGCACCAACCGGACAAGCCGGTTTTGTGCTTTCGAAAGGTGCATTAACCACCAACACAACAGGTGAAGGCGATATACGAAAAGCTTTGATAGAAAAAGGCTTGGTGGATTGTATTGTAAACTTGCCAACCAAACTGTTTTTAAATACACAAATACCCGCTTGTTTGTGGTTTTTATCACGAAACAAAACCAACGGCAATTTCCGTAAACGAGAAAACGAAATACTGTTTATCGATGCCCGCAATATGGGCTTTTTGATAAACCGAAAAAACAGGGATTTATCGCCCGAAGATATAGACTTGATTACGGGAACTTATCACAACTGGCGTTCTCTCCCACCTTCGGGGGGAGTTGGAGGGGGGTCTTATGAAGATGTGCCCGGTTTCTGCAAAGTGGCAACCATAGAAGAAGTTGCTAAATTAAACTATGTATTAACGCCCGGCAGATATGTTGGACTGGCTGACGAAGAAGATGATTTTAATTTTGTAGAACGCTTTACAAGCCTGAAAACGGAACTCGAAAATCAAATTGCTGAAGAAGCAGATTTGAATAAAAAGATAGTTGACAATTTATCAAAAATTGTAATGCCCAATGCCGTACAATCCTGACAAACATCACCGCAGGTCTATCCGATTAAAGGGATATGATTATTCGCGAGCAGGGTTGTATTTTATTACAATATGTTGTCAGGATAGAATATGTAGATTTGGACATGTTGATAATGGCGAAATGGTATTGAATGAATTCGGACAGATTGCATACAATGAATGGTGTAATTTACCAAAACGGTTTGCGAATTTTGAATTAGACGTATTTCAAATAATGCCAAATCATATGCATGGAATTATCGTGTTGAATAACGCCGTAGGGGCAGGGTTCACCCCCGCCCAAAATGGTAACAATCCAGAAAACGATACCCCCGCCCAAAATGTTGCGGTTGCCCAAAATGAAACGGACATAATTCAATGGGCAGGGGCAAGCCCAGCCCCTACGACGAATGCATCGATTTCCGACATTGTGGGTGCATATAAATCGTTGGTGGCAAATGGTTGTTTGGATATTTATAAATCGAATAACAAAACGATGGGCAAATTGTGGCAACGGGATTATTATGAACATATCATACGAAATGAACAATCGTATCAAACAATTACCAATTACATCATCGACAATCCTGCAAAATGGAATGAAGATAAATTTTATACAGCACAATGAAGTTTGGATTAGAAGTACAAGTTATCGAAAACATAATTTCAGTTTTGGAGCAACACCCAAAAGTGGACAAGGGTTTTGTGTTTGGCAGCCGGGCCAAAGGCAATTACCGCCCCGATTCCGATATTGATATTGCCATTAAAGGCAACGAAATAACCACTGATGATATTATTGCCATAAGTGTAGCTATCGAAACCATAGGCATTACACACAAATTTGACTTGATAGATTACAACAGCATAAAAGAACCTGCCCTAAAAGAACATATCGATAGAGTGGGTATTGTGTTTTATAGTGTCTGGCAAAAAACTAAAATAGGTATTCTGCCAACTGATTGGAAATTGATGACGCTTGATGAAATTAAATCAAAAGAAAAAAAAGCAATTATTTCGGGACCTTTTGGATCTAATATAAGTAGTCAATATTTTGTTACAAATGGAGTACCTGTAATTAGGGGTAATAATCTTTCTCTTGGATTAGGCAAAAAGTTTAATGATGATGGGTTTGTTTTTATCACCGAAGAAAAAGCAAATGAACTTGGAACTTGGGCAGTTAAAGAAGATATTATTTTTACAGCGGTTGGCACAATTGGTCAAGTAGGTATCTTGCTTGGAAATGAAAAATATGAAAAATACATAATTTCAAATAAACAGTTGAGATTAAGAGTTGACAAAGAAATAGTATCTCCTTTATTTGCATATTATTGGTTTGCTAGTCCAGCAATGATTGATACAATTGAACAAAGGAATACCGGTTCTAGTGTGCCTTTAATAAATCTTTCAGTTTTAAAATCCTTATATGTTCCAATCCCTCCAAAATGGGAACAGAATCTAATTGTACAAACTTTAGGCAGTTTAGATAATAAAATTGACCTACTGCACCGCCAAAACAAAACACTGGAACAATTGGCTGAAACGCTGTTTAGGCAATGGTTTGTGGAGGAAGCAGAAGAGAGTTGGGAGATTGTTAAACTAGAAAAATTAGGGAAAATCATTTGTGGCAAAACACCTTCAAAGAAAATTGCAGATTTTTTTAATGGAGATATTCCATTTATAAAAATACCTGATATGCACGGTAAAACATTTGTTTTTGATAGTGTGGATAGTTTAACTGAAAAGGGTCTTAATTCACAACTAAACAAAACAATTCCGCCTAAATCAATTTGCGTAAGCTGCATTGCCACGGTCGGCTTGGTAGTAATGAATGCGAAAACATCTCAAACGAACCAACAAATAAATTCAATAATCCCAGCTAAAGATATTTATAGGTATTTTATCTATTTGAAAATGCTTACAATGAAAGATGATTTGTTGGCTATGGCTAGTGGTGGAACTGCAACAGACAATTTAAATACTGGTGATTTTTCCAAAATTGACATTCTACTACCAAATGAAAATCAATTGAAAAATTTTCACGAAACAGTCAATCCATTATTTGAAAAGATATACACTAATCAAACCCAAATCAGCACCTTAACCCAAGCCCGTGATACGCTGCTGCCAAAGCTGATGAGTGGTGAAGTGAGGGTGGAAATGTAAAAAAGAGAAGAATAAAAAGTTATAAATATGTCTGAAGAAATCAATAGAAATAAAGATCGGGATGTAATTAACAATACAAATGTTGATAATGAACATTTGTTTCCGTTATTTTTCAAAAAAATTAAATTTGAAAGGTTTAGACATATTGAGGATTTATCTGTTGAATTTAGAAATCCAATTACAATTATATCAGGGAGTAATAAGTCTGGTAAAACTACCATTCTTCTATCAATAGCATGTAGTCATTATAATTTCAAAAGGAGAAATGTATCAAACGGAACTCTAGAAAGGAATCGTTGGGGAGATATAATGCGATTTACTAAATTTGATAAACAATTTCAAGATTGGACGTATTATGTGAATTACAAAGAAGGCAAAAAAATCGTAAATGATAAAAGAGGACAACGAAAACATATAACTAACAAATGGAATGGTGTTGCAAAAAAAGAATCACAAATTGGAACTCCAACTGCAAATAAACCAGACGGAGGACGTTCTGTAATACTAATTGATTTAGAGAGAATTTTGCCTGGACGAGGTGTTTCTTCTTCATTTTACAATAAAATTAAGAATACAGAATCTTCGACAGCACTTTCGTCAATAAAAATTGATTATTTGTCATACGTTTTAGAGGTTAATTATGAGGTTGGCAGTATCTTGAAATCAGCAGATAAAGAGATATTCAAATTTAAAAGTAATAATTACAACTATTCTAGTTTTAATACAGCTTCTGGTGAAGATGTATTATCAAGAATAATCTCAGACATAATTGATACGGAAAATAATTCATTAGTATTGATTGAAGAAATTGAAATTGGACTTCACCCCAAAATCCAAAGGCGACTAATGGATGTTATCTATCATGAAGCAAAAAAGAATAATAAACAATTTATCATAACCACGCATTCACCAACTGTATTATCATCAGTAGATAAAGCATCAAGAGTATTTATTGAAAAGTCAGTTAATGGATTTAGAACTATAAATGAGATTAGTGTTAATGCGGCGTTCAGTAAAATGGACTCTTTATCTTATCCCCTTTTAAATTTGTTCATAGAAGATGACATTGCGGAAAAAATAGTAAAAAAGGCTATTGAAAAAATAGAGGAAGAACGAAAATTGTCTGGTTTTAGTGAGCTTGTAAATATAATTATCTCTGATGCAGCAAACGATACATATTTAAATTTTAAAGTTCATCAAAGAACACATAAGTCTAAAAAGATTGAATGCGGGTATGCCTGCATTTTGGATGGGGATATGAGAAATAAAAAAGATAAAAACCATGATTTTCAATACACAGAAGAAGATGGATTGTTTTTTTTATATTCAAATGATTCTCCCGAATTATTTCTTGTAAAAAAATATCTTGAAATCAATCCAAATGAGAATATGCAGTATCATCTTCAATCGAATCCACATTGTTTATTTGATAAGATGGTGGAGTTTAGATTAGCTGTCGACAATAATGTTGCATTTGAAAAATGTTGGGAGTGCTTTGTAAAAACAAACGACGGAATTATATTTATAGATGAATTATGTCAATTTTTGATTAATACATGTAAAAGATTTTCACCTGATTTATAGTTATCCGTTCTGAAACATAAGACAATTGAAAGAAGACTCTTTCTCAAAATTGACCAAAAATCAGTACCTTTGCAATATGTTATATTACAGAAGAAAAATATTATTAGCTTTACTCGAAGTGTTTGACGGGCAATTAACTGCAAAGAGTTTGCAGAAATACTTGTTCCTGTTTACTCGTGCGCAATCGGTAAAAGCATTCGATTTTATTCCTTACCGTTACGGTTGTTTCTCGTTTCAGGCTAATCAGGATTTATCCACTATGGAAAAATACGGTTATCTGGAAATAGCCGAAGAACAAAACGGCAGATTTATTCAACTGAAACAATCAGGGCAATATCTGGCATTACTGGATATGTTCGACCGTCAGGCACTTCTTGATGTAAAAGCCGAATTTGGTACATTAAGTCAAACCGATTTAATCCGCCACACCTACCAAAAATATCCTTATTTTGCTATTAATAGTGCCATTGCACATGAACTTCTCACCAAAGATGAGTTGGCGTTGGTAGAAAAACAAAAACGCACGTTTACAGAACCGCAGTTATTTAGTATAGGTTACGAAGGTATCACACTTGAAACGTATATAAACAAGTTGATAATTAATGATGTGCATGTATTGTGTGATGTTCGAAAAAATGCATACAGTCAGAAATATGGATTTTCGAAGAGCCAATTACAAAAAGCCTGTGCAGGTGTTGGTATTCAATATGTGCATGTGCCGGAGTTAGGAATCGAATCGGAACAGCGACTCGATTTGCGTACGCAAGCCGATTATGATGTATTGTTCGAGCGTTACGAAAAAACTACTTTGATAAACAATCACGGTGCATTATTAAAAGTAAGAGCGTTAATTGAAAGTGATAAACGAGTTGCGCTTACTTGTTTCGAGAAAAACCCGCTGCAATGTCATCGCTCCCGCGTTGCCAAAGCCCTGATGCAATTACCCGATATTAACTACACGTTTAAACCCTTGTAAAAAAATGGCGTTAACCAAAGTCCTTATTACCGTGAAAACTTATCCCACCTTATCGGAAAAATATGATGAGTTGGTTTGTACCGCCGGTTTTAGGGAAGATGGTTCCTGGGTTCGCATTTTTCCTGTTCCCTTCCGTAAACTCGATTATCAGAACCAATATAAAAAATGGCAATGGATAGAAATAGATTTGGTGAAAAACACTTCTGATTTTCGTCCGGAAAGTTTTCGTCCTACCGATTTGGATAAAGAAATCCGTATGCTCGATGAAATTGATACAAAAGGTGATTGGGGCAAAAGAAAACTGCTTATAGGGAATCAAATTTGGAACAATATGACCGAGCTGATAGCAGCTGCAAAAAATTCAAAAGTCGGAACCTCATTAGCCATTGTAAAACCAAAAGAGATAATTGATTTTGTTTGGAAACCTTGTGATAGAGAGTGGGACAAGATGAAAATGGATACGGTTATAGCCAACAAATCACAAGGAAGCCTATTCGATGAAGCCGAAACAAGACTTGTTTTTAAAGTGGTGAAAAAAATACCTTATGATTTTTCCTACATTTTTACCACCGAAGATGGTAAAAAAAGAAAAATAATGATTGAAGATTGGGAATTAGGTGCATTGTATTGGAAATGTCTTGATAGAGCAAAAGGCAACGAAGAAGAAGCTTGTCAAAAAGTAAAAGAGAAGTATTTTGACTATATGTGGCATCAGCGAGATTTACATTTCTTTATGGGAACAACCAAGCAGTTTCATAATGTAGGGCATAATCCGTTTATTATCATTGGTACATTTTACCCACCAAAAATCGACACACAACAATTGTCATTGTTTTTATAAATCAACCTAATGAAACCAATCACCGAAGATAAAATAGAAACTTTTGCCATAGAAGTGCTTCAATCAATTGGTTGGGAGTATGTTCATGGTTTGGCTATTGCTCCCGGAGCAGAACAAGCCGAAAGAGAAAATTTTGAGCAAATTATTCTTATCGATCGGTTGCGTAAAGCAGTTGCTATTTTAAATCCTGATATTCCGCAAGATGCGCAAGAGCAAGCCATACAAAAGGTATTGCGCATTTATTCGCCCGAATTATTACACAACAACGAAAGCTTTCATCAACTATTGGTTGAGAAAGTAAAAATCCCCTATCAACAAAACGGTTTTGAGCGCAGTTACGAAGTAGCATTGGTCGATTTTGAGAATCCAATGAACAATGCATTTCTTTGCGTGAATCAATACATAATCGTTGAGAAAAACCAAAACAAACGGCCCGATGTTTTGCTTTTTGTAAACGGTATTCCGTTGGTAGTTATCGAACTAAAAAATGCAACCGACGAAAACGCCACCATGCGAAAAGCATTTGACCAGTTGCAAACTTACAAAGCTACTATTCCAAGTTTATTTACCTACAATGCCATCTGTGTAATATCTGATGGTCACGAATGTAAAGCAGGAAGTTTATCGGCAGGTTATAGCCGTTATATGGCATGGAAATCGGCAGACGGCAAAAAGGAAGCTTCACGATTTATTCCTCAGTTAGAAATTTTGATGAAAGGAATGTTGAACCCTTCTACCCTGTTGGATTTGGTTCGCAATTTTATTGTTTTTGAAAAGAATAAAAAAGAAGATGCCAGAACAGGTATTACACAAATAGAAACCGTTAAGAAATTAGCGGCCTATCATCAATATTATGCCGTAAACAAAGCTGTTCAATCATCCATCATTGCTTCGGGTGATAAAGGAAATAAAAAAGGCGGTGTAGTGTGGCATACCCAAGGTTCGGGCAAAAGTTTAAGCATGGTCTTTTATTCGGGGAAACTAATTACTGCACCCGAAATGCAAAATCCCACCATTTTAGTCATAACCGACCGCAATGATTTAGACGACCAGCTTTTCGATACTTTTGCCAACTCCAAACAGCTGTTAAGGCAGGATCCGGTACAGGCAAAAGACAGGGAACATTTGAAAGAATTGTTGAAAGTGGCAAGTGGTGGAATTGTATTTGCAACCATTCAAAAGTTTTTACCACAAGATCAACAATCGATATACGAACAACTTTCGGACAGAAGAAATATTGTTGTAATAGCCGACGAAGCACATAGGACTCAATATGGCTTTGAAGCGTCAATAAAAGAAATAATAGATAAAGATACCAAAGAGAGCATCGGAAAGCGTATTGCTTACGGCTTTGCCAAATATATGCGTGATGCTTTACCAAATGCTACTTATATTGGTTTTACAGGAACGCCCATTGAAGGAACAGACATAAACACACCACAAGTTTTTGGACAATATGTGGATGTGTATGATATTTCACAAGCGGTTGCCGATGGTGCAACAGTTCGCATTTATTACGAAAGCCGTTTGGCAAAAGTAAATCTGGACGAAGAAGGTAAGCGATTAATAAAAGAATTTGAAGAAAGTTTAGAAGAGGATATTGATGTTTCGGACCAACAAAAAGCGAAAGCAAAATGGACAACCTTAGAATCCATAGTTGGAAGTAAAAGAAGGTTACAAAATTTAGCCAAAGACATTGTAAATCACTTTGAACAACGCCAAAAAGTGTTTGAAGGCAAAGCTATGATTGTGACAATGAGTAGAAGAATTGCTGCCGAATTGTACAAAGAAATCATTTCATTAAGACCCGAATGGCATGATGACGATTTCAATAAAGGCGTTTTGAAAGTAGTAATGACTTCTTCATCGTCAGATAAGATGGTATTCGATGAGGAAGATCCAACGGCTTTGGTTATTCCCAAGAATATGCGAACCACTAAATCGGAAAGAAAAATACTTTCTGACAGAATGAAAGATGAAAACGATGCATTAAAACTGGTCATCGTCTGCGATATGTGGCTCACAGGCTTTGATGCGCCTTGTTTGAATACCTTGTACATTGACAAACCCATGAAAGGACATAACCTAATGCAAGCTATCGCAAGGGTTAATCGCGTTTATAAAGACAAACCAGGCGGTTTAATCGTTGACTATCTGGGAATAGCAAATGATTTAAAAAAAGCACTTTCTTTTTATTCTGATGCAGGTGGAAAAGGTCAACCTACCTTGGATATTGAAAAAGCTATTGAATTGATGAATGAAAAATTTGAAGTCGTTCAACAGTTTTTTAATGAGAAAGCAAAAACACAGCATGATATAGTTGCCGAAGAACCTGAAGCCTATTATGCCAATAGTTTTAAGTTCAATTACAAGCGGTTTTTCCAAGTTGAATCGAAAGAAAAGTTATCCATTATATTGCAAGCCGAAGAACATATTTTAGGTTTAGAAGATGGTAAAACTCGTTTTATAAGGGAAGTAACTTTGTTGAGTCAAGCCTTTGCGTTGTCAATTCCAAACGAAAGTGCAATGAACATCAAAGATGATATTGCTTTCTTTCAAGCGGTAAAAGCCAGACTTGTAAAATTTGAAGGAACTGGAAGCGGAACAGGAAAATCGGACATTGAAATTGAGACAGCCATAAAACAAATTGTTGATGAAGCATTAAGTTCAGATAAAGTAATTGATATTTTTGAAGCAGCGGGCATTGACAAACCGGAAATATCAGGATTAGAAGTACTTTCGGATGAATTCCTCATGGAAGTGAAAGGAATGAAACACCAAAACCTGGCGTTGGAACTTTTAAAGAAATTGTTGAATGATGAAATAAAAACACGTTCAAAAACCAATTTGGTAAAGAGTAAAAAACTATTGGAAATGTTGGAAAACGCAATAAAACGTTACCAAAACAACTTGTTGACAACGGCTGAAATAATTCAGGAACTCATCAATATAGCAAAGGAAATTAAAGAAGCTGACAAAGAAGGTGAACGACTTGGGCTAACCAAAGACGAAGTTGCTTTTTATAATGCGTTGGAAGTAAACGACAGTGCTGTAATGGTAATGGGCGATGACCAATTAAAACAAATCGCAAGAGAAATTACCGATAAAGTTAGAGCAAACGCAACGATCGACTGGACAATTAGAGAAAGTGCAAGAGCTAAATTAATGGTATTAGTAAAACGAACACTAACAAAATGGGGCTACCCACCTGACAAACAAGCTAAGGCAATAGAAACTGTTTTAAAGCAAGCCGAACTAATGGCAGACTTCTTTACAAAAGAATAAACCAAAGCAGAAAGACAATACGAGAAAAGAAACGAAACAATGAACGACCACCTTCATCGTCCAAGTATGTTGAAAACTTGCGCTATCATGGGAAGCGCTTTATAGTCCAAGAATGTTAAATAATTTGCGCTATCCATTGTGTGCAACCTGATAAACTTGGAATAATAAGATAATACCAAGAGGCGGGATTACAAATCATGCCAGACTGAAATTAAGAGAAAGATGAAAGTAAGAGATAGCGGAATGCCCGATGAAAAAATGTGGAATGACTTTTTTGATATAGATTTGATATTATCAGAAATGGAAATAAACATCCAAATTAACGATTTAGTTGAAATAGGTTGTGGTTACGGAACTTTTACAATTCCGTCGGCAAAACAAATTAAGGGTAAGTTATACGGTTTTGATATTGAAAAA
>Ga0209123_1003187_pt1 | contig 12672 bp, 13 predicted proteins | sample BarGraIncu00431A_FD_184500 | JGI IMG/M metagenome (GOLD analysis project Ga0209123, IMG submission 184500) | Arctic peat soil microbial communities from Barrow, Alaska, USA - Barrow Graham LP Incubations 004-31A (SPAdes) (version 2) | ecosystem: Environmental > Terrestrial > Soil > Wetlands >...
GTTGGTCGAGTCCCCGCCTGTCCGTGATAACTACAACTGAATGAAAAATTTTCTCATCGTTAGCGTCGTGCAAGCTTGACAAGCGGTGGGCCAGCCATGCAATGGAATTCGATTTGCCCGACCCCGCTGAATGTTGAATCAAGTAGTTATGCCCAGATCCATGGGACTGGGCGTGGTCAGTCAACGCTCGCACCGAATCCAACTGATGATAACGTGGAAAGATCATCGATTCTTTGTGGTGCCGCTTGATGCCTTTTTCGGTTACGACCGTTTTTTCTTTCACATCTAGATGAATGAAGCGCGCAAGGATGTCCATCAGGCTGTCTCGATTGAGGACCTTATGCCATAGGTAGGTCGTACGAACATCGCCTACGGCTGGCGGATTCCCCGAACTGTTCTTGTGTCCAAGGTTAAATGGCAGGAAAAAAGTGTCTTTACCTTCCAATTTGGTTGTCATGAACACCAGTTCGGTGTCCACCGCAAAATGTACTAGACAGCGCTGCTTGAAGGCAAACAGTAGTTCCTTGGGATCTCGCTCAAACCGATATTGGCTCTTTGCATTCTCCACGTTCCAGTGCGTTGCGGACATCGAGTTTTTAAGCTCAAGAGTTGCCACCGGCACCCCGTTGACCGCTAGTACCACATCAGGAATTGCACCACTCTTGGTGATAACCTGCCGCACTATAGTCAGACGATTGTCTTGGTAACGCTTCGTCGCTGAAGGATCAAGGCCCGTGTTGGGCGCGAAATAGGCAAGGCGAACCGTCTTACCAACGCACTTGAATCCCTCACGCAATACAGTCAACGTCCCCTTGCTTTCTAACTCCTTCACAAGACTGTCAACCAGCATCGCAGAGGCCCTGTTAGCGTCAAGCTGAGTCAAACGTGTCCAGAATTTGGGCTGTGTCTTTTGCACAAATTCAATGACATCTGCAGGGAACAGGGCGATTTCGGGATCGTAAGCTTTCGGGTCGCCTTTTTCATATCCACCAGTATGGATCAGCGTCTGCTCAATATCGTTTTCAAAATCAACTTCTCTATGCATGTTCTCGCCTCTCTAAGGGTGAACTGTGGCTCGATTGCTACCGAATGACCTCAATATTGCTGTTTTCCAGATCAGATAGTGCAAGCCCGTTAAGTTCGGCATAACCATAGTGACGAATCGTGTGGTCGCGTTGCAGGTACTTGCCCTCTGCATCCAAATACGGGATTGGATTAGGATGATTACTCACCACATATTTGGTCACATACAATGTGCTACGCTTGGCCGTATAGGCACTAACGGTCGCTTGCAGCGCCTTGCACCAAGCAACACTGGCTCCCAATTGGTCTGGTACATCATGCGGGATCGTCTCCGATTTGAACTCAAGGCAGTAAACATGCAGTTTGCTTTTCCGCAGATTGAATATAACGAAATCACAGCGTTTAGACCAGGGCTTGGCGTTGTCATCCAAAAAGTGGAACAACGGCAACGACGATCCATTTTTCTTTGTGTCGAGTTTAATGACCAACACTTCGCCTGTGGCCTTAAGATTTATCTTGTATTCAATCGGCTTACTACCACTTTGGCCAAAGATCTTCTCTTTCAATAAGATTTCATCAGTTTTAGACTGTGGCTCACCATAATGGTTGGTGTTCAAATATGACTTCAAGCAATTGAAGTACCCCTGAGCGTTCAAGGCCACGGTTTTCTACCCCCAAACATTCAAGAGACAACAGCTTCGTCAGTTACCGGAACTTTAATATCTCGAACATCAATTTTCCCGGTTACAGAGTTGGTGATCAGTGCGGAACGGTACTCTCGTAGTTTGATAATAACTTCTGTGACTTTAGCCTCTTGTAAAGCCACATATGCAAGTTTCTCATGCAGGACAGAGACAATTAATTTCTGCTCACAAATAGGTGGAAGAATCAACAGATATGCTTTTACGGATGCTTGTGGGATATTGTTTGCCAATCCATCGGCGCCGCTAATGGACAGCTCAATTTGATCTCTCATGTACTTTGACAGCATTGTGAGAACAAAGAAGTCAGTATCAATCAAATTTGTACGAAATGAAATTCTATATGTCTTATCAGAGAATATAAGCTTTTGTCGGCATTGTTTGACCTTTGCGACCGAGCCTATTAAGTGCTTTGAACCGCTGGCCCTGCACATCAAGACATCTCCTATTTTAACTTCGAGCGCTCGAATAGGGAGAATATTTTCTGGTAGTGTTTTGTGGTTGCTCTCCTGAAATATTCCGTAATTCACACAGCCAGATTTTAATATGCCCCATTCATCCGGGGATGCCTCTCTTTCATCGCAAGCGGGACTCCACCCCTGCTCAAAACGTGAGATTACGCGTCGCACCAATATCCGTTCCCAATGTTCAGGGATTTCACCCAGCCACACTACACCCGATGCCTTCATAGGCACAGACGGGTCAAGCCCCTTGGTTACTGCATGGCTAATGAATGCAGTGCGTTTTTCAGCCAACTTCATGAGCAAGGCTTCTTTTTTTGCGATGAGCCTATCGATTTGTGAAGTTTTATAGTCAAGGAAACGGACGATGGTTTGCTGCTCATCCATCGGTGGTACCGGGGAAAAAGCATTGGAAATGGCGTATTGCGGCAACCCAAAGCGGGTTACCCCATTGGCCGCCACCGTGAACTGTGCGTTAAACCCCATCGATTGGAAAAGACGGAATAAATATCTGCCGCTTAAATTCACGGGTTTGATCTGCGTCAAGTGATATCCGCAAAGGAGACCTTCAATTTTTTCAGCAACGCAGGCTGGAACCGCTATATCACTAGGTGTCTCGGAGTCTTTAGTGACGATTACGTCACCGACATCGACTGTAAACTTCTTAATTTCATCCTTAGTAGCCGTTGCCCGCATGAAATCTAATCGGCTGTCAATGTATTCGTTTTTATAAACGTCAGTATAATTGCACAGCAATACAGCTTCTTCACTCTCCACAGTTTTTTTATCGACATTGCTAGGCTGTATCACAGCCAAAAATTTCAATTTCTTCACGTTCCAATGACTAGGGATATCACCTAGCCACCGGGAGTCAGAGCTTTTGTAAGTGTCGTATGGATCTGCATTCATCAGACCACCTCACTCAGCATCAACATGATGTCTTTTTCAAGCTGACTGATTTCACGCCCTATTACATCCAGCGGCCGTGGAGGCTGATAAATATAAAAATGGCGATTCAACGGGATCTCATAACCAACCTTAGTTTTGTTGTGGTCAATCCAAGCATCCGACACATGAGGTAAGACCTCGGCCTTGAGGTACTCTTCACAATGATCTTTAACCAAGTCCAAAAGGCGGTCATGGCCGGATTCATTGTCGTAATTCAGCGGTAGAGGCAGGATAATATTGCCGGGAAGTGCAACACTTTCGGTGTCACGCAACTCGGCATCCGGCTCCGGCTTGCCTTTGGCATCCAGGCAGATATCCGCTTCAGGATCGCGTTCAGACAAGGCAGCTAGGATGGCCTTCTTGATCGTTGCACCGATTTTGACGCCTGCCTTCTTCATTGCCAGATCGAGTACATGCTCGAATTTCAGGCGGTTGCGATAGAGGATACCTCCATCCATTCCTCGCAAGGCTGAAATGATCGCCTGTTGTATGGCCTCTCCCGCCAAGATTTCCGCTCGGTTAGCCACTTCATCCTTGCGCTTCTTGCTACTTGCCAGATTCACAAAACCACTCTGATCGTCCAAGCGAATGATGCGCTCAGTACAGACCTGAAAGTTCAATCGCAACGGACGTTCCACGGTGATCTTCAGGAACCCGAATTCTCGGTTACCAAAGAGTTTGCTGCACACGCGCCGTTCCGGTTGGCCATCCACCAGAACCTCGCTTTCTGCATCGTGATCGTGTTCTGCGTAAAGTCGGACGAGCTCCTTAATATGGTCGTCGGACAACTCGTTGCGCTTGTTGCCCAAACTTTTGTCCATCTTCTTGAAATGGCGGGTGCCATCGATCAGTTGCACCATGCCTTGACGGTGAACCGGCTTCTTATTGGTCACAATCCAGATGAATGTGTAAATGCCGGTGTTGTAAAACATCTGGTCAGGCAGAGCGATGACGGCATCAAGCATATCGCGTTCGATAATCCATCGACGGATGTTACTTTCACCACTGCCCGCATCACCGGTGAACAAGGGAGAGCCATTGAGGACAATGGCAATTTTTGAACCGTCGCCACCGACATTTACGCCAAGCTCGTTAACCTTTGGCGGCCTGTGCATCTTGGAGATCATGTGCTGAAGAAATAGCAAAGCGCCGTCGTTGATACGCGGCAAACCCGCACCAAAGCGACCGGAGAAGCCCAGATTATTATATTCTTCCCGGACAAAATCTTCTTCAGGCTTCCACTCTACACCGAAAGGGGGATTGGACAGCATGTAATGGAACTGCTTTCCGGGATGGCCGTCGTACGGTACGAAGCCGTTTGTTTTGTTCTTTGCATCCTTGATACCCAACGTATCGCCATAGATCAGATTATCTATCGGCTCATCCTTGATCAGAAGATCTGAGCAGCAAATGGCGTAGGCTTCCGGGTTGTACTCCTGGCCGAATAGTTGGATGTGTGCATCCGGGTTGAGGCCGGTGTGTTCACCATCGCCGCAGATATATTTTTCTGCTTCTGAGATCATACCGCCTGTGCCGGCTGTCGGGTCGTACACGCTGCGCGAGATCCCCTTTTCATAAATTCCTTCTTCGCCGGTGAAAACAAGTTGTACCATCATCCGGATCACCTCGCGCGGGGTGAAGTGATCTCCTGCCTCTTCATTGGCTTGCTCATTGAACTTGCGCACCAGCTCTTCGAACAGGGTACCCATCTGTAGGTTGCTGATGGCTTTGGATGAAAGGTTGATTTCCGCAGAGCAGAACTCCTTTAAGATGAGAAACAGCCGATTAGCTTCGTCAAGTTTGGCAATTTCTGTTTCGAATTCGAACTTATCAAAAATGTCCCGCGCACGCGGCGAGAAGCCTTGAATGTAGGCGATAAGATTGCCTGCGATGTTGGGTGCATCGCCTAGAAGCTTTTCGAAAGTAAAGCCGCTGGTATTGTAAAGTGGCTGTTTTCGGTCTTTGGCAGCAACGCGAGCCAACGCTTTTTCCAAAGCCTGTCCAGTAATTCCTTTTCTTTCGAGATGTTTTTTTTCATCGAGGACTTGCTGCTTATTCTCTGCCAAGACCAAATCTAGACGCCTCAATACGATCAAGGGCAGCATTACTCTGCGATATTGCGGTGGACGATAGGGACCACGCAGTTTATTAGCTATGTTCCAGATGAAACCCACGACATTCTGATGTTGTGTATTCTGCATTACATTCCTCATATATGTCTTGTTGAGATCAGCACCCTTCGGCGAATCGGCAATAGCTCACGCTTCTTGGGATCCCCATTACTGATCAAAAATTTCCCCGAACACTTCTTCCATTTTCAGCTTGGTTATCAAAGACACTCCACGAGTGCCCTTTAACTTACCGTCTATTAGGTCCATAACAATTTTCTGGTGTAATCCGTTGTTTGTTGCCCAAGAGGTTATGGTTTCTCCTAAGTCAATAAGGCTGTGGGCGACAATTTTTTTCCTTTGTTCTCGGTCCATTTTCGCCCCCCTAGTAGATAGCGCTCGAAGCCACAGTAGGTTAGCGGGACTTTACTCTTTACGGGAGTGGTTGTCAACGACAAGCCCATCTGCTTTTATGAGTATGGGGAGGCAATCTCCAGCTTTTTGATTACCCCACTATCTTGCACGGCCGCACGGATGACGAGGAATGCCAATTAAGTCCATGCATTATCAGCAAGGGATCCGGTTACCTTACTGTACACACTGGCAGCTGAATTCTTGCTTTCGCGGGGTCTGCCCCTATCAAGTAAGGTCTAAAGTTCAAAAATGGGCGAGGTTCTTTTGGAGGGCTCCGTGATAAACTGAAGAGAGTTGCTCGCAGGGGGTCCGGGGTAGGGGGGCGGGGTGAATCCCAAGGATGGGCCGAGGGGCACCCGGAGGTGTCCGAACAGACCACGCCAGCCTCCTACCTCTAATGTCTGTCCTGCCGAGTGGTAGAGCCGAGTAGCTAACCACCATGGAGATGTACATCGTAACGAGATTGGCCGCCCCAAGAGACAAGCGAATGAGCGAGCACTTTAAGGTGCAAGCATCGCAACCTGAACCCGTAGCGAAGAATATATGAAAAGTGCAAGTGATATGTTTGCAATTTGCAATGGTGTCCCCCATGGTCCAATCTCCAAGTCCGCTTACATGTCAATGTTAACTTTTGGCGGCTCTCCGTAATACCCCGCTTGACAGGCAATCACCGTGTGTGCATAATTGGCATACGTTCAAACGCCAAATGTACAATACTGACTAGACAGGGGGAAATCATGGAGAGTACAACCACTTACGCGCATTACCTGCGAGTCTCCACTCAGAAGCAAGGGATTGACGGCTACGGGATCGACGCTCAGAGGGTCGCCATTGCCAAGTATAAACCGGCTGCGGAGTTCATAGAGGTTGAGTCAGGCAAGAGGAAGGATCGCCCTGAGTTGCTACGGGCCTTGGCCTACTGCAAGAAGTCCGGCGCCGTCCTGGTAGTGGCGAAGTTGGACCGTCTGGCGCGTAACGTGGCATTCGTGTCGATGCTCATGGAGTCCGGCGTTGAATTCGTCTGTGCGGATTTCCCCGCAGCAAACCGGCTGACAATCCATGTGCTAGCTGCTGTTGCCGAGCATGAGGCCGCTATGATCTCAGCCAGAACTAAGGCAGGCTTGGCAGCGGCCAAGGCAAGGGGTGTAGCCCTCGGTACCGCGATGATCGACGCGAATCCCACGATGGAAGGTCACGCCGCACAATCCCTAACCGCTGATCGTAACGCCGCCAAGGTAAGGGATACGATTGACGCTCACGCAAGTAAGGGGTTGAGCCTGCGGAAGATCGCCGGGCAGTTGAACAGCATGGGGGTAACGACTCCCAGGGGCAAAGCATGGACAGCGCAGGCCGTTAAGAACGCCCAGGCCAGGGGATAGGATATTGGATTTCAGCCCTTCCGTTTTCGTCTCACGGTCAGGCCGCAAAGCCGCACTAGGGGCGGGAATGGGTGCTTTTTTTGCGTGGGAAAAAGGAAGTCGGGACCGAACGCCCAGGCCAGTGCGAAGGGGGAGAAATTACCGTGTAACATCAAAACATGACCATAATCTCACGCCACCTACGGCAAAGACGCACTCACTTGGGCCACCACATATAAATTAACTTTGATGTGAGGGAAAACCGTGATATTGAATCAGCGTATTTTAACTTTTCATAACAATACCGACTAGGGAGGGTACAATGGAAGTTTGGATTAAATCATTTGACGTCAACATGCAGGTCAAACAAAAGGGTATTGAGCTTGAGATTAGGGGAAAAGACGGCGATAACCAGCTTGGAGACTGTTACGCAACAATGACAGGTTTAGTATGGTGTAAAGGCAAAACCAAAAAAGAAAATGGGGTCAAACTCAAGTGGGAAGATTTACAGATTCTCTGCCACTCCAAGGACGTTCTTGAAGCTGCCATCAAGGCAGCAAAAAAAGAAATAAAGGAAAAGTAATAGAGTTGTCCACTTTTGTCCGCGCTGTTTAACCCTCGGGGGGGGCGACCCATATCGCCCCCGTATCCGTCGATAAGAGGCAAAGGCTCACTCCCCCCTGCGCGGATAGCTCGCAAGGGACAAGGCAACCGGCCTGCCCGTGTTAACATCGGGTTGCAATCGACCGTTATCTTTTCTTGTCCCGGTCGGGAGGCGTGAGCTTGCCAGCGTCAAAAAGCATCTGGTGATACGCCCGCCATGTCGCGGGGTCCGCATCCTTCTCGGGCATCATAGCAAGAAGCTCCTCGTCTGTCTTCTGGTCGGTGGCGTCGGCAACGTTCTGTTGTTTCGGTATCCACTTCCTGGTCCCTGTCATGTGTTGATCTTCCCTCCTACGAATCAGTATAACCGATGTGCCGATGCTCGGCGTTCTATGGCCCTGAACTTCTCCGCGAGCTGCCCCAGGGTGTAGACCTGGTTGCCGTTGTTGTCACCGTCGATCTCCGGTAGCATGTCCAGCGCCTTCAATTCCCCCATCTCACACGATGTCAGAGGCAGAACCGTCGCAAGGAAAATCGGCCGCTCGTCGCTGTGGGTGAAGTCTTCCGGCATTGAGAGTATTTTCTGCATGACTCGTATCAAAGCCCATTCTCTCCAGCCTCTCCAGCTCAGCCTCAGCGGCTTGCGTTGTCTGTTGCCTCTCCCTCTCAGCCCTTCCCCTCTGCCACTCCCATATCTCAAGCCAATTATCAGGAACGTAGCCTTCCCAGCTCTGAATGAAGGTCTCAGGACTCTTCCACTGTAACTCAGGAAAGCCACCGGCTCGCCTTCCCTCTACCTCCTCTGCGTAGATATGGATAGCCACTTCAAGTTGGCGGGCGTGATCCTTGGTTGTGACTGTTTCCCGCAACCGATTGAGAATGGTTAGGCCGTTACCTCCATCCTCCGGGTAAACATCCCGGAACCACTGGTAAAGATCTTGATGATACCCTCCGCGAAGGTCGGATTTAGCCTGCCCTGCCCCGTCCTCCCACCGTCTGCCAGTGAGCCATCCCTGCGCCATCTTGGGAGTGCCCTGGTTAGAAATGATACCGGGCCTTTTTGCTGCATAGGCGGCAGCGCCCTTGAGGATGTCAGTCAATATCTCAGTGGTTAGCGGTTTGATATTAAGCCATGAGTCCGCCGCTGCTGCCCTTCCCCTCTTATCCTTGAAGGCTTCCATGAACTGGTTAAACGTCTCCAGCCGCTCACCTGACAACTTTCTTCCCTTGGCTGTGAGGTAAAAAACAATCTCGGACTCTTGCACGGCATCCTGCGCTGCATCGTCTGATGCAGAAAGGGTTTTAGGTTCTTTCTTTACCTTCTTTACCTTCTTTACTTCTTGTATGTGGTTATTTGTTGGTGATTTGTTGGTGACTTGTTGGTTATCTTCATTCGGGGAATCTTGATAACTATGCCAATTTAAGACGGTAATTACTGAATATTTGTTGGTTGATTCAACAACAAGATTTTGGTTCAAAATGAAATAAGCCAAAAAGCCTCTGACTTGGTTTTCGGTCAGCTTTAAATCCGTTGAGGTTTGCAATCTGCCGAACACGAATTGGCCGGGTTCAAGGTGGACATCTTGGAGTCCAACCTTCACTTCAATTGCCTGGTGAGTCGCCTTGAGCAGGCAGTAGCACCAGAACGCCCAACGTTCATGGTGACGAAGCCAGCCGTTTTCTAGGGCTTGGCGGTGCAACTTTATCCAGCCGATAGCCATCAGTGCCCCCGTGTCTTTGCGCCATCGTCAGGGCCGCAACCGTAACGGTCCGTTTTAAAAACCATGTTGCCAAGCGCTATCGAGTTATTGGATACAACTTCCGGAATATCCCTCGCGCAGGCGTTGAGTGGTTCAACATAACACCTCGCTATAAGCTCATTGGTGCAAGCTGCCTCAAGTGCAACCTCGTCAGGCAAGGACCTTTCGAGAAAACGCACGGCTGTGTCCATAAGTCCGATGAATCCGAGTTCAGACAATCGGCATTTTTTGCCTATAAGCAGACTCCGATATTTTGTTGTTGCACGCAAAAGACACTTCCCGTCAGAGCCTTCTGTGCCCCGAATGGCTGCGAATTCTCGGGTACAGGAAATCACTACCTTTCTCAGAACTGTTGCTCCAAACTTTAAGGCGAGTTGTCTCGACAACTTTTCAAAAGCCGGTGTTGCGCGTGTCAACAGCAAAAGGCCGTGATCGCCTATACCGCACATAGCCCACTGGCGATGTGTTGGGATATCCGTCAGAGCGTACAGTGCCGCGAGATAAAACTCAGGTCCCGGCTCTCCTGCGCGCCTGCGGTAGGTTCTGATTCCCTCGTTAATAAATTCGACTAACTCATCGTCAATATTGATTTTTCTGTTCACTGTTTGGCCCCGTTTACTTTTTTTACTGTAATGTCAACCTGGTTGCACCGTTATAGCATCTAGGTTGGCAGCGATGACGTTAAGCTCTTCCTCGGTTGGGTCGCCTGCGATTGCCAATAACCGCATCTCAAAGCTCACTGATGTGGTTTCGACCTGTGAGGGCTTGAAGGCTCCCTTGATCCTGCACAGGAGGTCCGCGCCCCTTGCCCGTGCAACCCAATTGGCCTCGCCCTCCCCATCGGTAGCGCAACACAGGTCGAGCACCTTTTGCGCGAGGAACCCATCATCCAGACCCCTATCGGCAAAAGCCTTGTCCAGCGCAGCCCGTACGCCGGGAGAGTTCAGGACCGTTGACCCCGTGACGTGAGGATGAGCATATCCCGCCGTGGCCGCCGCCGCCGTCTGGGAAGCCCCCTTAGTCATCTCAGAGACGAAGGTTCTCTGCCGGACTGTTAACACGTCTTCTTTCGCCATTGTCGTTGCTACTCCGTAAATGCTAAACGCTAACTTCTGCTAACAGTGAAAAGTTGGGGAGGTGCCATGCTTTGCACCTCAGCTCGGTATAATCGGGTTTTCGGACAAACATAAGGTTGTCGTCGCTCCCCTGCCCGCCCTACCCCGCGACTGCACCGCGCTCGATCCAGGCGACAAAGGCAGATTCATCTAGCACGATCTTTTTACCCAGCTTGCGAACCACCGGAGCGAACCCGTTATTCCCTTGGTTGAAGATCGCCCAACGAATAGAACCCACCGTGAATGCCGGGTACTTTTCAGCCGCTTGCTTCACTGTCATAAAACTTTTAATTGCTGTTGCCATTCTTCATACCTCCACAAATTGACATCTTGATTCAACTCATAACCCACTAACACAGCACTGTCAATGCATTGTCCGCACGTAACAGCACCGCAACTAGCACTAATACAGTCTTACTATACGACGTTATATAGTGTTCATTTCGACTTCATTTCTACTTCATTTCGACTTTAAGTTGTGTTCCATGCAATTTGATTATTTTTGTCTAACATGGTCAAATTTGGGAATCATGCTGAAGGGAAATGGACTGCATCCGACGTTGCCATGGCTGGGAAAGTGGAATGGAACGTAAAAAGGCCACCCTGTTAAGAGTGGCCTTTCGATGCCGCTGTGCTGCTCGGTCTGCGAAGTTAACCGAAAATCTTCAAATTCATTCGTTCCACTACCGAAAGCGTATGTTGCTCCGAGAGATGTGCGTACCGCTTCACCATCTGGAGCGTCTTGTGTCCAAGCACCTCAGCAATCTCTGCCAGGGTCGCGCCATTCATGGCGAGGTAGGATGCACAGGTGTGCCGCAAGTCGTGAAAGTGGAAATTATCAACCTTTGCATTTTCGACTGCATAATCCCAAGCCTGCCTAATTGATATGGCCTGAGCACCCTTTGCGCCTGCACGGGGGAACACAAGAGGCGTATCAATCCGGCGGACCTTGGAATGTTCCTTCAAGAGGGTGAACGCTTCTCCTACCAGAGGAACCGCACGGGTCTCACCGTTCTTAGTATCACGAAGGATTAACCGGCGCTGGTCGAAAGAAGCATCTTCCCAGGACAAGCCCATGATTTCGCTATATCGCGCCCCGGTGGATAAGGCCAACATCACTATCAGATAAAGGCGTTGGTTCCGACTTCCCTTGCAGGATTCGAGCAACCGGACTCTTTCATCGTCGGACAGGAAGCGGACGCGCCCCTGTGACTCCTTCTCCCTGCTTACCTTGGATAGTGGATTTGTTTCCATCCATCCCCATTCGGTGCTTGCCTTGGTGAAGACATGGGAGAGTGCCGCCATGTATCTGTTGGCAGTGGCCCCGCTCCTTATGGTTCCCCTGTAGGTCGTGCCCTGTAGCAACAGCTCCTTGCATTCCACTAGGACGGGGGTTGTTATGGCGGAAAGGGCCTTGTGTCCGATTTGCTGTTTCCACCACTCAAGCTGCGCTTTTTGTTTATGGCCGCTTTTCGGCTTTTTGGGGATTTCGACCTTGATGTAACGGTCTATCAGTTCAGACACGGTATGCTTTTTTGCCTCAATGGTTTGGAAGTGCTTACCCTGACTAATAGCTGATTCGGTATCAGCCGCCCAACGCTTCGCGTCGGTCATCCGTTTAAAGGTCTCGGTCTGGGTTGGGTATCCCTTCATCCTGATAGTCGCCTTGTAGGTGGTTCCCTTCTTGCCTTCCCGCTTCGTTATGCTCGCCATGGTTCCCCCCTGATTGGCATGTTAACTCCTGACAAAAGACTACAGCGAGGCACAACAAAAGTCAACAAGGGATATTTAATCACATGAAAGTTGACAGTAACATACCGTATTTACATCGATATATCTCGCGCACAATCGCTTTTAGTGCGAATTTGGTGCACGCAATGGCAAAATTGGTGCAATTTGGTGCGGGAAGGTCGGATGGGGCAAGACCTGGACAGGGTGGGATTGGGGAGGGCAAAAGCGGCTTGTTGGCGGTTTGTTGACGGTTACTGCACCAATACTGCACCAATAAATTTTAGACACAAAAAAGGGCTTACGGTAATAAGCCGTAAACCCTTTATTTTGTTGGTGCCCGGGACCGGAATCGAACCGGTACGCCCTTACGGACGAGAGATTTTAAGTCTCTTGCGTCTACCAATTCCGCCACCCGGGCGCTACCGGTAACCCGGCTGTTACATGTTGTTG
>Ga0209123_1003189_pt1 | contig 12647 bp, 11 predicted proteins | sample BarGraIncu00431A_FD_184500 | JGI IMG/M metagenome (GOLD analysis project Ga0209123, IMG submission 184500) | Arctic peat soil microbial communities from Barrow, Alaska, USA - Barrow Graham LP Incubations 004-31A (SPAdes) (version 2) | ecosystem: Environmental > Terrestrial > Soil > Wetlands >...
AGTTATATAAATATACCAAATTTTAGTTATCATAAAATATATAAAAAAAGAAATTAATATTATGATTATCATAAAAAGTAATTTAACTAATGGTCCATCACCTATTTTAATATTACTGCTATTATACCAAACTATAAATAACATAACCGACATAAAGGATGTAGTAGCATATTTATATATATATATTAGTAGTATGTCAACTCTATTTAATTTAGCAAACCGTGATTTCAATTTGGATATATAATCAACTCCATTAAAGTTAAATTCAAACATAGTTAAATATATTCTATTTATATATAATTCAAAACTTTCTTTATTCAATTTCAAAATATATTTTGGATTACTTCTAATAAATAGAACACAACCCACTTCTTTCGTATAGTTAGAGTTTCGCATTATCTTTTCTTCAAGCTTATGTGTAAAATATAAACCGATTGAAATATAGATAAAACTTGTAACTAACGCGAGTAGAGTAATAATAGTATAGACGGCTACTACTGATTTGTGATTAGTAAGAAAATTTCGAAATAAAAATCCTAAAATACTACAAACAATTAAATTAAAAAACATAAAAGATAATGAATACGGATTTCCTTTCACTGTCGATATAGTCATATCAACGCCTCCTAATTAATTTTATTTGAATATTATACCATATTTGTTATCTTTTTTCAAGTGGAATATATTATCAAAAACAAAAATAAGGATGTAAGTATTTAAACTTACACCCCCTATTTTATTTATTATCAAATTCATACATCATAATTGTTATTAAATTCATACTTGCAGTTTCAGCTCTAAGTATCCTTTCGCCTAAACTTACAGTATATACATTTTCTATTTTACTAAGTTCTTCCACTTCTTTATTATCAAATCCACCTTCTGGACCTACAATAACTGCTATATCTTTATGTAGTATATCAGTATTTTGTAATTCTTTTATTACAGATTTAATACTTTTAGTTTCATTTTCATAAGCAAATATACAGAAATCATGTTTAGAAACAACTTTTAACATATCTTTAAAATTTATAAACTCAGTTACCTTTACTTCATCAGTTCTACCACATTGTTTTGTGGCTTCAATACAAATTTTTTGAAGTTTATCTTGTCTTTTAACTCTATCTTTTTCATCGAGTTTAACTACAGTATTTTTCGAGAAAAACGGTGATATAGTGGTTATTCCAAGTTCAACAGATTTTTGTAGTAAATAATCCATTTTATCACTTTTAAGAAATGCTTGATAAAGTGTAACCTTTATAGTAGGTTTACCCTTTTCTTTAACATCACTTATTTTATCAACTATTGCATATTCTCTTGATAGATATAAAATATTGCATTCCATGTTATTTATAGTTATAATTTCACCTGTTTTGTGCCTTAAAACATGTATATGTCTTAGTTCAGGTCCGCTTAATTTATATAATTCATTTGATTCAAGCTTTCCATCTTTATCTATGGTATGAAGACAAAGCGCATCATATAAATACGCTTTGTCTATTTTAGTTATTTCATTATTTTTAAATATAAATTGTCTTGCCATAAATTTTACCTACCAAAAAAACTTTTCTTTTTATTTACATCATCGCCCATTGATTCTGCGAATTGTATAAGTAGTTCTTTTTGTTTCTCATTTAATTTTCTAGGAACATCTATATGAACAGTAAATTCAAGATCGCCTCTCATACTACCTCTCATATTAGGAACACCTTTTCCTCTAACTTTAAATTTAGATTCTGTTTCAGTTCCTTCTGGTATATTAAATTCCATATCTCCTTCGAGTGTTGGAATTGTAATTGTTCCACCTAAAGCTGCTTTTGTAAATGGTACCTTTATATCAAATAATATATCAGAACCACTTCTTTTAAATGTTTTATGAGGTGCTATAATAACAACAACAAATAAGTCACCATTTGGTCCACCTTTTTTGCCGATGTCACCTTCTCCTCTAAGTGATACTGCTTGCCCATTATCTATACCTGGTGGTATTTTAATGCTTATTTTCTTTACTTTATTTGCTATGCCACTACCAGAACATTTTTCACAAGGAGTTGGATTAAATTTACCTGTTCCATTACATTTATCACATGTTTTCACCTGAGAAAATGCTCCCATGATTGTATTTTGTACTGTTTGTACTTTACCTTTTCCAGCACATTTATCACATGTTACTGATGATGTACCCTGTCTTGCTCCGCTTCCAGAACATGTAGTACATGTTTCATTTCTTGAAACATTAACTTCTTTACTTGTACCGAAAACTGCTTCTTCAAAAGTTAAATGCATATTATATCTTAAATCTGCACCTTTAGTTGGTCTTTCAGTTTTGCTAGATGAAAATCCACCAAAACCACTACCAAAGACACTACCTAGTATATCTTCAAGATCTATATCCATTCCACCGCTAAATCCAGAGAAGTCAAATCCACCAAAACCGCCATAACCTTCTCCGCCGCCACCGCCGAAGCCTGGATTTTCAAAATTAGAACCGAATTGATCATATTGTGCACGTTTTTGTTTATCTGCAAGAACTGAATAGGCCTCACTTACTTGTTTAAATTTTTCTTCAGCACCTTTTTTATCCTCACCTTCATGAGAATCTGGATGATATTTTTTTGCTAGCTGTCTATATGCTTTTTTTAGTTCTTCATCTGTAGCTGTTTTACTTACTCCAAGCATTTCATAATAGTCTTTAGAACCAGCCATATTTGCCCCCATTTCTAACTCTAAATATAAGCGGGACTTCAAATCTTAAATCCCCGCTTATATCTTTGGTTACATATTACTTATTTATTTGTTTTATTTGTTGTTATTTTCATCTTCTACTTTATAGTCTGCATCATGAACAACGTTATCAGCACTATCTGAATCTGCTGCTGCATTATCTGCACCAGGAGCACCATTTGCACCAGGAGCATTTGCATATAATTTTGAAGATATTTCATAGAATACTTGAGTTAATTTATCACTTGCTGATTTTATAGTTTCAGTATCTGTAGTCTCTAATGCTTTTTTAACATTTGTAAGTTCTACTTCAACTTTTGATTTTTCTTCAGCTGATATTTTTCCTTCTAATTCTTTTAATGTCTTTTCAGTATTATATACTAATGAATCTGCGTTATTTCTAGCTTCAACTTCTTCTTTTTTCTTTTTGTCTTCATTACTATGAGCTTCAGCTTCTTTAACTGCTTGTTTGATTTCATCTTCAGTTAAATTTGTACTTGCTGTTATAGCAATTTTTTGTTCATTGTTTGTAGCCATATCTTTAGCTAAAACGTGAACTATACCATTAGCATCTATATCAAATGTAACTTCAACTTGTGGTACTCCTCTAGGAGCTGGTGGTATTCCTGCTAAACTAAATCTACCTAAAGTTTTGTTATATGCAGCAATTTCTCTTTCACCTTGTAATACATGTACTTCAACTGATGTTTGACCATCTGCAGCTGTACTGAATATTTGAGATTTTTTAGTTGGTATAGTTGTATTTCTTTCGATTAACTTTGTAAATATACCGCCGTAAGTTTCAATACCAAGTGATAAAGGTGTTACATCAAGAAGTACTAAATCTTTAACTTCTCCAGTTAAAACTCCACCTTGAATAGCTGCACCAATTGCAACACATTCATCAGGGTTTATACCTTTATATGGTTCTTTACCAGTTATTCTTTTTACTGTTTCTTGTACTACTGGTATTCTTGTAGATCCACCAACTAATAATATTTTTTCTATTTTATCAAATGTTAGACCAGAATCTTTCATAGCTTGATTTACAGGTCCTATTGTAGCTTCAACTAAATCAGAAATCAATTCTTCAAATTTAGATCTAGATAATGAAATATCTAAATGTTTTGGTCCTGTGCTATCTGCAGTTATGAATGGAAGATTAATTTGAGCTGTCATAACACCAGAAAGTTCTATTTTAGCTTTTTCAGCTGCTTCTCTAAGTCTTTGCATAGCCATATTATCTTTAGATAAATCTATTCCACTGTCTTTTTTGAATTCTGCTACTAAATAATCCATTATTCTTTGATCAAAGTCATCTCCGCCAAGTCTGTTATTTCCTGATGTAGACATAACTTCAAATACACCGTCTCCGATATCAAGTACAGATACATCAAATGTACCGCCGCCTAAATCATAAACCATTATTTTTTGTTCGTGGTCTTTATCAAAACCATGAGCTAAAGCTGCTGCTGTTGGCTCATTTATAATTCTTAAAACATCAAGTCCTGCAATTCTTCCTGCATCCTTTGTTGCTTGTCTTTGAGAATCACTAAAATATGCTGGTACAGTTATAACTGCTTCAGTTATTTTTTGACCTAAATAATTTTCAGCATCTGTTTTTAATTTTTGTAAAATCATTGCTGATATTTCTTGAGGTGTATATTCTTTATCTTCTATTTTAACTTTTTTATCAGTTCCCATATCCCTTTTGATAGAAATAACTGTTCTATCGTGATTTGTAACCGCTTGTCTTTTTGCTACTTGACCTACTAGTCTTTCACCATTTTTAGCAAATGCTACTATTGATGGTGTTGTTCTTGCACCTTCTGCATTTGGTATTACTGTTGTTTCACCATTTTCGATTACAGCAACACATGAATTTGTTGTTCCTAAATCAATTCCTATTACTTTTGACATAATTTCTTCCTCCTTAAAATCAATATCTATTACTACTTTTTTCATTTGTTATCTATACAATTTTATGATTACTCATAAAATGAATATTCCAAGTTTATGCTACTAAATATAATTAGTTGGCAACTTTTACCATTGAATGTCTAATTACTTTATCGCCTAATCTATAACCTTTTCTAAAAACTTCTATAACTTCTTTTTCACTATACTGATCATTTTCTTCATGCATTACAGCTTGATGTAAATTCGGATCAAAAGTTTCACCTAAATCTGGTATAATTTCTAATCCTTGTTTCATTAAAGAATCTTTAATTTGATTGTATATCATTACAATTCCATCTTTAAAACTTGTATCTGTACATTCTGTTGCTATTGCTTGTTCAAAATTATCTATTATTGGTAATAATGCTTCTATAATATCAGATGTAACAGATGCATAAAGATTTTCCTTTTCTTTTGACATTCTTTTTTTAAAGTTATCAAATTCTGCCATGTTTCTTTTTAAATGTTCAAAATACTCATCAGTTTTTTTACGTTGCTCTAATAAATCATCGTTTAATTTTGCTATATACCCATCTTTATCTATTTCTAGTATATCATTTTCTTGTATTATTTCTTCTTCAACTTTATCGTTTTTACCCACAAAAACACCCCCTTTTATTATTTATCTTTTGAAAATATATGTTTAACTTTCTCGTTTATATAATTTAATGTTGATACTGTTTTAGAATAGTCTATTCTCTTAGGACTAACAACTGAAATTTTTCCTACATATCCATCATCATTTGTTAGATTAAGCGAAATGATACTATAATCTTTAAGCATTATTTCTTGGTTTTCTGAACCAATAACAATTCCTAAATTTTTACTTGATATCTCATCTATTACTGTATCCACTGCATTTTTAGTTGATAACATATTTAAAAAGTTTTTAGCTTTTTCTATATCAGCAAATTCTGGTAAATCAAGTATAGATTTTAAGTTGTTACTACTAACTAATTTATTTTCTCCAGAAATTTCATATTTTATACCTTCACATATTTTTTCTAAAACACTAGAATATACTTTTAATTCTTTAGAAATAATTGTAGATAAAACATTATATAGTTTTTCAATAGGAGTACCTTGTAAATTAGTATTAAGTAATTTACTAAGATCTCTTACACTATCATCTGGAATTGTATCAGTAAGTTTAGCTATAACATCTTTTATTGTACCATTCTCTGACATTAATATAACTAATAGTATTTTGTCAGATATCTTAAGTATTTTTATGCTCTCTAAAACATCTTCATTTTTCATAGTTAAAATCGTTGGTCTATTTAATAATTTAGATACAGTATCTGCAACTTGTTCAAACAAGTCTTCGGTATCACCATAACCAGTTATACTATTGTTTATATAGTTTATATCTAGCATTGATAATTTTTTACTTATCATTAAATTATCTACATAGTACCTATAACCTTTACTTGAAGGAATTCTTCCAGAAGATACATGTGGTTGTTCTAAATAACCTGCTTCTTCTAAAATTTTCATTTCATTTCTTATAGTTGCAGAACTATATTCCAAGTTATATTTATCTGCTATAGTTTTAGATCCAACGGGTTCTGCTGATGTTACATAATCTTCAACAACAGAAGCAAGTATCTTTTTTTTTCTATCATCTAACATAATATCATCACCCTTTTTAGCACTCTACTTGATTGACTGCTAATATTCTACTACTATTATTTTCATTTGTCAATAGTTATATGAAAAAAAGTTAAATTTTATGAAATTTTAGCACTCATTCATATATAAACTAGCAAAGCAAAAACACTAGAACCGTATATTACTAGTGTTTTTAGCCATTTTATATTATATTTTTAACTTACTACTATTGTCCTCTTTTTAGAATGTATTTATCTTTTATAGTTTGTTTAACTTCTTCTTTTATAGTATTTCCATTCTGATTTGCTGTATTATTTCCATTCTGATTTAATTCTGTTTTTACATCTTCTATTTCTTCTTTAATTACTGCTTTTCTTTGTTCAATTAAAGCTTGTTTTTGTACAGTAGTTAATGTTGAAGGATTTGCAGTAGTTTTTAGTAATGCATCTTTATCATTTTGTAATTTTATTTTTGCTGCTGCTATTCTTTGAGTTTTTACCTCTTTAAATTCTTGCTTTCCATATATAGCTACTTCTTTAAATTCTGCTCTTCTAGCTACAGCTTGAATCTTTATTTTACTTTGAATTTCTTTAACAGATAATTTTACTAGATCACTTTCAACTAATGTACTATCTAATTTCATTGCTCTAGCTACTAATAACATTTTACCATAAGGTATACTGTATGAATCTGCTTTAGTTTTTAATTCATCGTCTAATCCATTTTCTATTACTAATGCGTAAATTTTTCTTGTTTCGAAATGTGTATTAAGATTAGCCACTATCTTTTTATTTAAAGCATCTCTTCTTGTTTCATCTTCTGTATAACTAGTAACACTAACTGCGTTTGTATCACTAATTTCTGTAATATATCCTAATTCTATTGCATTGTCTACTATAGTTTTTGTAGCATCTTCTACAGTTTGACCTACTAAATTAAGATCACTATAAGCTATATCTGCATCCTCGTTTAATGTAATTGTATCTGCTACTATATCATTCTCATCTACTGCAAGTTCTATACTTGGATTTATATCAAGCGTTACGTATGCAAGTGCTTTTTCTACTTGAACTGGATTTTCAGCAATTAAGTTACCTTTATCCTTGTTATTGTAAACAACATAACCTACTACGAAAACTACTAGTAATGATAAAACTAAAACTAATTTCCTATTCATAATAATATTTTCCTTTCTTGCAGGCCCTAAGGCATATTTCCTTACTTTTTCTTTATCTGCTACCTTTTCATTCAATAAATTTTTAAATTCATTCATTCAAATCACCAAATATTCCTTTCATCTTAGAAATAGTTCGATAAATTTTTGTTTTAACTGTATTTTCATTAATATCCAATAATTCACCTATTTCTTTTATACTCACTCCCTCCATATAATGAAGTACCATTATTTTTTGTATCTCTAAACTTTCACATTTAATAATATTCCATACTGCTTCTTTATTATCTTTATTTACAAAATCTACTTCAATACAAGAATCTTCTATTATAGTGTTTTCTATATTAGAAAAATCTTTGCTATTAAAAATACTTCTAAATTTACTTTTTAAACTATAGTATTTGAATAATTCTCTTTTAGCAAGTATAAATACAAAAGAAGAATAATCATTAATATATTTCCCTTTTTTTAATATTGTATTATATAGATTTAAATATATATTTTGCATAATATCTTCAACATATGAAATTTCACTACATTTGGTTATTACATATTTTAGAGTTGAATTATACGTTTCATCGTATATTTCATTAAAATAGTCATCCATTTGGTACCTCCACTTTTAAAGTGATACAAATATTATATAAAGTTTCAAAAAACGCTAATATTTGCATTTTATTGTAAAATTCATTTATTTTATCTATATTTTACTTAACCACCTTAATTAAACACTCTAATGAAACTTTAGGTTTATAATATTTTACCATCTCATTCTCTAGTATACTTACAATATTCCAGTCTTTAAAAAATCTCTTAATTTCATCTTCATCAAAAAATCTTTTTTTCTTGTTATTTAGTTCAAAGAAATTTTTCTCTATTTGTCTCCCTTGACTTTCTCCATTTTCAAATTCTTTTACTGAATTAACTTTTAATATTAAGTTTCCATTTTTATTTAATATTCTTTTTAACTCACTTATAATATTTAAAGTTACTTGTTCACTAAAATAATGCATTGATAGTTCTGCAATAATTAAATCAAAAGTATTATCGTCATACTCTAATCCATCAGACATATCAAACACTTTTGTTTTTACACTTGGAAAATTAATATTTATAATTTTAATTGCACTATCAGAATAATCACAAGCAGATACATTTTTTTCTTTTTTTAACAAATATTTAACGTTCTCTCCATATCCACAACCTAAATCTAATATGTTCAAACTATTTTTTATTATATTATCATAATATTTATCTAACCATACATTACATTTAATCTCTTTATTTGATTTTATATGGTTATCAAAAATTTCATTCCACTGTTCTTTATATTCAAAATTCATAATTTTCACCTATATCCTAGTATAATATTATCTAATTATATACTAACTTTAATTTATTGTCAATACGATAAATAATCAAATAAAGAAACACTAGAAATATTATCTAGTGTTTCTTTTGTTTTATATTTATTTACTTAACTTCTATTATTTAATACTCTTTGTCACATTTTCTAAATTATATACAGTATCAACCTCAGTTGATATATTATCAGAATGAGTAACTATTATAACACATTTATTATCATTTTTTGCTAAATCTTTAAATATGTTCATTACTTGCTTTTCATTTACGGCATCCAAATTACCTGTAGGCTCATCTGCTAATATAACATCAGGGTTATATGATAATGTTCTTGCTATTGCTACCCTTTGTTGTTCTCCACCAGATAATCTAAGTACTCTTCTATTTGCTAGGGTCTCATTTAATCCAACTTTAGCTAGCATCTTTAAAGCATGCTCTTTTTGGTTTTTAATCTTAATATCAGATATATCCATTGAAAGTTCAACATTTTCAAGAGCAGTTAAATGTGGAAGTAAATTTAAACTTTGAAATATAACACCTATGTGATTACTTCTATATTTATTCTCATTAATTTTAGATATATTTATATCATTGTATAATATTTTACCTGACCTTGGAACATCTAAACCTGACATAAGTGATAATAGTGTAGTTTTACCTGTTCCTGACTTTCCCATTATTGCATATGTTTTACCTTTTTCAAATTCATAATTTATATTATCTAAAACTAACTTTTTACCATTATCATATGAATAACATAAATCTTCTATTTTAAATACGCTCATTTATTTACCTCCTTTTACGTTCTATTACTTAATATTTTAAGTGGTGTGTATCTTGATATGAATATCATTGATATACTACTACTTATTATTGTAAGGATAAGTCCTATTAATCCAAGTTGTAGTAATATTTTCATATCAACAACTGCATTTATTTTATCAACATAATTTACATCTGCAGTTTTTCCAAATGCTCTCATCATGCCATTTCTTCCTTGTGTTGCATTACCAGTTGTTTGACCTCCACCAAAGTTATCGCTAACCTGAGTTTGTGTTGTTTCTTGCGTTGTTATTTCACTTTGTAACATATAGTTTGCAATTGGAACTGAGGCTACAGAACCAATAACTCCTCCTAACGTAATAGCAATAGTACTAACCATAAGTAACTCTATTACAAATTGTCCAAGTACAACATGTTTTTTCATACCTATTGCTCTTAAAACACCAATTTCATATTTTCTTTCACGGATGTTTAACATGTTAAGTATAACAAGTATTGATCCTCCTATTATTAATACTATAATCAAAAATGTAGTTGCAAATGATGATAAATTCTCAAGTGGTGCTATACTTTGATTAAAGCTTTCTAAATTTGTACTTACTGTGTAATATTCACTTAAACCTTTTGTTTTAAGCTCTGCAGTAAATGCATCTACAACATCAGCACTAACTAAATTAAATGTAGCATTAGTTTTAATATTCAATTTAGTACTTTCTACTGCATTTGATGTAGTTGCAATATTATTTAATGAAGTATATGTAGTTAAAATCTGATTTGCTGATCCACTAAACATACTAAATTCACTATCAGTAGAAGTATCCTCATAGATACCTTTAACTGTAAATGTATAAACTTCAGTTGTAGCATTTGGATTATTAAGTACAAATGTACTACCAACAGTTAAATTATTTTTTTCAGCAAGTTCAACTGATATAACACACGAGTTATTATTTGAATTAATATCAAACATTGAACCAGATGTTATCTTATAAGTTGAATCTATAAATTGAGTCATAGAATCTAAACTCTTGTATCCAATAACTCTATAATCTCCTGATGAACCACCAGCAAAATCTCCTCTAGCAACCATTTTTTGTTCATTATTACCAGTTGTACTTGTAGTTGTTGCAACTGTATCTGATACTTTTGTTAAAGTAGTTGAATTCATATTTGTTTGTATAGATAACAAGTAACTTTTAACATAATCAGAAACTGCATACGTCATAACATTTTCTGCTGAAACATTTTGTATGTTAGCCATAAATGTTTTTGGATCAAACGTAGTAGTTGCAGCTGTATTACTGCTATTAGATGCATTTCTTAATGCACCTCTATCTAATGATAACTGTGCTGTTACATTATATGAGTCTAAATAGCTTTGTTTAACCTCATTTGCAGCGTTTTTAATTGATAATGCTATACAACTAGCTGTTGCTACAACAACAATTATTATACCTATCAATATATTTCTTGTCTTTGATCTTGTAATACTTTTAAATGCATTTTTTATAATATACATAAAAAATCCTCCTTTTCAATACCATTATATGTCTTTTATGTGAAAATTTAATGTATTTAATGTGAAAATCAGATGAAATAGCGTATAAAAATAAAGAGAAATAAATATTAAAATTTACATCTCCTATTTTTATATAAATTTCTTTATTTCATTTTTGTAAAACTCATATTTTTTTCCACATCTATTACATACTATCTCTATTGGTTTATTATTTTCATATGCATCAGTCATTTCTTCTTTATCTAATGAATACAACATACTATAAAAAAAATCTCTAGAACAGTTACATATAAATTGAATTGGATCAATTCCTAAAATCTCAATATCTTCAAATAGTAAGTTAGGAATCTCTTTAAAAGACTTATTATTTTCTGAAGTGTATAAAAGTAACTCATTATCAGAGATAATCTTCTTTATATCATCTATTAGATTAATTGGAGCACCTGGAAGTAATTCAGCAAATATACCCCTACTTAAAACTATTTCATTATTTTCATTAAAAACTATGTTCAATGAAAATAACGAGGATGTCTGTTCACTTTGTTTAAAGTAATATGAAAAATCATCAATAATATTTCCATACTTCATTTCAGTTACACCTGTAAATGTACTGTCCATTCCTATATCTTTTATTACTTGTATATATCCTTCAGTACCCATTAATTGTTCAATTGATAACTCATTTAAGTCTGCATTTAATAGTTCATCATTAATATACCCACGAACATTTCCTAAAGAATCAGCATCTGCAAATATTTTATATTTCCTATCACTAGGATTAACTACTAAACTGATTCTCTCATTTCCCTTTAAATTTCTCGATATTAAACTTACAATTGATACAGTCCTACTTAGTACAGTTTTTAAAAGTTTATTCATACTCTTATTTTCACAAAGTTCTTTTAATATATCAGTATTATCAATAAATAGTATACGAACTTGTTTGTTATATGCTAATGTATTTATTATATAATTTTTCATTAACTTCCCTTTCTTTCTAGTAATTCATTTGATTTTCACTTTAACTCTACAAATGTACCCATTGTTGCATAATCTATTTCATTTTGTTTTTTGAAAACTCTATATGAAAAACAAATATCACTATTACAAACCGTGCATATATTAGATAATACTATGTTTTCGCTTTTTAATCCAAGTTGTATTAAATCTTTTTTTATAACATAAGGTAAATCTATATAGAATTCACCATTTTCTTTGTTAATTATATATTCATTTTCATCAGGCCATATATCTGTAAATCGTTTTTTAAATGTTAAACTAGAAGAACAAAAACAGCATTTGTTAATACTAGGACCTATACATACTATCATATCATTGTAATTGCAATTAAATTTCTTATTCATTAGTTGTACTGTTTTTATCGATACTTGTTTAATTGTACCACTCCATCCACTATGTACATTTGCCACAATATTTTTAACTGGATCGTATATAATAATCGGGTTACAATCAGCTGTTGTTATGACAGTAGAAATATTTTTTTCATTTGTA
>Ga0209123_1003190_pt1 | contig 12640 bp, 8 predicted proteins | sample BarGraIncu00431A_FD_184500 | JGI IMG/M metagenome (GOLD analysis project Ga0209123, IMG submission 184500) | Arctic peat soil microbial communities from Barrow, Alaska, USA - Barrow Graham LP Incubations 004-31A (SPAdes) (version 2) | ecosystem: Environmental > Terrestrial > Soil > Wetlands >...
GGTTCTGTGAGGGTCCTGTTGACAATTGCTGTAGAGATGAAATAAGCGCGACATCGTCGGGGAAACCAGGCGGCAACGCAAACGTGAACGTCTATCTATACGGCGAGAGGAACAGGTCTACTCGACCAGTAGCCACCTGACCCAGCCGGGTAGGTGATGAACGTAGGGGAGCGAAACTACGACGAATACCAAATCTCGCTGATATCGTTGACATGCTCCAAAGAATTGAAAAAAACCTCACTCCATTCTACAGCCGCAAAGGGTTTCTTTTTAAATTCCGCTTTGTATGAACGCATTGTACTTACTATGAAAAACCTGTCGATAGCCTTGGGGTCATCCAATAATGTTTCAAAGGAATTTATTATAGGGTTAAATGGTGTGTCGCCCTGGCTGCAAGAAAAACAATTTGAGCGGTAAACGTTATATAGAATTTTATATACAGCCTGGGACAAGAGTTTGTCTTCAATTTGGGCGGCTACCTCGTGGGATAAATCTTTCAACATAGCCGATTTCCCTGGAGGAAGCGCTATCTGGAGGAGTTTATAAACCACCTGCCTGTCATTCAAATCAGGCAATTTGATACGCAATTTGGCTTCTATCCACTGCCTTAAAGCGGAGCCCTCATTAAAGCCAGCATCGCGAACAGGTTCTAGTCCCACCATATCCTCAGTTTCACACGCTATTTCAGCCGGTTTAATTATCAGAGGCTGTAATTTTACCCTGAATTGGCTATCAGAAGAAATAATTTTCACAAGGCCTGATTCAGCAGCCCTATCACAAATATCCTGAAAGCCGCTAAACCCGTATGCTCTGGCGTCAAAATCGGCCTGAAGACGACGCATTGTACCTATTATCATACCACCATGGGGCTTTGGTTCTCCTTGTTGCTCTAAAATTTTGAGGGCAGATAATAGTAGTAATTCCGCCTCTTTATGTTGAGTTGTTGGCTGTTTGACAAATTCATTTTCATGGGGATTAGTTGAGGTGTCTATGCTCGGCTCTATAGTATGTTTTATTTCCAGTTCTATGCCAGTAGCTGTAGGTTCAATTGAGGATAAATAATCGAATGATAAATTTTCGTGATAAAAGAAATAATCTGCCGCTTTTACGTAAACGTCTGGGGTATTATCTTTGCTTCCACTAATGCCAATAATCTCTTTGCCGATTTCCCTTAATTTTGTAAATAGAGGTATATAATCACGATCACACCCAGCTACTGCAACGATATTAATGTCTTGATTGCTAAAAACTAAAGACAAAACCTCTATTACTAGTCGTATATCCGAGCTGTTTTTATACTGTGTCTGGTAGGGAATGTCCTCGTGAATAATTTTGTTTTTCTGAAGCATACGGCGCATTTCACCTTTTTTTTCGCTGCTGCATGGCATTTTTTGGATATCGCCAAATGACCTTCGTATCGTGACTTTTCCAATCTCAGCCATTTTATCTATTTCCATACCCAGATCAACAGGTAGGCCTAGACCGTTACAAAACCCAAAATAATTTTCTAGATCTACAAATAGAGCTATATGCTCAGTTGTTTTTTTCATTATATCTCTCACATTGGTGGTAGGCAGCACGCAAGTTTCGTGTCTTCTTAAAACATATCGGGTGCGAGTGGCCGACCTTGAGCAATATAATTCAAAAATATTTTAACACTCAAAAAGTGTGTACCGCGTCGAACTTTGCCCGGCATCGGCGCCCAATGCACATCCTAGAACAGGATACTGGCAGGTTGTCAGGGCATCCATAGGCAGGGTGCTATTCCTTTTCCTTGAAAACGTTCACCACACCGCGCACGGTGTGAATAAGCTTCTTGTATACCTCGCAGTCAATCTTTTTCCTAAGATAATTGACGTAGACGTCTATGATGTTGGTAAAGCTGTCGAAGGTGTAAAGATGTTGTCCTTGATGCGGCCCTTGCCATCCATGCTGATCTTGACGTTCCAGGTCTTGAGGACAGATGTAAATGCTTCGCTGGTAAACTGGCAACCTTGGTCGCCGAGTACGCGGGAGGTAAGTTTCACACGCTCGGCAATTCTCATCATCCCGTCGACAGTTTCCCGCACCACTGCGGCACCCTCAGAGGCCGTGGCACTGCTGTTGCTAGAGGACTCGGCAGCCAGAGCGCAGTTAAGCGCAATATCCTCGCTGGTGGCCGACATCTCCTCGCTAGCTGTGGCTATGGATGGTGCGCTCCCTGCGTGTATCACGAAAATATTTTGCGACCCGGTATATTTATAAAGTAATATGGCATTCTGAGTGGCGATGAATGGCAGGGTCGCCGCTTTCGAATGGAGACGATAAAATCTCAGCGAGGTAGGGATGAACAGACATTGTAGCATAGCCGATGGGGAAACCCTGATAAACACAGCATTGCGCCATGCTACTCATAAAAGGGTAACGGACGGCTTCTGGATGGCTGATGCGCAGGGGCGCTTGCTCGAGGTCAACGAGGCCTGTTGCCAGATGTGCGGCATTAACGAGGATGAGTTGCTGGGTATGCGGATTACCGAGTTATATGCCACAGTATTTGAGTGTGATGTTACCGTAAATATAGAGAAAATTCTGGACGAAGGCGCTGACCGCTTTGAGACACGTTTCTTGCTAAAAGATGGTAGCATTGTCGACGTCGAAGTCAGCATCCAGTATAGCAATTCCGAGGGAGGGCGATTTATTTCGTTTCAGCGTGACATAACCGATGCAAAACGATCGGAAAAATTGTTGCACCTATTCAAGGGATCGATGGAAGAATCCTCGGATGCAATCGGCATGTCTACACCGGAAGGGAGGCACTTCTATCAGAACGAGGCGTTCAATAACCTGTTCGGTGAAATCGGGGAGAGCCCTCCGGCTACGGTATACGTGGACGAAAACGTCGGAAAGGAGGTGTTCAATACCATAATGGCTGGAGGTCGCTGGGACGGCGAAGTTGAAATGTACGCAAAGGACAGGAGCGTCCTGAATATTTTTCTCAGGGCATATGCCAACAGGGACGCAAATGGCCGAATCATCGGTCTTGTCGGAATCAATTCTGACATCACCGAACGTAAGCGGGCGGAAGATGCCCTTCGAGAAAGTGAAGCCTTCATTAAGGCGGTAATGGATAATCTGCCCATAGGTATCGCGGTAAACTCAGTTGATCCATCCGTTTCCTTTCAGTATATGAATGACAATTTCCCGAAATTTTACCAAACTACCCGACAGGCGCTGGCTTCCCCGGATGCATTTTGGAGCGCTGTCTACGAAGACCCAGAATTCAGGGAACTTATAAAAGCGAGGGTGCTGGCTGATTGTGCCAGCGGTGACCCGGAACGGATGCATTGGGTTGATGTTCCGATTGCCCGAAGGGGAAAAGAAACAAGCTATATCGAAGTAAGAAATACGCCACTTCCTAGCAAGCGGCTTATGGTGTCAACCGTGTGGGATGTTACCGGTCGCATGAAGGCGGAGAAGGAGCGAGAGCAATTCTTTAAATTCTTTCTGACTTCCGCCGATTTGATGGTGATCGCCGACCCAAACGGTGCTTTTTTGAAGGTAAATCCTGCCTGCGGCACTACTCTTGGGTATTCCGAAGTGGAGTTGGTGTCAAAATCATTCGTCGAATTCATTCACCCTGATGACAAACAGGCAACCTTAGATGAAATGGCCTTACAGCAGCAACGAGGTACTACTCTCAACTTTGAAAATCGTTATCTTTGCAAGGACGGTTCCGTGCGATGGCTCTCGTGGCGAGCAACCTATGTTAAGGAAGAAGGAATCACCTACGCGTCTGCGCGTGATACCACTGAAATGCGGCACATGGAACAAATACTCCGAAGTAAGCGGGAATTACTGCAAAAAATTTTCGACACTATACCGGTGATGATTACGATTCACAATCCAGGTCTGAACGAATTCAGTGTCAATAGAGAATTCGAGCGGGTTATAGGTTACACGAACGAGGAAATTGAAAGTATCGATCTTCTGGAAATCTGCTATCCGGATCCAGCAGTTCGCCAACGGGCCGTCGAGTTCATGAACTCGCTGAACTCACATTGGGCAGATTTCCCGATTACCACCAAAAACGGGAACAGCATAGAGACGACCTGGACCAATATATATCTTTTAGATAACACCCATGTTGGTATAGGCGTGGATATCTCAGGCCGCAAGCAGGCCGAGGAAGCGATCAAGAGGGCGAATATAGCTCTGGCGGCACAGCTCAAATTCAACGAAGCCCTCCTGGGGTCTCTCCCAATCCCGGTTTTTTTCAAGGACGTCCAGGGGTGTTACATCGGGTGCAACCAGGCCTTCACCGATGTCATGGGGGTGTCCCGAGAGGAGATCGTCGGGAAGAAGGTTCATGAATTGTGGCCCAGCGAGCAGTCCCTGGTGTACCACGAACAGGATATGCGACTTCTTGCCGACCCCAGGCACCAGCATTACGATTTCAAAGTTACCGATAAAAATGGCCGCAAGCTTAGCGTGATATTTGAGAAGGACGTGTTCTACAATGAGCAGGGGGAACCTGCTGGGATCGTCGGGTCCTTTCTAGACATTACTGACCGTAAGGATGCTGAGGAAAAGATCCGGCAGTCCGAGGAAAAATTTTCCACCGCGTTTCGTATGTCACCTGATGCCATAAACATAACGCGGCTCGACGACGGCAAGTACCTAGAGGTCAATGAAGGGTTCACGGCCTTAACCGGCTACACCCCTGAAGATGCCATCGGAAAGACCGCCCTCGAAATTAACATCTGGGCGAATCCCGAAGACAGGGCCCGCCTGGTGCACGAACTTAAGGCGCATGGCGTTGTCCTCAATCTCGAGTCCCAATTCATACGCAAGGATAGCTCAATCCTGACCGGTTACATGTCCGCCCGTGTCATTGCAATTGAGGGTGCGCCGTGTCTCCTTTCAATTACCCGCGACATCTCGGACCGAAAGCGGGCGGAGGAGTATCTGCGAGAAAGCGAGGCCAACCTTAGGACGGTGCTGGATTCCATGCCGGCTGGAGTCTGGTGGTTCGATAAGGATGGAAACATCGAATACCTTAATCGGTGTTTTGTGGATCAGTTCGGCTATACTCTGGAGGATATCCCGTCTTTGAATAACTGGTTCCTGAATGCCTATCCGGATGCCGAATACCGGAATTCCTATATCAGTGCTAGGAACGCTGCAATTGACGAGACGCTAACAAGTGGCAGCACGGTATCGCCCCGTGAGGCAAAAATCACCTGCAAAAACGGCTCAACGCGACACGTCATCATCAACACTCAGTTCATCTTGGGTCGTACCATTGAAATCTTTACCGACATCACGGACCGGGAGCATTACCACGAGCAGCTTCAGAAAGTGGACAAGCTTGAATCGTTAGGCGTGCTGGCTGGCGGGATCGCCCATGACTTCAACAATATCCTCACGGGAATCGTCGGAAACATCTCATTTGCTCGTACCCTACTCGACGAATCGCACAAATCTGCGGTTGTGCTGCTGAACGCCGAGAAAGCCGCCAACCGGGCCGCCGACCTCGCACATCAACTGCTGACTTTTGCCAAAGGGGGGCAACCAATCAAAAAAGTCGTCTCCGTGAGACACCTGTTGGAGGATTCTACTTCATTCGTACTACGTGGCTCGAATGTGACGAACTCCCTGGAACTGCCGGACGACCTTCCTGCGGTAGAAGTCGATGAGGGGCAGCTCAGCCAGGTGATCAACAACCTCATTATTAACGCCTCGCAGGCCATGCCGGGAGGGGGCACCGTCACTATCAGGGGTGAAACGGCCAAGGTCGATGCCGCTAACAACCTGTCGCTCCCCCCGGGCGATTACCTTAGGCTCACCTTTACCGATACCGGGTGTGGTATGTCGCAAGAGGTCCAGAAGAAGGTCTTCGACCCCTATTTCACCACCAAAGCCGGTGGCAGCGGGCTCGGCCTTGCCTCGGCTCACTCCATAATAATCAAGCATGGAGGTTATATCGGAGTGTGCTCAGACGTCAGCAAAGGTACGACCTTTGAACTGCTGTTGCCTGCCAGCGAAATGCAGGCAGCTCCAACCGACTTAGGCGCAGAAACCGCACTATTCGGCGAACTGAACAATTCCCGAGTGCTGGTGATGGACGATGAGGAGACGATCAGGGATCTGGTGTCGCTCATGCTGGACAGTCTGGGGTACCTAGTCCACACCTGCGCCGACGGCACAGAGGCAATTGCACTTTATAAGGCTGCCAGCGCAGAAGGCCAGCCTTATTCAGCGGTAATCATGGACCTAACCATCCCGGGTGGGATGGGAGGAAGGGAGGCTGCCCAGCATATCCTGGCATTTGATCCGAATGCCCGTCTCGTTGTATCTAGCGGTTACTCAACCGACCCGATCATGAGTGAATTTGCCGATTTTGGTTTTTGCGCGACTCTGTTGAAGCCTTACACCATGAATGACATCTCCAAGACCACCAAAGCAGTGCTTTCAACGAGGGATATCAGGTGACTACGACCCTGTGTTCGGTCATGGACTCGCCGCCAGAGGGGCTGAATTTGCTGTGTGGTAGGCAGTTGCTCAGAGGATTTGAAATATAAAAGGGGGCCGCGGCGCGGCCCCCCTTTTTGAAGTTACATTTTTAGCAATATCAGCCAAGCAGGCTGTTAAAGTTCCTTGCCCTGTTTGCCAGTATGGTGGGATCCAATACCTCCCCGCAGCAGGTGCACTTCCAGGCGTCGAATGATCTGACAAAGTCATAATATTTCTCGGCGAACATTTTCCCTTTGCATCTTGGGCATTTCATAAATATTACCTCCCACACTAAGTCACAAATGCCAGGACATCGGTTACCCGAGCCTAACGCTAAAAAATGCCAGGACATCGGTTACCCGGATACATAGCGATGGGGAAGCTACCGTAGAACTTCCCCTGCGGACGCCCTGTACTCAACGTTATAGGCGGCATCGTCACTGTTAAGGAAACCGATGCTAAACTCCGGAAAAGGCCGCCAGGGTAACCGATGTCTTGGCACATCCGGGTAACCGATGTCCTGGCACATGTCAACTAAGAATTAAATTGAAGAGTCATGCGCGAGGAACCTACACACTTTATGTGCCATGTGTCAGCCTACTAACATTTTACTGTTGGGGTATAACGTCAGTGGGTAAATAAACTCGTAAATATGGATAGTTGCATTGTACTTGTAAAGCGATGCTGATCGCACGCAGTATCTTAGTTCCGACTCCCAAGATCCGATCCATCCTATTCGTGAAGCCAAAAGCGCCATTTATATGACGGTTAAAAGTAGTCTTGGCGGAGGATTCCGAAACGAACTTTTATTCACTGGGCCACCATAGAGTTGGATGCTATCCGGGTCGTGCAGATCCAGGGACGTACCAGGTCCTTCTTGCTCAGCGTAACTAGCTAAAAAACAGCGTTTGTCATGATGGCCTAGACTGAATTTAGACGCACCTTCCATTCAATAGGGACGTACCCCATTGGTACTCCAACAGTCGCAGGAGGCGGGACTTCAATGACCGTCATTTTTATGGCGGTTGTGGCAGAACTACTGTTTTTTAGAATTTGACTTTGCTGTTCAATCTGGTCAATCGCGATAAAATGATACTAGTGACCAGTAGGTGGCTTGGTTCTTGTTGCATTTTGAACTCTCATTGTTGGAGATGCCTAAGAGGTTGTCTGCGAAGTTTTGAATTCAAACCTCGGGAGATAAAGAAGCGTCCTGGCCGCATGCGGCAGAGGGCATATTATGAAAATCATTCTAGTTGTGGAGGATTCCCGCCTTATGCTCGAAATGTTATCTACCATTCTTAGAGCAAAAGGCTTTGACGTTGTCCAGGCGAACAACGGCCATGATGCCTTGAAAATAATCGATGGGAGGCATGTCGACATGGTGATAACTGACCTGATCATGCCCGGCATGGACGGTATTGAATTGACTAGGGTAATCAGATCTAGAGGTGAGTACAAAACCATTCCTATATTGATGGCCACGACACAGTCAAATGAAAAGTTGAAAAAAATAGGGAAAGCCGCTGGAGTTACAGCATGGCTGGCAAAACCGTTCCGACCTGGGAACTTGACTGCACTGGTAATAAATATAATTTGCCCCAAACAATCTTAGCATGCCAGGTTGTCATAAATACGTCTGACGCTCGATCAAATGTCTCTTTAGTGGGCCCCTGATCTACCTGCCCACAAAAAGGAGATCGGAACAGTAGAGCACCTGCCCGGACCAGTGATTTTTTCGGCTATCGTCCTCCCCTCTTCGGTTCTTTTCCGGTACCTGGCTTCCCGATCTTCAACGAAACCCCTTTGTAGCTTTGCATCCGCACAGGATCATCCCTCATTCCCTCATTCCCTCATTCCCTCCCGCCGTCACGCCGTCACGCCGTCACGCCGTCACGCCGTCACGCCGTCACGCCGTCACGCCCTTGGTCCGTTGTACAGCGCGTTCGACGGCACTGGGGGGGCAAGCATGAGGGACTCGATGGATTGGACTAGATGAAATGGGATTGGCATGGTAACCACTCCAGGCTATGTGTTCCATGCGGTCCTTCAGTAGCAACTGCATCACGATCTGAGCAAATCCTTCAATGTGTCGATCATTTCTTGGGGTTGATAAGGTTTGGAGAGTACTGCGCCAAAACCGTGATCTCGGTAATTGGCCATGATAGGGTCATTGGAGTAGCCGCTGCAAACTATTGCCTTGACTGCCGGATCTATCTCGCGAAGAGCTTTTACCGCCTCTTTCCCGCCGGATCCACCCGGAATTGTCAGGTCCAGTATGACGGCGGAAAAAGTTACGCCTTCCTCCATTCTGCGCCTGTAGAGTTCGATAGCCTCTACACCGTCTCGCGCAAATTCCACTGTAAAACCGAATTCTTCCAGGATTGTCTTGGCTATCTCCCTGACGCCTTCCTCGTCATCCATAACCAGAATATGGCCTCTGCCCCGAGACGGCACAGGCTCACATACGGGTATGGCTTTGCTTTCCACCTCGGCAGCGGGCACCGTTATGATAAAAGAGCTCCCCTTTCCTAACGTCGAGGTTGCTCTTATTCTCCCTCCATGTTTCTTTATGATTGAATAACAGGTGGCGAGACCAAGGCCGCTGCCGTGTTGCTTGGTCGTGAAGTACGGATCGAATATTTTCAGCAGGTGGTGCTCGGGTATGCCGATACCTGTGTCAGTCACCGTGATTCTAACGAATTTATTCCCTGCCTGGGAGTTTACATTGTGGGCCGCTATGGTTACTGTCCCGCCGTCCGGCGACGCCTGGATCGCATTGAGGAGAAGGTTGTGGATCACCTGGACAACCTGGCCTTCGTCAGCCTCCACTGGCCAGAGGCCCTCAGCCAGATCAAATTCGCTCCTGACATTGGCGCCGTGCAGAGCGAACTCGGCTGCTTCCTTCAATAACCGAGTTACATCGACAATCTTTTTGACGGGCTCTCCCCCTCGGGCAAAGGTGAGAAGCTGCTGAGTCAGTTCCTTGGCGCGAGTGGTTGCCTTTTCTGCGCTTTCCAACCGTAGTGCCACCTTTTCAATATCGGGCAACTGTAAACGGGCAATCGCGATATTCCCGAGTATCCCTGTAAGTATATTATTGAAGTCGTGGGCGATGCCTCCTGCCATAAGCCCCAGCGATTCAAGTTTCTGGGTTTTGATGATCTCCTGCCGTGCCTGCCAGATCTCGCTTATATCCTCCAACGTTCCCACATATCCTTTAATAGTGCCGTCAGCGTCCTTAAGGGGTGTGCCCAGTGCACGTATGCGTTTGATTTTTCCTTGGGGTGTCAAAATGCGGCACTCATGAGAGTAGAATCGACCGGCTTCCATCGACTCTCGTAGGACTCTGAGGACCGTCTCGCAGTCGTCAGGATGGATAGTCTTGAGCCACCCATCATTCATTCCTTCTCGAGAGGATAGCTCCGTGATCTCCTCCCAAAGGGGGTTCACGTAAGTGTTATTCCCATTCAGATCCGCCCTGAATATGCCGATTGGGGCAAACTCACAAAGATTACGAAACTGCTCCTCGCTCTCTTGTAGTGCCTTCTCCAATTTCTTGCGATCGGAAATGTCCACATGTGTTCCTACTAGCCGCTCGGCCTGGCCATGAGAATCGTAATAAAGGATGGCGCGTGCCAGAACGGTGACATAGTGTCCGTCTTTGTGTCGCATGCGGAATTCGGTCTCATATTGCCTGAGTTGCCCCACCACAAAGCTCTTTACAAGGGAGAGGGTAGTGTCGTGGTCATCAGGGTGAACCAGTTGCTCCCACGTCGCCAGGTTCCCATTCAACTCATTTTCTTGATAGCCCAGCATGGATTTCCAACGCGGCGAGTAATACACCTCGTTAGTCGAAAGATTCCAGTCAAAGAGGCCATCATTGGCACCTTCCATTGCCAATCGGAAGCGCTCTTCGCTGAGGCGCAGTTTCTCTTCGGTGACCTTGGCTTCTGAAATGTCAATCATGACTCCACGGAGCCGCACGCTCCCGTCCTCCGCGTGGGAAACCGAGACAATGTCGTGAAACCATACAATGCGACCATCATCGGCAATCATACGGTACTGAAAGTCGTGATCCTCCCCCCTTGCCACAGCATTCTGGCAAAATGAGGTGCACCATCCCACGTCATCGGGATGGGTGTGGTTGCGCCAGAAATTCGGCTCGTCAAGCCACTGTTGAGAGGGGTATCCCAGAGCGGTTTCGGCGTGGGGGCTTACAAAGGAAAATTGGAAGGACTCCGGCGCAGCTTCCCAGACGATTCCACGAAGAGAATTGACAAGGGCAATACAGAGCTTTTTGGTTGCCGGAGTATTTTCGGTAAGTACTTTTCTCATTATATACCTCCTTTGTATGGGATACCATGAAACTTGCATTATGCACAGAGCTCTAATCTTGGTTTCAGGAAGCAAATGCCCATACGGATCCTGCTGGGAATTCCACCCCAGAGGACTGGAGGACTTTTACCGATCGGCTCAGAGTCTGGTTAGACAGGGCAGTTTTCAAACCGCTGGTCTGCCGATGGTATGTCGGACCGGAGTGGGGCAAGTTGTCCGATGCTAGGGCGACGCAGTAAGTCGGAATTGGGGCGCCTCATTGGGGATATTGCCGCTTGGCGTTAATGTTAGATATTTGTTATTTGTTTTGACAAATTGTAGCGGTTTCCTTATGTTGGATCGGTCGTTTCCGCTTAACCAAAACCACCGAGTAAGGCGGCCCAAACGGCGGAAATTTCAAACTAATGGGCTAAGGGAGGAGACCATGTCTAATGGCATAGGCAGGGAAATGTTATACCGCTTGGATCACACGAATTGTAGAACAAAATGTAAAATGGATAACTTGTGGGTCTGCTTGGCAGCGGAAGCAGCCCGATGCCCGCAAATGATAATCTACGGACCAGAAAAATACTGTTTACATGAATACAATATGGAATTTGGGGGAAGACCAGACTTTTTCTGACCGACACCCTGCGCTCGGTTGGGAATGGTAGAATAAACTTAGTCTCAGAGCCATGCCCGGTGTCGCGTGTCGCTGTATAATGAATTGTTATTTAGGTAAAGACCAAGGTGGGTAACCGTTTATGCCTTCGAGTATTATTGTGATCGACGATTCTGATACCATTCGAAATCAGGTAATCCGAATTGTGATGGAATTGGCTCTGGTTGACAATTGCTCAGAGGCAAGGGACGGCTTGGAAGGTTTCAAGTCAATATTGAATGCCAAGCCTGACCTGATCATCTGCGACTTGGAAATGCCACGGATGGACGGATTCGGGTTTTTGCAACTGGTCAAAACTCGCGAAGAGTTGCTTGATATCCCGATTATAATATTGACCAGCAGCTCGGACCGCGAATCTAAAATCAGGGGTCTCGAGGAGGGGGCCTGCGATTATATTACCAAGCCATTCGATGCCGCAGAACTCGTGGCGAGGGTCAAGATCCATTTAAAAATAAAAAGGCTTCAAGACGAGCTTAAAAGAGCCATAAAGTTAAAAGCAAAAATCGAGCATTTCAGGGTGCTCTCAAATATTGACTCACTTACAAATCTCTGCAATCGTCGTTTTTTTATGGAAATATTAGAGAATGAATTGCAACGAGCTGATCGGTTGCGAGCATGTTTTTCTCTCATAATACTAGACGTAGACCATTTCAAGAAAATAAACGACATCTATGGGCACCAGAGTGGAGACAGAGTTTTGGCCGCCGTTGCTGAAACCTTACTCGGAGTTTTGCGCCGGTATGACATTGCTTCACGGTACGGCGGCGATGAGTTTGCACTTCTTCTCCCCGCGACACCACTTGCAGGTGGGTTGGACGTTGCCGAGCGGCTACTCGTTGCGGTAAATGCAATAACCTTTGTGCCGCCTATCGACAACCTGGTCGTGACAGCCAGCCTTGGGGTCGCCACTTATCCTTCACCTCAAATTGATAGCGTCGCGACGCTGTTTCGTGCTGCGGACTGTTCTCTCTATAAAGCCAAGCAGAACGGGAAGAACCGCGTGGAGACCGTGGTGATTTCCGAATGGGGGGTGGGTAGCTAGCTCCTCCTGCTATGATTTTGCCAGTCATATCCAAATGTTACGTCATTGAATGTTACCGGCTTGGTTGTTATCGATTGTTCCATGAGACGATAGAATACCAGACCACGGCT
>Ga0209123_1003191_pt1 | contig 12634 bp, 16 predicted proteins | sample BarGraIncu00431A_FD_184500 | JGI IMG/M metagenome (GOLD analysis project Ga0209123, IMG submission 184500) | Arctic peat soil microbial communities from Barrow, Alaska, USA - Barrow Graham LP Incubations 004-31A (SPAdes) (version 2) | ecosystem: Environmental > Terrestrial > Soil > Wetlands >...
TAGTAACTTAGCAATAATGCTCGACTTGAATTCCGCTGCGTATCTGGTGGCCATACCCTCTCTCTTTTGCCCCACAGGTTAACACAAAAGTTCGAAGGAGATGCGACATCTATCCTGACACAGGGGGATATAGAGGACACAAGGGAGCAGGTAAGGATTCTCAAGATTTTGGCACTTAAAAGACACCGCGTAGCTGGTACGTGTCTCACCAATGACTACCTTCGTGAATGCGGTTCCAAAGTCTAGGCCGATAGTCAGAAGTTGTTTCGGGGAATGAGATGAGGTATCTGGAAACTGCGTCATGTCCCCTGTGAAGAGAGGAAAACGATTTCCCTTTTCTTTCGATTGTTGATCTGAACCTGATAGTGTCTTTTTATTTTCAGTCTTGGCCTGGGCCGGTTTTTCTAAAGGTTTGGGTGTTGAAGATGAAGCCTCATCTGATCTACGTAGCCCAAGCAGACGGCGGATGGCATCAAGCCAAGACATACTTCCCTCCCATGAATATTAGCATTCCAACATCATCTTGGATTCCATCACCATTCGGACCACATCTGGACAGAGAAATTTTGTCGATTCGCGAAGACTTACGCCGTTACATTTATTAAATATTCCATATGCATAGAGCATCAAATCTGGCTCTATGTACCCATCTGCGAAACTTTGGCAATCAAAACCACATGCCTCTTCTGAAAGCCCATTCAACATAAGTTTTCCCAACCCGAGGGCAAATGACGCCTCATCTCGTGTGCCAAAACGGTGCCGATTATGCCCGTCAGGCCCAGGAAGAGGAGGATATGGAGGAAGCGACTCGTCTGTGGCGGAAGCTATTCGGCAGCCGGTTCAAGGCCACAGCTAACGTGGCAAAGGCCGAAAGCCTTACCAGGGTCGCTGCTGTCCCGGCGGCGGCAGCTGGATATACATTCCCCAACGAGCCGGCCACACCGACGAAGCCTCGAGGCTTTGCATGAAGTTCTGGTGGATGATCGATATGGGGCGAATCTCCGCAGAGAAAGCGGCAGTTGAAAAGCTTGCTGAGGAAGAAGGCTGGTTCACAATCAGCAAGTGGCGGATCAACGGTTTTAGGTTATCTGTCGACGGGGTTATCACAGCCCGCGGTTTCGCATACCCGGTGCGGCTCATCTACCCGGACCAGTTTCCTTCTGTACCCGCCTGGGTTGAGCCTCAGGATCCTGAAGCTCGGTGGAGCAACCATCAATACGGGAGAGGTGGCTCCCTTTGCCTCGAACTGCGCCCGGATAACTGGTCCGCCGAAGCGACTGGAGCGGACATGCTTCGGAGCGCTTACAACCTCCTGGAGACGGAAAATCCGCTCGGTGGAGATCACGGGAAGGTTCCCTCTTCCCATCATACAGGCGACGTTCAGGCTTACGAGTGGGGGATGGTCCCATTCATTATTGGGGCAGGCTGTTTCGAACGGATCCGCCATGGCGTCGTTGAAAATCTTCAGGCAGTCTATTCTTGGGCTGATGAAGAGAAAAGATGGCCCATTTTGTTGTTCGACGCGAAGGACTGCAAAAAGCCTTCCCACCCTCCGACCGCCAACGTGCTCGCATCCATTTTCCAGATGCCGGTTGTTATCTCACATGCCAACGTACCTGATTCGATCCCATCAGATCGTACAGCGTTTGCCTCTGCCCTGGGTATCGAGCTCGATCCGAGCCTCGACAGCAATGCGCTTGCAATCATTGTTGTAGGTCCAGAACGGGTCATTCCCTATCATTCACCTGATAAAGGTTCGATCTTTGAACGGAGCTTTGTAGTATTGCCGGACGACTACGGTATCAGGTCCGGACGGACAGACGAGGCCGCCGGTAAGAAGGCTGCCATCGTTGGAGTTGGATCCGTTGGTTCCAAAATCGCAGAAATTCTCCTTCGCTCTGGCATCCAGGGGCAAGTCCTCATTGACGGAGACGTCTTTCTCCCGGCCAATATCGAGCGTCATTGCCTCGATTGGCGGGATGTAGGATTTCGGAAGGCAACAGCAGAGAAACGTCGGTTGCTCAATATTGTACCCGGCGCCGATATTAAGGCTATTCCCGTTAACCTCAATTGGCAAACCTCAGCGAAAGCCCATGCCGAGAATCTTGATAGTTTGGCAAGTTGCAATCTAATCGTTGACGCTACCGGCGATATTAGACCCGGCTTTCGAAGGTCTCATCTCCGAAGGGCTTGAGGACCTGGAGGCGCGATTTTTCGCACCGCATGCCCCGCATGGCCACCTCCTTAATCGATACCAAGCTAAGTCGGGAACTCTGACCAGAGGGGAGCTGATAAAGGTTTTCAACTCCTTCCTCCTCTTCGACAAAAAGTTTCCGAAGGTTGCACGGGTCCACGCACTGGTCACCCCTGCACTTCCCAAAGAATTGGAATGGATCGGCAGGGACCCTGCCCGTGTTCATCGCGCTCGACCGTTTTATCAGCCATTTCCAGATGTATGCAATGCCAGCAACCAGAAACTTCGAGAGGATCTGGTAGAAGAATTTGGTGCTGAAATAGGTGGTTTCTTCGCAGATTTCATTGACATAGAACTCCGCACATTCCACGATCGAGCGACCGCTGAGGTGATGTTCTCATCAAACATATTGGAGGCCTTTCCAAATCTCAATTTCAACCAACGGCGGTTCCCGGCCGCCTTCTCCGCCCTCTTTGATCTCATAGCGAAGGAACGGGGAAGCATGCTCAGTAAAAAGCGTCTTATCGAGGTTATCGAGGAAGCACTTGGACTTGGGCTTATGCTCAAAGAGAACCTCTGCCTCCACCTCCGGTCAGACCACAATCATCTTCCTCCTGGTACGATCGAGATCGACGCGAGCGGGTTCTCCGGAATCGACGGTATTTTCCCGACATCACAAACGTGGCTGTCAAATCTCGTACCCCCACTGCAGAGTGCAGCGAACTGGGCTCGATTGCGCAACCACCAGCGGATTGAACTTTCCGGTGCTTACCGTCTGTCAACGGCCTTTACCGTTGGCTGGTCCTTCCGTTCGACTCTGGGCTTTGAGCTCAATATCCCGATCCGATCTGGGGTGTGGGCCACTGATGAACACCCATCGGTGCCGGCTCAACAGCCACCATGGGCTATGCATATACCGAAGCGTTTGGTCAATGGACGCCTAGTCGTCTCAATTGGAGTACTCAGAGACCCGAAGGAGGACGTAAAAACCTACCTTGGTCTATCCGAGGATGAGGACATACTGATCGCTACCCTTTCAATCCCGTTGGCCGCTGGTGTAGAGGCCCAAGCTTCCGTCCAGGCCATAAAATTTGCAGTAGCCCAGGCTGTTTCTCAATTCCAACCGGCGGGCATCGATCTTTTCTTCGTAGGCCCTGCAGCCTTGGCAGTCGCGCTAGGACATCGATGGAATGCGCTCCCATCAACGCAACTCTATGAGTTTCTCGCTACCGATCGGCGCTACGTGCCAACCGTTGTGTTAGCTAATTGAAGCATCGCTAGAGAGGGAAGAGAGGATGCTTAGCCGCAACGAGGGAACTGTGGAACACCCTGCATCAGGGACTTTTCGCCATTTGCCTGAACGAGTTGGTGTCTGCATCTCGTTACTTGGTCAGTGACCGCCGTGACTTTCCGTGGGTACTAAGTAAACATCAGTGTCGCCGAGACGGAGCCTAATCAAATTTACGGCAGCACTTTTTTGTTGTCAGGAACAGCGAACCGGTGACCGACACCTATGATACGGGCATGTTGGCTGCGGTCTCGTTAATAGACAGGAACCCACCAGGTCGAGGAGTTAAAGGACCTGGCCGGAGTTGGAGAGAAGCGGGTTGGGCCTTGCCCGGAAATTCGAGATTAGCGAGGAAACCCTTATCAATATTTGCTAGATTGAATCAGCCTTGAGGACAGGAAGACATTTAGGAGTCATACAATGGACCGGTGGCAGGACTTGGGCCCTGACTCAGTGCTCCGGTCTTGCAATTTAGCCTTGCATGATTTAAACCCGTTAAGGGGCGTTTTTTCCCAACTCCAAAGGTTATGCGTGATTGATAGAGAGTATTATTTTTGGTATTTACGGCCACTTACAACCGAATCACCTTGAAAATCAACACGCATAACATACGCGCAACTGACATATCAGATACAAAAACGAGAGAACTGGTCCGCCTGCCCCTATCCCGAAGCAGTACCTAAATAAAGGTTATGAACGTATACGGTTAAAAAGAGGCCAAACCTTCGGGTTTGGTCCCTTTTTTTTGTGGACGGCACCTTCGAAGCCGATCCACAAGGACGGCTGCATTGGAATGTTCATAATGCTTATAAGGCAACGTTGAGAATGGATCGCCTCATTGGCGCCCTCCTTAATTTATCGCATATGGGCTTGGTCGAAACGCATCAGGAGGGAGTAGACTTTGGCATGCAGGTTCAAGAGGAATCCGGGTCCCTGCAACTCACCGAGTCTGGGGACAGATTGATTTTAGGATTGCCGAGGGAGTTGTGGCTAATGGTGACGAGACCTGGTCCGTTTTAGCACGCATAACGGTAAGGTGGAGCAGAACCCCATACGGTTCTCACAAGTCGCGGATAAGGCCGTGCGTGATCTCGCCGCTGGCTTTGCGTGGTGTGGCATCCAGGTTACGCGGGAGGTGAAAATGAGGCTTTTACCATCCAAAAGCCATACCCAGCCACTCAGCCGGTATTCGGACATATTGCGACGCAGTCCATAATTAGGAGAGTAACACCCTAATTATCCTCAAGATCGTCCGTCGCTGTTCCTCGCTGGCAGATTTCAAAAGGATACCAATATTCTCAAGTGCCGAGTCTGCATCCGGGTGAAACTCGAAGAGGTCCTGTATTTGGACATCTAAGACCATTGCAAATTTCTCAAGGGCATCAAGGGAAGGACTCCTAACTCCTGTCTCGACCTGACTAACATACTTAGCAGAAATATCCATCCTCTCGGCAAGTTGCTCCTGCGAGAGCCTCCGGTTTCTCCGCAATTCCCTGATCCTACCACCAAGAAGCTCATTCGTTTTCATTCTACCCCCTAACGGCGAATACTCCGTCATTTGAAGGCGGAACAAAACCATCTGCTAGCTACTGAAATTTGACATTTTTACCGCTCACAGCTATAGTTTAGTGATCAATGTGGTAAAATGAAGACAGTGCACCATTTTCAGGGCTTTTCGGGGAGGGTGCATGGCAGCATTTTGGAATCAGAATTCTGGCTGGCTATCTCGCGGTCATTTGCAATGTGTTTCGTCGTTTGATCTTATCATGCGGGAATCGGGGACCATTAACGCTTTTTTCTCTTTTGATGATAGGTTCATTTCAATAATAAGTCATTTAAACCATATTTGGTATCTTGTCAATCAAGCAATCATGCTGGCCTGGAGTAGGAATTTTGGTGTGGAATCTACTGCTAATGACGAGTTTTGGTTGTTCTAACGCTTCGATGTTGTAACCGAGGAATGTATGGGCAACCACACCGTGACGTTATTCTGCGGATATCAAATTGACTGCGCTCACAACCCTGCACAAAAGTTCTGCAATAAGAAATGTCTCGGTTATCACGAAAAGAGGAGCAAGCTTCCAAAGTTGGCGCCGCGAAAATGTATCAAAGCCGAACGGCCCTACGTCCCAAGCAGCAGTCTGCTTTGGGATCAAGCTAAATCTACTAAAAGTACTGAAGGCTACCTGAATCTCTATGTGCGGGATCCCGAAACGGGGTTGATTTACTTCAGAGTGCAGCACATCGTAATTTGGGAACGCGCATATGGAATGCAGGTTCCCAAAGGACATTGCCTTCACCATTTGAATGGTGTCCCTAGCGACAACCGTGTGGAAAATATCCTCTGCATGCCTATAAGCCTGCACCTTACATTGCATCGCCGAATCAGAAAATTATCTAAGGCAGGGTTATCTTCAGTTCAGTACAACGTCGAACGTCATGAAATTATACTGGATACTATTGAAAAAATCAGGGAACTAACGGAAATGCGAGCGCGATGGAAGGGACTCCCTTCGCAACGAGATTTGGAGGTCGACTTTGCAAATTTGTAGACCACTTAACTTAGAACGAATCCGCAAGAGCCTGAGAGATGGGAATGTCACGCTAAAAAAAATGGGGGTCTTGATTCCTCTTTACAATCCGTCTTGTCCATATGACGTCATTGTTGAAAGTCGGATACAGGACTGGGAATTAGGCCGTCGCAGTGTCCCCGAGTATGTTTACTGTGCCTATGCTGCAATTGTTGTCGATGACTGGTCTCGGGACAGAAGGGAAGCGTCCTTGTCAGACCATATAGACATAGATTATCGTTATGGGAGTATGCTTGACCTTGGATTTGCTGAATTATTGAAACTGGAGCATCAGGTGGCGCAATCATCAGACCCCGGATTGTTAGCAATCGTGTCAATACTGGCATCGCTGCGGAACCGTTGGAAACAACACTTTATTGATCTCTTTGGACTTGACATTTGTCGAGTCTGGATAGGAAGACTATGAGGTACTCCCAATACTGTTCAAAAGTTGCACTAAAGTGGCTAATATTCGCCCAAAACCCTTGACAGTGGTTTAATTATTTGTTTAGAAATAGGCATATGGAGTTGGCACATATTTAGCTTTATGCAAGAGGTTACCAAGTTCAATTAACAAAGTGTTGGATGCACACAGGGGGGGAGCCCTTTGTCTCACTGAGTTCTGTAGAGTATCCTTGGTATCCTTGAATCGTTAGTCTGCAGTTTATTGGCTATCTATAATTCAATCTCAATATATTGGCAACTTAAATAAAGGAGTCTGCTTATGGCATTTCCCACAAAGATACTGCTCATCAAGAACGATCAAAGGAGCCGTGAGGCACTTTCAATGATATTAAAGAGGTGCGATTTTGCTGTTGTGGAAAGCTCCAGCGGCAAGGAGGGGCTGCAACATTTGACTGGCGGGTGTTTTGACGTTGTGATTAGTGACCTGTTCCTTCCTGATATGACCGGCATTGAGATTCTGAATCAGGTGAAACTGGACTCTCCCCCTTCCGAAGTGATTCTGATGGCCGGCCAGCCCTCTGTTGAAACGGGGGAAACAGCGACTAAGGAAGAAGCTTTCGACTATGTCGCCAAGCCCTTGAACCTTCGTGGATTTCGTGGGATCATCGATGAGGCGGTATATAATCGACAATTCAGCGTCACCCCGGCTAGCATCAATATGGTCCGAGCGCTCGACGAGCTTGAAATTAAGATGATTAAGGAGGCACTGCTGCTAACTAATGGAGTTATTGCGCGGGCAGGAAAATTGCTATCAGTTAATAGGAGTACACTATCTGAGAAGATGCGTAGGTTTAAAATCATATCACATGCCCCAACAACAGCATCGGGAAATAAACGAGGCAAAATCTCGCATTAGGTACAGTCATTGACCAATTCTCTACGCCATCAACACGGAAGTTTTTCACAGACACCACCATGGCAAACCAGCGGGCGGAGTATGACCATAAATGGGAGATTCAGGAGGCCCGGATCCTCCCCGTCCTGGTCTTGGAATCGTCGTTGAACAACGGACCACAGGTGATCAATGCCGATGGTAATCCGGCACGGTAGTCATTTCCGCCGAGACGGCCACCTGCAGGGCTTGCGCGGGAGACCGTTGAGCATCCCATTAATTTGAATGTCAACCTTGACTTGACGCTCACGATATTAGGAGGTGTGACATGGCCCCTACCAAGCGCAGACCTGGCACTTTGATGGAGAAAATGGAGATTACCAAAGATTTTGACGATGAACTCGATTTGGTCCCGGTGGTCAAAAAGTCAGGGGGAGAAATCCTCACCGTGGCGGAGCAAAATGAGGTCCTGGTTAGAGCCCTTCGTGACATCTTCGACATTTACATGGTGTTCGATGACCCTAAAGCTGAGGATTTTGGTCTCATCGCACAGCGCGCCCTGAAGAAAGTTGGCCATTTGTAGACTTGCCGACGGGCATGCTATCACGTGAGGTTCGCAGCATTAGGTGGAGGGACCGAGGTCCTTGGGATTCCTAAGCGAAAGAAAGATTGCACCACTCCGTTTGGCGAAACTGTTACTGGTCCCTCAAAACACACTGAATTTAATGAAAGGATTAACCAGGCGGCCACACTAGGTGAATAATTTTGAGGCAGGGAATGATGGAAGCGAGGATCGAATGGCGGTAATCATCGGCGATATACATGGAGACCTCGTAGCGGTCAAAGCATTCCTGGCGTATCGTGCCGCCAAAGCGCACATCGTCTTGGGTGACCTGGTTGACAGCCGCGCAGACATCTCGTACGAAGAGGAATTAGCTTGCCTTGAGTTCCTGCTGGCCTCAGACAGTCTTTTCATCTGGGGAAACCACGACCTCGCGTATCTTCCTGAACGGCCGTGGAAGCCTTACGGCCGGTACGGGGAGGCAGTATTTCGCAATATCTACCACCAGCACCGGCACCGCTTTTCCGCTGCCTTGGCCATCGATGGTTGGCTTCTAACACACGCTGGCGTAGCCCCACAACTGGCCAAGATCATGCCCCCAGAAATTACCAGAGGAGGGGTTGAGTCCGTCGCAGTCTGGCTCAATCAGGAGTTTGAGAAGCAGTTGCAAATCCCGGTTCCGGGCATAATGAGGGGAACTCGTTACGGGCATGGCCAATTATTTCAGATCGCCATTTGCCGCGGCGGCCAGGACCACTATGGGGGCATCTTTTGGTTTGATGAGAGCGGCGAGCAATCCCAGCCAGCCCCAGCATGGCCTCAGATCTTCGGCCACACTCCGGTCCCGAGGCCCCAACGCCGGAAGGGGTGGATCATCCGAGATGGGAAGATGGCTGACGGGGCGCCGTGGATCAACCTCAACGCCGAGGCCGGCATCTGGGTCTACGACACGGACACGGATGAGATCGTGGAGATTAGGTGCCGGAGGAGATTTATGAAAGATTGCAGGAACAAGGACGTGATCAACGCCGTGCGGAAGAAGGCGAAAAAATTGAGTCTCACCCCGGAGGACGTTGAGGAAGCAGTTGAGTGGGCCAGGAGAGGCGAGAGAACGGGGAAATCGTTGATCGAGGCTTTGAAGTCTTCTTAAAGTTGGGAAGAGTGATCAGCGTCAACTATTTTTCCCAGCATGGGCAGTCATGGCGACGATGGGGATATGGCGGCCGTGGCTGCGTTCCTGTTCCCGAATAGCGGCGGTTGCCTCGAAGCCGTTCAAGTGCGGCATCTGCACATCCATCAGAATAAGATCGTATCCGCCATCCTCCCACATCTGGACCGCTTTTTGCCCGTCCTCAGCGCAATCGATTTCATAGCCGACCTTTTCCATCATCCTGCCGAGAAACGCCCTGATTGTCGGGTCATCTTCGGCAAGGAGTAGGTGAGATTTTTTTGTCGCGTTATCGTGGGAGGCCACTGCAACCGCGGCCTGCTTTTTCCCCTTGGCCGGGACGACTTCGTGTGGAGCCTCGCTCTCAACAAGAGGGATACTGAAGAAAAAGGAGCTTCCTTTGTCCTCTTCACTAGTGAAGCCGATGGTTCCCCCCATGCGTTCCACAATCTCCTAGCTTATGATGAGCCCCAGACCGGTGCCGCCATTCTTGCGGGTATGTGATTCGTCCACCTGGCTGAAAGCGCGAAACAGGAGGTGTTTCTTATCCTGCGGAATACCGATGCCGGTGTCGTCACCCTGAAGCTGATTTCCCGCCTGTCGCCGGGCAGGCTTTCGCCTATAGTTACGGGCAGTTCCACCCTCCCTTTTTGGGTGAACTTGATTGCATTGCCGGCCAGATTGGTCAGGACTTGATTGATCCGTCCCTGGTCTCCGATCATGATCTGTGGCACATCGTCAGCCACCGAGGCAACGAATTCGATCCCCTTGAACTTCGCCGCGGGAAAAAGAATATTGTGAGTATACCCTCTGCCGTCCTACTCAATCGTCGCGCTCTTCGCTTAGTTCATTCTGGTAATTTTAGGTGTTTTCTACCATGTTCGAGTAAGCCGCTGTCGCGGCAGTAAAATCCTTCCCCAGTTTCCCGTCCCATCCCCTACGAATCAATAAAAATGATGCTATTGCGAGAAAAAGAACCTTTATCGTGACGATAAAGGACATGAATGCCCCATTCGGCTGGTTCCCCCCCCAAATCTGATAGCAGTTATCCACAACTTGAAAGGCTTTACCCTTCTGGGGAATGCAAAACAACCCGGAATACCGACGGAATACCCTGATGCCCCCGCCATGTAGCTGTGTCATGTACCCAAGGTGCAATAAAAGCAGGACTTGTGGAAGATAATATTGCGTAATATCATACAATATTGAGCAATATTATGACGTCATGGATAAACATATAAGGGGGGTGGGTAGCTAGCTCCTCCTCGCCGATTACCTGTGTAATGTCAGCAGCTTACCATGCGTCTCGTCACCCCAGCAAAGAAACCGCTAAAACGTTGTGAAATTAGTAGGTTGGGACGATTAACTTCGCCAAGATTCAAATATGTGAGTATCTCAGGAGGAGCTAACTACCCACCCCCCTACATATAATATGATTGTATTACCGGAGATACACTTGCGAAAATATTGATATAAATAGTTATCAAAAGTTATATTACACAATATTATGTCATATGGTGCTATATAACCCTATATAACTATATATAACACGGTAAAACAAAGCTGAATCAAATTTTTATTGACATATCACAATCTATTATCTAGGGTGCATAATAAGAAACTAACAAGCACAGGGCCAAGCAGAGAGACCATTGTCTTCGACAACATAAAGGTAGCGGCTCCGAAACGCCAGGTCATTACAGATTTTAACAGCGCTTCGGATCCTGTTGGCGCAAGGGTGAACTTATCCTTCAGTGTAGTATTGGGCTATATACTCGACGCCTGAGCTGATCGCGATTAGCGTATACCAATCACAGCGTGTCGGTTAGAACAGCGAATCCATGTGAGGTGGGAAGCGCTCAAGTGAGGAGTCCAGAGACCTTGGCTACCTGCCGTTGTTTGTAAACGAAAGGGGGAGAGCATCCACCGAACAGTGGATTACAAACCTCTGGAGCGATCTTCGGCAGAGGATTGAGGAAACGTCAGGGGTCTCGTTTGGACATCATTTTCCCGATTTGAGGTTATGTTACCATTTGAATTTGCTGCAATCACTTCTAGCCGAGACAGGCACTGAAATGATGGCATTGAAGTTATTCTCAAAACACATCGGTTATGGCGACATCAGGGTAGCGAGGATATATCTTGGGTTTCTCAATAATTAAAGGCCACTTTATCCAGTGTTTCCAGCGGATGCAAGATCATTACTTATACCACTTAAGCCATTTTTAGAGTGAGCATGCCATGCCCATCGACACTAGCCGTATTACGACACCTGTAAGTGTAATATCATCGGAATCAACCGAAATTAAGCATTCGTATAAAGAATACACTGAAAAGTTTACTGAGTTTTATAAAAATAAATTACCGAGGCTTTTGTTGCTCGAATTAGCCGTTGTATTTGCATCTAAAGACGATGACAGCTACGGATCTATTTTGATTTTAAATCGGGTTCTGATGTGGTTCTGTGAATATTCCATAATTTGGAATATTTCAACTATTAATGACATTGACACAGAGACAGTTATAGGTTTCATGGAATATTTGAAAAAAATTTCTGTAGGTACCGATGCTTGGAGTGGTCTTTTTAGGTCCTTTCGTACCAGTGTCAGACAGTTTTGCCCAGATATATTATGGCCTGTCCTCGGAAACAGCGAATTATCATCTGAAGGCAGCACTATAGCGCATCCTCCTTACGTATTTCAGGAAATATTGAAAGCGTTGAGACAGGAGATAATAAGAATACGAGCAAAAAAAGGAAATTTAAAAGCGATATTGGAGAAAGGGAAGGTCATCACGATAACTGAACTCGCAAGCCTTAATAAAAAAGGTGAATGCAAGTTGACTGTAGAGCAACTTGAGTTATTGACTGCAGACTTAAAAATGAAAATCCCGCTTGCAAAGTTGGCAGTAAAATATGGGATGTCACGTAACGGTGTAGATTTTCTAGCCAAACGAATCAAGAATGGTGCTGCATTACGCGGTTATACAGCAGACGAGCCACCTAGTAAACTAATATTGTTATATTTTAACCGCATAGTCACGCTGGAGAAGTCGGGAGAATATAACCAGGAAATCAAATTTCAAGAGGAACGCCCGCTACGAATCGGATAAAGTGGCGAGGTAGAGACGGATCAGCCAGGTCAAAGTATAGCCAAAAAACCGAGCTCCAGACCTGGCATCTGCGTCGGCATTGCAGGGTCCACCGTAGTTTTAAGGTGCATAAAGGAGACTATTTGCACTGCTGAATACGTGCTAAAACCTATGCAATAATCAAAAACTGAATTGAGTGATCAACGTCAACTACTTATTCCGCGGTCCTACGACATTTAAAATTCCAGTTTCACTGATGGGAAGAACCGGCGACTGCGGTCGTTGTCAACAAAGATGTCGCATTTCCTATGCGGCGTCGGCTTGAGTTGTCTGACAGCTCTGAGCCGATTTATTGGGATTCAAAGAGACCTCCGTTGGCCGACTCCAGTTTCTGCAACGGCCTGACCATCGTTCCGGCTTGGCAGCCTTCGCCATTGCATAGACCACAACTCGCTTGCTGAGTAT
>Ga0209123_1003192_pt1 | contig 12630 bp, 14 predicted proteins | sample BarGraIncu00431A_FD_184500 | JGI IMG/M metagenome (GOLD analysis project Ga0209123, IMG submission 184500) | Arctic peat soil microbial communities from Barrow, Alaska, USA - Barrow Graham LP Incubations 004-31A (SPAdes) (version 2) | ecosystem: Environmental > Terrestrial > Soil > Wetlands >...
TCAGTTTCACTCATTTTTATAATATTATTTTACTATAACAAATTATTAAATACTTCTTTTCTAGGAGATGGAATAACTTCTTTATTTAAAAGCATTCCTGTTTGTGCTACTGCATTTGCACCTACTTCAACAGCGGCTTTAACTGAACTTACATCACCTGTCAAAGTTATATATGATTTACCCCCAATTCCCATTCCAAGTCTTATTTCAATTAACTTAACTTGTGCAGCTTTTGCAGCAGCGTCCGCTGCAACAATGGATGCTGCTATTGAAAAAAATTCTAATATTCCAAGAGCATTTACCTTATCTATTGTTGCATTACAATTAATAGCGCCAATAACATCAGGGTGCACATTAGCTATTAAAACATCATCAATAACATACTGACCACCATAATCAACTCCTGACTTTTGAGCAGCTTTTACTGCTCCAACTTCCCCAGCAACTAGGATTATAAATTTTCCTGGACAAGTAGGCTTTGAAAATAAGAGTCTCACCTCTGCAGACTTTAGCATAACATCTGCTACTGCTATTCCTCTTGCTATACTGTTAAGCTCTATTAATGCTATTGATCTAATCATAATATCACCTCGCTACTTTCAATAACTATACACTCAGATACATTTGTAACTTTTCCACTAATACTTGCATGAATATTAGCCCCCATATCACCAGGCTTAATTTCGCCAATCAATTGTCCACGAATAACCTCATCACCAACTGATACAATTGAAGTAGCAGGTTTACCTATATGTTGCTTTAGTGGTATACACACTTTGTTAGCCCTTACCTCAATTGCGTTATCTTCAAATTTAATGTCTTTATATTTACCTAAGTTAAGTCTTTGTACAAGCCTTGATACTGGTACTTGCCGTCCATCTCTATCTTCATTGGGAATTATTTTCAAAGTGGTATTAAACTTAACTCCCTTTTGCCTTAGCTCATTTTTTATCATTATATTTACTTGCCTTGGAGATATTCCCATAGGGCATGCATACATTTCACATATGCCACATTCAGAACATATTAGTGCTTCTTTAAAAATTTCCTCTGAATGATCGAGTGACATTGAAATTGCCCTCATAATTTTGTGAGGTCTTAGTGGATGACCCAGTAAATATCTTGGACACATTTGTGTACAATATGAGCACTGAATACATGCAGATTTTGTTTGATTAATTATATGCTGCACAGATAATGATTTTCTAGCTCTAATATAATGATCTGCAGGAAGTACAATTATTCCACCGTCGGTTTTAGTTATACTTCTTTTTTCTACTTCATCAGAACTTAAAATTCTCCCCATCATAGGCCCACCCATAATCACACAATAATCCTTAATATTTAAGCCTCCTGCAGCTTTTATACATTTTGAAACTGAAGTTCCAATTGGAACTGATAGTAGAGTTGGATTAATTACTTCACCAGTTACAGTAATTATTTTGTCAGTAACACTTTTGCCTTTCGTTGCATCATATATGCTTAGCACTGTTGCAACGTTTGACACCACTGCTCCAACATTTAGTGGTATTCCTCCAGGTGGAATTACTCTGCCAGTAACCTCATATACGATAACTTGTTCATCTCCTGCAGGATAAACACTTTTAAGATAAAAAAGTTCAACTTTTGAGTTGAGCTTTTTTATTGCCTTTTGAAAAGCTTCTATCTCCCTTTCGTATTTACCTTTTATTGCAATTATAACTTTATCTGCTCCTACCAATGGTGCCATAAGATTTAGTGCCTCAATTATTTTCTCTGCATTATGACGCATAATATACTTATCAGTTTGAATAAGTGGCTCACATTCTGCTGCATTAACTAAAAGATATTCAACATTGCATTTTAGTTTAATGTGAGTTGGGAAACCGGCTCCCCCTGCTCCCACAACACCAGCTTTATATATTTGGTCTAATAATTCCATATTAAACCCTCCTTATATGATTCTAAAAGAATCAACCATTGTACATCTTCTCTGCCTAGTAAATGATGTAGCATTTGTAATACCTTCACCTGTTGGCCCAGCTATTGTAAATGTTGTCCAACCTTCTCCTCCAAAACCTATTCCTGCATATGATGGTGCATTTTTAACAAATATTGTAGTATCTATAAGTCTTGACATCTTGGTTAAATTATCTATATTTTTAGAATGCATCATAGCAGTATGTCTATTTCCATGTTCATCTAATACTGCTGTTTTTATTGCTTCATCAACATCCTTAACTTTTACAATTGCAAGTATTGGCATCATTAACTCTTCTTGCACAAAAGGATGGAAATTCTCTGCTCTACAAATTAAACATTCAACACCTTTAGGAGCCTGGATTCCGGCTGCTTCTAAAATAACTGCCGCATCTTTACCAACGAAGTTTTTGTTAACTCCATATTTTACTTTTCCGTTCTTTTCAGTTTTATTCATTACTACATCTAGAACCTTTTGTTTTTGCTCTTCATCTAATTCATATACGTTTCCATTTTTAAGCATCTCTTCAATTAATCTTTCATATACACGCTCAACAACAATTGCTTCCTTTTCTGCTATACATGGAAGATTGTTATCAAAACAACAACCTGCGATTATATCCCTTGCAGCTTTAACTATATCTGCAGTTTCATCAACAACTACTGGTGGATTTCCTGCCCCTGCTCCGATTGCTTTTTTCCCTGATGATAATACCTTTTTAACAATAAAAGGTCCACCAGTTGCAACTACAAGTCTTATCTTGGGATTGTTTATCATTGCATCTGTACTTTCAAGTGATGGTTTCCTTAGAGTTGCAATTAAATTTCTTGGGCCACCAGCATCGGTTATTGCTTTATTAAGAACTCTTACTGAAATAAGACAACTTTGTATTGCTCCTGGATGTGGGGAAAATACAGCTGCATTACCTGACGCAATCATTCCAATACTATTACACATAACTGTTGCTGATGGATTGGTTGAAGGTGTTATTCCACCAATTACCCCAAATGGTCCCATTTCTATAAGTGTTAACCCTTTATCTCCTGATATTGCCATTGTTTTAAGCACTTCTGTTCCAGGAGTTTTATTAGCTACAAGCTTAAGTTTTAAATACTTATGATCTTTTCTTCCCATTCCAGTATCTTCAACACAAACTTCTGCAATTTTTGTAGCATTATCAAGTATAGCTTTTCTCATTGCAGATATAAGCTCTTCTCTTTGTGAAATACTCATACATATAAGCTCTTTTTGTGCAATCGCTGCAGCATCAATTGCCTCATCCATGTCGTCAAAAACGCCATCACTCTCAGAGACGTTAAGATCTCTTTTGTTCATTTCCTGAAGCACTTTTTCAACCATTGCTGATATTTCATCATTTTTGATTTCCATAACTTATCATCTCCTCAAACTTTTTAACAGCATAGGTCGCAACTTCCATATCTTGTGCAACTGTTCCACCACTTACACCAACTGCTCCAACTATAAGGTTATTTATCTTTAAAGGATATCCTCCTCCAAACGTAATAACCTTATCTAGGCTATTAATTCCATAGAGTTCTCCATTTTTTGCTAGTTCATTAAGTTCATGTGTCGGTAACTTAAATGCTACTGCGCTATAAGCCTTTCCTTTTGCAATTTCAATACTTGCAAGAAGTGAGCCATCCATTCTCTCAAACATTACAGGGTTTCCATGTTCATCCATGACCCAAATAACCATTGGAATCTCTACTTGAACTGCTTTTTCAATACAACTTTTTATTATCTTTTCACTAAGCTCACTATTCATTTTCTCACTACTTTCTTTATTGACTTTTTTGCCGATTGCCTCTGCTACATTTGACTTAACCTTTATCAATACATTCTTATAATCCTCATATCTTGCTATGGTGTATATAGCATCTGATAATCTATTAAAATACTTTGATAAATATACACTTACATCATAACTCACGCATAACTCTACTATATATCGCTCCGCTTCGCGTACCTTAGTTCTTGCTACATCAAGCGCTCCCGATTCAATTGTTCCACCAGGAACTATAAAGCTATTAAACTTTGGTATAATCAAGTCTAACTTATCTATTACTGTTTCTAAATAATCTATATCTTCTTTAACTATTCTTTGCTTAAATTTATCAGTACCAAGGGATGCAAGTTCCGCACCCGCTTCAAAAAGTGTTTTTTGAATTTTAAATATTATTTCTTTTATCTCTTCATCTTTTATAAAACTTCTTGCAAAGCCTAATGAAGAATTCGCACTATCGCATGTTCCATATGACCATACCCTTAAATCAGATTTTGAAGTTCTACTTCCTCCAATCAAACTTGTTTGACCTTTATCCCCTGTCTTTGTATATATTTTCATAAATTCATCTCCTACCTGGAGTTTAAATTATTATTTGCTTACTTCAAGGTAATCTACAATACCTACGATAGCCGTATCAATTGGTGTATCTATATTATCTTCTAAAAGTCTTGCTCCACTACCTGTAATTACAAGTACTATTTCACCATTTCCCGCGCCTACTGTATCAACTGCAACTAACGTGTCTTTCTCTTCTTCTTCTTTTTCATTAATTTTTCTAATTATCAATAGCTTACTTCCAATCAATCTATCATCTTTCTTTGTGGAAACAAGTGTCCCAATTACTTTTGCCAAAAACATATACTCACCCCTTAATCAAGATAAACTATTTTAATATTTTCTGAATCGATATAATCTTTTGCAAGCGGTGTAATAACTGCTTTTTTAGAAATCTTTATATTCCTGCAGCCGCCAAGAGGTAGCAAATCAATCTTTGTAATAATTCCTTTTAATGTAATCTGATCCACTTCTTTTGTTATATTTTCTTCTTTGTTTATAACCTTTTCACTTGTATCAATTTGTGCTGGTACTTTGTCCTCTATTCTAATTAATTCGTCTATAGCTTTTTTGAGTTCACTTGCATTAATAAATGTCACCCCAAAGCCCTCTATTGTTTTTATATGATTTTTTATCATTGCATTATATGTAACATTTTGTGAATAACCAAGTGAAATATTAACTGGGTTATCAGGATCAAAACTATCCTTAACTATAATTATTTTTTTGCTTCTCATGATTGAATCTGAAATTCCAGTTGTAATAAATGTATCTCGAATTCCGAGAGCTGTTTTCGCAAGTATATTTCTTGTCATAACAGGTATTAATATAAAATCTGCTTCATTTATAATCTTCGCCATTAATTTTTTATCATAAATCAAATCTGCATTTAAACCTTCAATAAATCGCTTAGGAATTACTTCCTTTGCAGAATCAGATAAAACCACACTATACTTTAAATTATTAAATCCCTTTAGTACATCAAACTCTTCTTCAATATTTACTACTCCACCTGAGATAAAAACTAATACTTTTTTATTAACCAAACCTAATACTTGAATTGTGATTGCTTTTATTAGCTCTTCAATATCCAACTATATCACCTCACTTTACGCTAATTGCAATTCCGAGTGGAGTTGCTAGAAGTGGATTATACGTTTTAACAGTTTTAACCCCTGTGTACTCCTCTACGACATTTTCAATATTCTTAAGGCAACAAGTACCTCCAACAAGATATATTGTATCAATATTGTAACCTTTTATATGTTTTTGTATAATTGATGACATTTTTTCAATTACTGGCTTAACCATTGTAAACACCATATTATAATTGTTAGTGTCTTTTTTATATTCCTCTGCATCTTCATATTCCATATTTAGAGCCCCTGCTGTCACAAGCGTCAAATGTCTTCCACCTGTTGGTTCATCTGCACTATAGATAACTTTTCCATCTTTGAGTATCGAAATTCCTGTAGTACCACCACCAATATCCACAACTGCTCCAGAGTTAATATTTAATACATTAGCTGCTGCAGTTGGCTCATCAAGTACATTTGTAACAATAAACCCCCCACCTTCAACAACATTCTTAATAACACGTACATTACCTTCCATAATTCCTGGTGGGATTGCAGTTGCTGCATATATAAGCTCGCGCCCAAGTTGCTTTTCAAGTTGAGCTTTAAGATTTCTTATAATTTGTACTGCCTCTACAAAGTTAACAACTATTCCATCCCGTACAACATCTGCTGGATAAATTGCTCCTGCAACTGGAATATCATTAGAATCAAGCACTGTAATAACTATATTCGCAGTTCCAAGATCAACTCCAACCTTAAGCTTTCCATCTACCTTTATTGGATCTACATTCGCTATACATTTTTCCATTTGCAATATAAGCGCATTTGCTTTCTCCATCATAATTATCTACTTAACCCCACAATCCTAATAAGTCCATTATTTTTTATTTCTGTTGCATTTGCCTCATCAGTATCTATATGAACCTCTAAAACTGATTTATTACCAACTCTAACAAGTACATTTTTCAAAATAATACCTTTAAGTCCTTTAGTTTCAATATCCACAAAGTCTCCATCCGAAACTCCAAATTTTATTGCATCACGAGGTAACATATGAACATGCCTAGTTGCAACAATTACTTTTTCACTAAAAATTTTCATTCCCTTTGGTCCAATTACACTAAGTGTTTCTGATCCTACTACGTCTGAGGAATTTCTCAGTGGAGCCTTTATTCCAAGTGTATAGGAATCTGTAAGTGATATTTCAATCTGACTTTTTTTTCTTATGGGACCAAGTATTCTAACTTTAATTAAGCTTCCATTAGGTCCTGCTAAAGTAACAGTTTCATTTGCTGCAAACTGACCTATTTGTTTAACCTTACTTTTTACTGTAAGCTCATATCCTTTTCCAAATAGAAGCTCAAGATCTTCCTTGGTCACATGAAGATGCCTACTTGAGACTCCAACCGGAATTACATATTCTCTATTTTTAATACATGATTTTCTTGAAACTTCCTCAACTATATCCTTTAAAAGAGCATCATCAAATTCATTCATTTCTTATCACCTTCGCTATCCTTATAATGCATACATGCCTTCCTAGGCATTCCCTTCTTTCTACTACATTTAGGGTCATAACATAAATTGCAAATTTCCTCTGAGGGTTTTTCCTGCGTAATGATTGCAGGTATTTCCTGCTTAGTGACTTCAGGTTGTTCCTGAACTGCTCCATCCACAATTATTGAATTAATAACTACTACTGATTCTTCTACTATATCTTGCTTTTCTATTATTTTTTCTTCTGAAATTTCTATTATTTCTTTTTTGTCTGTGATTTTTTTTTCTAAACCAATAGTTCCACTAGATTCAATCATTAAATCTAGTTTATCTACAGGTCTTGGTATAACAAGAGTTGCATATACTGTATTTACAGTCGCTGCACTTACTTTAGCCGACTCAATGGCTGCTTTAACTGCTGATACATCACCTTTAATCTTAACTGTAACCATGCCATAACCTTTAGTCAATTCATACCCTATGAGCTCAACATTTGCTGATTTCATACAAGTATCTGCGGCTTCAATTGCTGCAGCTAATCCTACTGTTTCAATTAACCCAAGGGCTTCTCTACTCATATGTTTTCCTCCCCGCTGAAATTCTGGTCTAAAGCTACCATAATACCCTTACCCATATTTTTAAAAGGCATTATTTTATATAATCTTGCAGCATTATTACCAATATTTCTTGCAGTATCTTTAATATTATCATTCAAGTTAGCGTCGAGAATTGGTTTATCAATTTTAAGTTTGCTAAAGTGTAGCAAAACTCTATTTTGTTTTATTCCTATCCCTACCCCCATCCTTGAATACACTGCAGCCTTATGAGTGATTTTTAAAAGTTCATCACCATTAACTACATCAACCTCATATGGGATACCTTCTTCTTCAATTCCTGCGAGTATATGCTTAAGTATATTTTTATCAGGTTTATCTGTAACAACAACAATGCAAGGTCTACTGTTATTCTCCATTTTATATTCCTTTCAAGCTATTGTAGTAAGATATTACAAGACCTGTTGCTACTGCATTTCTAGGGCCTTCCTTAGCTCTTATATTACCGCTTCCACAAACTATGCCATAATGAGAAAGCTCATCTGATATCATCTCAGGTATTTCAAAATCAAGTGCTGATCCACCAACTAGTACAACAAATTCAATAGTTCTAAGGTTATTCCCTGGTGCTATATCTTGGAGAGCTCTTACAACATTTGTTATAAATATCTTCTTTTTAGCTTCACGACGTACAATTCTTATTTTATCAATTGAATGTTTTGAATGGACTGGAACCATCTCATTTTCTTTTACAACAACATTTCTTGCAAATATAGAAGCACTAAGTGGCTTTTGGAAAAAGCAAACACTACCATCTTCATACCTTATATTAAATAAGCTTTCAACTTTCGCAAGTGGATACTTCTTTATATCCTCAGCCAGGTTGTAATCATCAATTCCAAGCTCTGAGTTTATGAGCATTGTTACCATCTCTCCTGCCCCTGCATGATGAATTGATTTTACATCTCCAGTTTTACTTATAAAGGCAGAATCTGTTGATCCCCCACCTAAATCAAGTATTACCATTGGTCTATCCGTACCTGGAGTAGTTAATGCTCCAAGAACTGCCATATTTGCTTCAACTCCACCAATAAGCACCTTAATCCCTGTCTCTTGCTCAAGTTTTCTTGCTATACTCTCCATAGGCAGTCTGCTTGTTTTAACCATTGCAGCTAATGCAACTGCATTTTCTAAAGCAAACTCTCCCGCTATACCTCCATTTACCTTTTGAGGTACAAACGTGTCTACTGCTAGAATATCCTGAATTTTTATATCTGAGCTATTCTGCTTTGTTAATTGACCCATGACCTGCTTAACTCGTTCAATCATTCCTCCAACATTTGTTCCACTCTCACCAACCACATCATTTATAGGCCAAACATCCCTTAGAGCTTGCATTATTTTAACTGCGCCCTCTTCGATGCCAACTTTTTTTTCTTGTTTTCCAAATAAAATAAGATTACCAGAAGGAATCGTTCTTTCCTTAACGTCTCCCTCTGGTGTCCTAATTACAACAGCTGATTTGTTTCCAATCAATGCTCTTGCCACAGGAATTATATGCTTTGTTTCATCTGGTGTTAAACTAAATATTGTAGCTAAACCATAAGGATTTGAGAGTACTGTTATATTAGAACCAGGTGCTGCTACCTCGACAGCTGCAATCATTCCCATAGGTATTTTTTCTATAAGGGAAACTTCATCAACAATCGGGATAACTTTCCTTAGCCTATTAGAAATAATAACACCATCATCTGCTTGAACAATAAGTCCATTAATTTTCACATTATTGTCTAGTGCATTATTAATTCTCATAGCAGCAATTTCAAAATCTACCGACTTAGGGATTATACAAATCACATCTTCCATACTGTGTAGATTTACTATTTCATCAATATACACAGTCTTACCGATACCAATACCCAGTCCACCTGGTGTATCTGGATTATGTCCAATCATAGTTGACTCGGTTATTATGGTTTCTGTAATTGTTTCCATTGCCACATCACCTATTACAGGTGTTGCCTCATTAATACATATAGAATCTAAGGCAGATAATTCTATGTTAATTTTCTTGCATGCGTCAGTTAGAGAATTTAAAATCCCAACAACGTTATCTAAAGTTCCTTTTATTCCCGTAGTTTTAGACAAACTACTAGAAACAAAATTTAGATCCTTTTCAATATCTGCAATAGCTACTTCCGTTGTAGAATTACCCACATCTACACCTGCAATAAACTTCAAATCAATCACCTCATTAAATCATCGTTAAACTTTTAGCCTACTTCTCTTTTCATAAACATCAGCGGCTTCTCTTACTAATGTAGCATTTATTGTGGCATTATACTTATTATCGAGCTCAGTTGCAATATCTAATAGCTCCTGCTTTGTAGATCTAAAAGGCCTAAGTGCACTATAAATTTCAAGAACCCTTGCATCAGGAATTATAACCATTTCAGCAGCTCTTCTTAAATTTTTACCAAATTGAACTCTTCCAACCTCATCTGCAATTTGTGCCTGATATAAAAGTACCTCTGATGTAATTTTTATATCATCTGCTTTAACATCTCCACTAAGCACACTTTTAACATCTATGTCGTCAAGGCCTTTACCATTTTTTGTTTTAATTAATTCCTTACTATTTTTTGCTAATGGATAGTCTTTAAGTGTTAATTTCTTAGCATTACCATTAGATGTTGCTTTAACTTCTGACACTTGTGATTCATTGTTCATCATCTTCATAACTTCTTTTACTATTTGTTCAATATTCATATTATCATCCATATAATTCACCCCTTACTTAAATACAACTTTAAGCTGCATAGGTTTTGCATTTGGTACAACATGTTGAGTTTCCTTGATATGAAGAACTGCTGCTTTTGCTTGGTATCTTGGTCTTGCCATCTGATCATTTAATGTAGGAACTGGATCAGGTGACTCACCTTTTGCATATTTAGCAGCATTTTTCCCAATTGCTCTAAAAGTTTCTCTTGTAATTAATGGAGCTTGTGGAAAAAGTTCAAGATTTTCTAACATCTCAAGGTCTTTTTGATGTATAACAGTTGTTCCTTTTGACTGAATGCCAATACCAATTCCTGAGCCGCTTAAAACTGCTGCATCATGAGCCATAAAACAAACATCTGATGTACGAGTTACTCTAATAACTCTTGGAGTAACACCTTCTTCTTCAATTCCTGCCATAAGTTCACTAAGTACTTCATTGTGTGGAATATCAACAATAGTTTTTGTCTGATAAATTCCAAATGCAGGAGCTAATGCTATAACAACTTCGTCACTTCTTGTTCCTTGTTTGGCTTGTCCAACTTCAATAAGCTCTAATTTAGAATTTAAAGTATCTATTTTATTATTTGTTGCTTCCTCATGTGAATTGTCTTGCGATTGTAATTTTTTAACAACTTCATCAGTTATAATTTTGATTAATTCTTCATTAGACATTACATTCATATCACATCACTCCTCTAACTACATTTTATTAGGATCAAGAGCCTGATTTATGTTTTTGATTTCATCCCATCTTGCTCCCTCAAGCCTATACCCAGTTCCTGGTCCCATATAATCATTAGGATCGTTTACTGCAGTAATTACATTGAATTTATCATCAAAAATAGATGAGGTGTGCAGATAATCTCCAGCAATTCTTTGTTTAACTAAACTTAGAACCCTCTCTGCAATATCTTCATTTCCACTCTTTGAAAGAGCTTTAACTACTTCAAGAACTGTAATTCCATTTTTCAATATACTTTGAGCAGCTTTTAAATCTTCTACAACATTTCTATTTGGAACATCCTTACTTCCATGTGCATATGTTACGGCTTCAACTTCTTCATCAGTTATTTGTGGTAATCCCATTTCTTTAAATACTCCTTGAAGTACTTTAGCAGCCTTATTTCTAACAGCAATTGCATCAGCTTCTTTTACTGGTTTAAGTCCTCCATCAACCTTTAAATCTCTTTGAAGTACAAGGTAGTCATCATAATCATCAACATCAAAGTTAGAACCTGCAAACATGTTGTCATAATTAGGTACACCACTATATCCTGAGAATATAAAATCTGTACCAGGTAAGAATTGCATCATAGTTCTAGCAGTTTTTCTTATTGGTGAATGTGTAAATGTTTGATCATTTCCTGATGCAACTTCCATATCAAGCATTGAAGTTATTAAGTTCTCTGCAAGTACAGCTCTTATTCCACCTGAAACAGCTGCTGGTATACCAATACAACTTATAGAACCATTTTGTAATCCTTGAACTCCAGCACCCTTTGTAATCATTATGCATCTTGCTTCAAGATAAAGCATTGATTTACCTTCAGCATAGCCCATTAAAACTTCTGAACCAGTACCAGATGTAAATCTCATTTTAAGTCCACGTGATGCATATGCAGATGCAAGGAAAGCCTTTGACCAAGGAGTATCATCTCCATCAGTAAATACTTGTTCTGTACCATAAACTGATATAGTCTCCGCATATGCTGTATACCCAAGCATTCCAAGTTTAAGTTCCGTTGCTTCCTCAAGAGCACATTGAGTTAATATGCCTCCTCTTCCTACTTGTGCTCCTATTAGTAATCCAAGTGCATTAAACGGTGCATATCTAGTTACAGCAACTGTAGTTTCCATTTCGTCAAAACCTCTTAAAGCTGCTTCTGCAGCATCAGCAGCTATTAAAATGGGATTATCTTTTACATTTGTAATATGACATTGATTAGATGGTGTTTTTCTGGCTCTCATTTTTTGTAGTGCCATCATCATTTCAACAACATTTAAATGATCTACAACTTCAACTAATTTTGCTGGTGTAATTGATGTAGCAATAGTTACAATTTTCGCTCTAGGAACATTTATATCTGTAAGCATCCTAGCAATTTCAAGTGAACTGATTGCCATTGATTTTTCTGCATCACCTAGGTTTATAGAATGATCTGCAAGGAAAATATCAATAAAATCAAAATCAGCTCTTTTCTTTCCATCCATTTCACATATTTTACCATTTTTAATTTTTAGGCTAGATTTAGGGTCATTGGGACCATCCATTGCAATAAGACCTACATCTGGCCAATCTTGTACAAACCCATCCTTATTAACTTCTCTTTTTTCTAACGCTTCAAATCTTTTTGATCTTTTCATAATATCAACCCTCCATCCTTAATTTAAATGTAC
>Ga0209123_1003193_pt1 | contig 12622 bp, 11 predicted proteins | sample BarGraIncu00431A_FD_184500 | JGI IMG/M metagenome (GOLD analysis project Ga0209123, IMG submission 184500) | Arctic peat soil microbial communities from Barrow, Alaska, USA - Barrow Graham LP Incubations 004-31A (SPAdes) (version 2) | ecosystem: Environmental > Terrestrial > Soil > Wetlands >...
GGGTGGTCAATTTGCTCCGGCGGAGACTGACCATTTTGGCCGGCAGAAGGTGGTCAATTTGCTCCGGCGGAGACTGGATATTTTATCCGGCGTGTCCAATAATTCAATCAATCATTATTTTATTGCTATTCTCATGGTTGGGTGCCGCACTTATTCTTGCCGCCAATCGAGTCACACAAGGGAATTTCACCATCACGTTCTCACGGAACCGTGCTTGAATCTCAACATTCACACGGCTCATCTTATTTAATCACAAAAGTATAAACACTTTATGGATTTACCAATTGCCAGTTCTATTGGCTGTGATTTTATTTCATAATAGTCAATCATCGCATCATCTGGTTGCTGTTAATTAAGGAAACATCGACAAGTTAAGTCCTTCGCTCCATTCCCATTACAGGAACTTCATCAATACTAAGGCTTAGTGGAAGCATTTGTAATGGCTGGGCTAGATCGTCAGGATAGTGCTTCATGTGTATCGACATAAACTGTAACGATGGTAGGTGTGGCGGTCATTCAATTGAAATCTTTGAATAATCATCCTTGCAGGGGGTCAATATGCTCCGACCAGCTTACAAAAATTTAATCGGTACTATTTATTTCTAAATCCAATACATATGAAACAAAACATAGTAGCCAGAATTGTCAGAGCAACAATTGCAAAGTACTTCAAACAACCAGATAGACATATAGTTGCGCAATATTCGCACGTTGAGAAAGATTTTGTTTGGATGGACAAAACTGGCCGCAACCCAAAAGCCGCAAAAATAGGAAGCCGATGCATCGAAAATACGTGGGATCTTTACCAATGTGATTGGAAAAACGGAAAAACGCTGGGTGATTTTGTGGAAAATTGCAATGTAGATGATTTGTGGAAATCAAAAACAGAAATGCTTGAATGTTTGAGCATTAATTAAACTACAAAAGGAAGTCCATAAAACACAAAAAGAACATTTCCCAGCTTATCAGAGAATCCATACTATTTTATGGTATTTACTACTAGAAGCCCAAAAACACATAATTCGGTTTTCCATTACCGTATATTGTAGGGGGTCAGTATCACTAGAATATCCAAGGCTTAATAAAAGTAAAAAAAGCTCCGAGTAGAAACGGAATATTTTGTTGTAACTTTGTAAAAAAAAGAAAATGACCCAGTTTGGCAACTCTAAAACATTTGATTTATACTCGGCATTAGAAGGCAGTAATCTTGATTTGCCTTATATTGAATCAGGCATAATGGCAGGTTTTCCATCTCCAGCTGAAGATTTTCTTGATTTATCTATTGATCTTAACCAAGAACTCATTAGAAATCCATCATCTACATTTTATGCCAGAGTAAAGGGTGATTCAATGAACGATGCAGGCATAAGTGATGGAGATTTACTGATTATAGATAAAAGTCTTGAGACAACGAATGGTAAAATAGCAGTTTGCTTCATTGATGGAGAGTTTACGGTGAAAAGGATTAAAATTGAAAAGGATTGTTGCTGGCTGGTACCTGCAAATACAGATTTCAATCCTATCAAGGTCACTGAAGAAAATGATTTTCTTATTTGGGGAATTGTGATTTACGTTATAAAATCACTCTGAAATGTTTGCACTGGTTGACTGCAATAACTTCTACGCATCGTGTGAACGGGTTTTTCGTCCTGATCTTATCGGGAAGCCGATAGTTGTACTGTCAAATAACGATGGCTGCGTTATAGCACGAAGCAACGAGACCAAAGCTCTTAATATTCCTATGGGTGCCCCTGCATATCAGTTCCAAGAGATATTTACAAAAAACAATGTTACTGTGTTCTCAACCAATTTCGCTTTATATGGTGATATGAGTTCGAGGGTGATGTCGATTCTATCAACCTTTTGCAATGATATTGAGATTTACAGCATAGATGAAGCTTTTCTTCAATATGATGGTTTCGAATTATTCAGTTTGGAAGATATCGGGAAGAAGATAAAGCAAACAATCTACAAATCAACAGGAATCCCTGTCAGCGTAGGTTTTGCCAAAACAAAAGCACTGGCCAAGGCTGCTAACAAAATCGCAAAGAAGTTCCCCGATAAAACAGGTGGAGTTTACATCATTGACACGGAAGCAAAGAGAGAGAAAGCACTCAAGTGGCTGAATGTAGAAGATGTTTGGGGAATTGGTCATCAACACGCAAAAAGGCTCGAATATCATAATGTCAAAACAGCTTTTGACTTTATTCAGATGTCCGATGCCTGGGTAAAGAAAAACATGTCTATAATCGGGTTGAGGCTAAAACGAGAATTAGAGGGTAATCGTACCTTGGAGATTGAAGAATCAAAAGCTAAAAAAACGATTGCAACAACCAGATCATTTGATAAGAACTATACTACTTTCGATCAACTCAAAGAAAGGGTAATGACATTTTCAGTCACATGTGCAGAAAAGCTGCGGAAACAAAAATGCTGTTGTAATGCTGTAATGGTTTTTGTTCATACTAATTTTTTTCGAGAGGATTTACCTCAATATTCCAGAAACATAGTCGTAAAACTTCCATACTCAACAAACTCAAGTATAGAGATAGCAAGATTCGCGGCAATTGGTTTAGTTAAGATTTTTAAAGCTGGTTATCAATATAAAAAAGCAGGGGTTGTTGTAATGGATATTGTCCCTGATATGCCTAACCAACTCAATATATTCGAAAACAGCAATCCTAAGCATAAAGATTTGATGAAAGCAGTTGATAAGATAAACCGTGACTTAGGTCAGGATAAGGTAAAGTTGGCGGCTCAGAGCCTAGATCGCAAATGGAAGATGAAACAAGAGTCGCGGTCGCCACGATATTCAACTAAATTAAGTGAGATAATTCTCGTTAAAGCATAACTAAATACACAATATAGAGTCGAAAAAACATACTAAGACAATTTCTTTTGTCATTCCAGTTGAAACAACCAGATTGCAGGGACATAGTAAATTTCTGAATCGTTCCCCACAACAATACCGTTAATTTCATCTCCGTACTCAGTTCTCATATTTGAAATAACGAATTAATTCACCAGTAATTCTTGAACCTACTTTTACATTTTTTCCAAAATCATTGAAATACTGAGTAAAGGCAACTTTTAAATAATGGACGTTAATTACTAACATAGTGGATTTATTAATTAAGGTTAAGCAAATTTACAAAACTTAAAACTTAAATCAAATTTATCCTATGATTGCTCTGAATTTTTAAAAATGTGAAATATCGCAATGGCAATTATTATGCATTGTCTATTCTGATTCTTCATCTTTTTGAATTGCTGTTTACAAGACCTGCAACTAAAGTGGTGTGAGAGGCGCACCTCGTCAGTTAACTACTGGCGAGGCCGTCTACTCGATTATGCGATGTTGTTTTTTTCAGTCTTTTCAAAACATAAAAATAGATATTCTGTAATTGTCTTTGACAGATTAACGGTCAAAATTGCATGTCTTTCATCAATTTTGTAAGCAATTCTTGATGGAGATGAACCATGTGAATCACTATATGAATTTCTTAGACCAGATACGCCATTAATGATACTGAATACTCCTGACAAAATTTGCCTTAGATTATCATCGTCATAATCGCCAGGTGACATTTTTAAAATTGTCGCAACAGTTTTGTATAATTTTATCAGATTTCCATCGTAATCATATTTCTCTTTTAGTTTTGACTCTAAAATAAATAAACAAACAGATTCTATTAAAGTCCTTGAATTAGTTACAGCGCCTTCATAATCTCGTTCAGCTATTTTTGTGTCGCATTTCTTAATTTGGTCATGAATATATTCAAAGGAAATCCTTTCGAGTTCTTTGGTCTCAATAAGGTGAGATGAATCAAGTTCAAAATCAGGGTAGTAGGCAATATCACTGATCTCAGGCTCATTATCTTTTAGAGGATAAACAAGTAACAAAGCATTAAAAATCTCAAGTTTATCTATGTCAGATAATTTCTCAAGCTTTTCTTGAAGCCTTGGTGGAGATTTTATTTCAAACGTACTTAATCTGGAGAACCATCTACTACCATAAGTGCTTGATTCGTCTAAATAAGAGATTGAATAAACTAATAACTCAGCCAAATCATCTCTCCCTTTGTATTTTAAAACCTTTCTTAATTTTGAAATATCTTTATCATCCATAATTCACATATTCAAACTTCAACCCAACATTGTCAATTTACAGAAAGCCGTTAAATGAAGAGATACAATATTGCATAACGTAGGAAGCTACACGCAGAGGCGTATTGCTGGCGATTTCCTGTCAAGCCGATAAGCTGCCTGAGCGGAAAAATACACACCGAAAACCATTGCTGCCGAATTTGCGGGTAGCTGATGTTGGCGACTGGCGTTCATTTTTGGGGTTTTATATTTAAAAGTTAAATCCTATTGGCTTGAGTAAACTTTTAGGTCTATATTCCCTACTGTTGATAAATAGTGATGTACATTTCCTAATAACAATAGGATGTCTTCGGACGCATTTGCTTTTCTCAAAGAGGGCTGAACAATGTAAATGTGAAACTTCACGGGCTTCGAATATTTTGCCTGTTCTAATAAATCCTCTAAATTTTCTTCAGTTCCTTTAATAATTCGGCTACATGAAACTCCATTTAGGGTTTTATTTACTCTTCTAAAAAGGTGATTGAAAAACTCCCGTCCATCTCGATGTTTCCATTTCAACGATTTCTGCGCTTGGCCACAAACTTGATAGAAATTATCAATGTTATTACTTAATTGACCATTCAATGCGTATTTTAAGTGGTACAAATGGATGTCAATCACATCATCCGAATTGTTTATACCAATTATGTCTGCAATTTCACCTTTGCCATCATCATCATATATTATCTGAAAGTCATTTCTTACTTTATTGATGAAATAGTACTGTATTGAATCTTGTATATATGGTGCTATACCTTGAGATTCATGTTGAAAGTTTACACCATTCCATTCATCAGTAATTATATTTTCTAATGAAATTAAACCTGGGTGTTCCTTTAGCTTTACATAAAGGTTTTGAAGGAGTTGTGATCCATCGGCAAACCATATAGTAGGTGTGAATTCTTGAAAGAAATCTCTTATGGTTGCACTTTTATTACCGTATTGGACAGTGCAATCAATATCATTTAATTTTATTACTCGAAAATAACTTTCCTGAGTTTCAGGATTAAGACCAAGTTGAATTTCAAATTGCACTGAATGTTGTTCTGTGTCTAAGGAAAATTGCAAATTACCGCTTGCACTTGGATTTATAATATTTAATTCTACAATTGACAAATCAAAATATCTTCCATTGATGATGAATTGATAACGATCTTCTGCGAATTCATATATTGAAGGATGCCAATCAACCAGTGTTGGAATTACATTAGGACGTCGAGAAATCTTTTCAATAGCCAAAGTATGGCGAAGAACGATATTGGGGTCAATTGTATTATTTTCCACGATTTCTCCAATTGATCTACACCACTTTGTTAATTCATCTAAATTGCCTCGTAAGTAAGACCAGATTTTCCCTTTTACGGAACACCCTAGTGAAACTTTCTCGCCTTCTTTATAGCCAACTCCAAATATGTTGTTTTTGATAAGAGTACCTTGCTCTAATTCTCTAATTCCATCCTGAACACCTTTACCATAATAGGATTGAAATGTAATATCCTGACCAATTCCCTTTCTTGTTCCAACGTTATATAACGACAATCGATTCACATTATGAAATATCCTAAAAACATTCATTCCTGTAATTAAACTTGTGCTTCCTTCGCCGAAAATAGCATCAATCAATAAGTTACTTGAAAATCCTTTGATAGATGTATTTAAAAACACTCTGTTAATGTTAGGTCGTAAATCCCAGTGAATAATTACAATATCCCATTGTAAGTTCTTTACTGTTTCAAAACTGCCCCATTCAACCTTATCTATTTTCCCAAGAATAATAACAAGTGTATTCATATGATTTGTGTCACTGAATACATGCTCATAACTTTCAATACCAGGGAATCCTAATTGCCAATTTTCACGTGATGGATTCCAAACATTGCTGCTATTTCTATAAATGACTGTACTCAGTGCAGGATTGATTTCTCCGAATGGAACTTGAGATTCGTGTATGTTTTGAAACCCATCAAGAAATTCTTTAATACTAATTTCTTTTTGAGTTGCATTAGCACTCATACGAGGTAGAATCAAATTCCAATCAGCATTTCGCGCATATAGTTGGTCTAATTCTTCATGAATTGGTGGATAAGCGATGTTAGTAATAAAACTTGCATTACCTAACTCATCATAAGAAGTTCTTGTAAACCGACCGATGAATTGAAGTGTAATTGGTAAGCTTTGTCTTTCATCATGTATAGCTGCAATTTTTAAATTAGGTAAGTCAAAACCTTCACCTAACATATTTACACAGACAATAATGGAATGCTCTCCTCTTTTAATTGCATCAATTTTTTTACTAAGAGCTGCTATTCCAGTGTAAACCATAATAGGGTTAAACTCAGGATATTTTTCATAATATGCGAACACTTCAATCGCTCTTGCTTTGCTCATGCATCTTGCCATAAGAATATGATTATATCCTTCAGCAATATCATCTTTTAATTGTGCAACTGCTTTATCTGCAATTTTCTCGTCAGCAAGTTTTTTATTGTATTCTCTAATAGGAAGAAAGTTAATTTGTTTGTAGTATCTCTGTTCCTGTGCTTTGCGAAGAGAAAAACTAAAAATTATTTTACCTTGTAAGCTCTTTCCGTCATTTCTGTAAGGAGTTGCAGTAAATAAGAACACTTTCTCTTTGTCAAATTTATCAATTAGTTCTTTCCATGTATTTGCTTCTGAATGATGAGCTTCGTCAACAAAAAAATGTGAAAATGAATCCTTTAAAATTGTTCTCTCAACATTATTACAATTAGTCAGGATGTCCATTGTTGATACTACCACATTGCACTTTGATATGAATTCTTGTAATTCCTGAGTATTTAAGAAACCACTACTAATGATTCCAACAATTGGATTTAAGCAATCTCCACTTACAAGACCAAATTCTTTTAGTAATCCTAATGTAATAAACTTGTTTGAAATTTGTGTCCTTAATGAATCAGATGGAACAGAAACAAGAAGTTTATTACACTCATTGGCAATTAATGCTGCCAGCATTGTTTCTGTCTTACCTGTTCCAGTTGGCATTACAATAATTGCTTTATCGTCTGAATTTTGAACATGTGCTAGAATTGAATGCAATGCACCAATTTGTGGTGGTCTCAATCCTTTAATATTTGATTCTTCATTTTCTTTTATGAAATAAAATCTGCCTTTCCATGAAGTAATAACTTCTTCTGGCGTTACAATCTGAAAAGAAGGATGCTTCATCCATCTCTTAATAATTAAACTATTAGCATCTAATTCATTACGAGTTGGTTTTTTTGATGTCAATAACACGTAATCATAAGCACCAATATTAATGTCCTCCTTATTAGAAGTAAGCAAATAATTGATACCATTATTTTCAATTACAAAGGGATTGATACTTACAATCTGAATTTGATTAAGCATATTCTCTTCACCGTAATATTGCCAAATTTCATTCTTATTGTTTTCAAAAATTAGTTTCGATAATTTAGGTAAGATTAGTGCCATAATTCAAAATTTATTTTAAATTGTCAGAGTTATTGTCTATGCCTGGTACACTTGCTGCCAACGTAATAGCGTTTTATTTATCGTTTCCCCAAAATTAGGTTTTAAAAATATGAAAAACAAATAGCCAATTGAATATGAATTAAAATATGTGAGGTTTGGGGAATAAGTCCGAGCTTATTTTCAGCGGTATTATTGTTTCAAATTGCGTTCGAAATGTTATGATCAATCTATTTTGCATATAAACAATCATTACCATCTAATCCTTTCAGCATAAAGGGATCAACTTGTGATGAAGCTTGCATTGCTCCACTCTCATTTGATATTGCCTTAAATCGACCAAGTATTGATTTATGATAAATAAATACCTTGTTTAACCGATTCGCTTTTTACTTATTCTGAATCGCCTGAGATTGCGCCAACTCTTTATGAACCGCTTATACAAGAACCGTACGTACGGTGGTGTGTGAGGCTCTCCCCGAGGTATTTACACCTCATGGCAGTCTACACGATTACCTGTAGTGCTTTCTGTCCGTGTCATTTGTCCAATGTAAATATTTTTGGTGTCTCGCTGTGCGGTAAAGGGTTTGCATCAGCAATCTTAATCAAAGAAGAAAATGCAAATGCTTCACCTAATACCAAAGCTTGTTGTTGTTTAAGGCTTGTCAATAAGTCAATTTGGCTTTTGTCGTCATATTCTATTGTGTTTCTGATAAATTCTAAATCTCTGCTGTTTGTTATTTTGTGAACTATCAAAGAATTGCATTGAGAAATTACTGTGTTTGAAACTTCAGAAGGTCGTTGAGTTGAAACCATAAGATTTACTCCAAACTTTCGACCCTCTCTTGCTAATTTGTCAATGTAATAGTTATTGATTTGGTCAGTTGATGTTGTCGAAATATATCGATGAGCTTCTTCCAATACTAAAAGAATGTTGTCCTTGTCCCTGTTTGCAGGGTTTGATTTGTAATTGAAAATACTCTTGCTAATCATATAAACCAATAAAGCTAAGATGTCATTAGAAACACGTAATGATAAAATCAAAACTGTTTCAGTCGGGGAGTTTAAAAAGTCTTCAATAGAGTTTCCTTGCTTGTTAAATACTGATGCAAATCTTTCGTCAGCCGAAAAGTGTTTTATACGTTTAATGATGTGTTTCAAAAAGCCAATTGTAAAATTGTCTTTTTTATTATTCTTATCTAATGGAACAGCTTCCTCAATTTCTACTTGTAATTGAGAAAATTCGTAGTAAACTTTATGATCTGCATTTGTGGAGTTTTTTAACTTGCAAACAGCTTCTTTTAAGTATGGTATTACATTTGGAGAATCCTCTTTTAATAGTTCTGTTAATTCATAAAAACTTAAATCCTTGTGAGATAATTCTAAATCTGTATAATCTTTTATAACAACCCAAGTTGGTTTCGTAGGAACTCCATCTATTATCGTATTGAAAATTTCAGAATACTCTTCATTGGAATCAATTATTATTGTTTTCAAGTGTTTGTTTGTTGCGTTTAACAATCTACCTTTGTCAAGATAAACGCCTTGCAAAATTGATGTTACAGTGCAAGATTTTCCACTTCCTGTATTGCCAAAGACAGCACAATGCTTTCCAAACAAGATGTTTGGGTCAGCGTTTATGTTTACTTGGTTAAAATATATGTCGCTACCAATTTGCAGAGTTGCCGAATTTGCTTTGATTGTTGAATTGTAAATAGATTCAAGTTGTTTTTCTTCAACTGTGAATACATCAGCATCTAACGTAGGAAAATAATCAACGCCTCTTTTAAATGTATTATTAATTGGATTAAAAGTGCCAATCAGTCTGATTTTAGAAATTATCACATTTGCTTTTGGAGAAAACAAAACCTCTCTTTCTTTTGAAGGTTCTAATTGCTCAAAGATTATTCCGATAGCATTTTGTGAATTGAAAAGGGGAATTGAAACATAGCTGTTCAACATACCTACAATGTGTAAGCCATTGCCAGATGAAATAGGTTTTGAAAAAATATCCTTGTCGTGTATTATTTCTAAATATCTATTTGTAATGCGATAAACTGCTCCTATTTTAAATGCCATTATTTTACTTTGTTAGTTCTTTAAGGGTGTCAATAATTGTTTCCTTTGGTGGAATAAAAGAATTTAGTGGGATTAAATGCTTTACAACATTTGAAAAGTCGCCTACTAATGCACCTTCAAATATTATTATTCGATTATCACTAACACTTCTACTTTTTAGTGTCTGCAAAAACAATGGACTTTTATCATCTATCAAACCATATGAGTGAACAATAAGTGTAAGGTTTGGATTGTATAGGCCTGTTCTAATTATATCGTTTATGTGTTCGTCTATAAACGAATATCCAATTACAACCAATGTGTTTTGGGTTTCAGTCAAGCATTTTGAAAAGTTTCTAAAAAGTTCACTATATGGCAAATCAAGTGAGTATGATTTTTTGGTTTGAATTGGATAAATCATAAGTGAATCAAAAGAGAATTCCGACTTTTTTGATGTGTCGGAAACTTGAATTTCTTTGAGATTATACAAGTCATTTATACTTTCAGCATATTGCCAAGAGATGCTTCCGTGAAGTTTGAAAATATTCAAATAGGTAGCTATGCGTTTGCCTTTATCGCCTGAATCTTGCTTTATGTATGTTTCATTATGGAAAGTGTCAGGATCGAACTTTCTCATATGCACACCTCTAAATCCATTGTTGTAGCTTACTCCAATTTTTTCGCAAGCGTTTTCAAAGGCAAGGTCATAATTTGGAGTAAAAACCCTTGGTCGGTTTAAGGTTTCCTTTCTGCTGATTATTTTATTGATGAACAGTTCGTGAATACTTAATTTGTCCATAACATAGTCAAAAGGAAATGGAACGTATTTGTCAACAAATATTTTTAATGCCTTGTCTAAATACCCCTTAATGACTGTGGCAGAAGCCACGTCATCTTTGTTGTTTAAGTAGTATAAATGCTCTTGATTTATTTTATCGAATTTCTTCTCAAGCAACTCGTCCGATTCAAAAAACTTTATGAGTTGTCCAATATATTCTTTTGGGGCTGCTACCGCTTTTAATTCGGTCAATATTTCCTCAAAAGGATTTTCATCTTTGTTAATTGTCTTACCGCCAATTGCAACCGATGTCCCAGAACCACACAAGAAATTCAAGTTTTCGTTTAGATAATATTTGGCAAGTTTGCTTAATGGGATTTTTTCTTCGTCCCTAAAATATTCAAGCAAAGCTATTTGATATACAAGGTCGTCTCCAGCTGTCCGTTCAAATTTAAAAGTTGAATCAATTGTCCTACCGTCTATTGTTATGTGATTTATCATAAATCTTATGTTAATAGTTTCTAAAAGCTCTCTGTTCTTTCTCCTACTTTATTTCCTTTTTGATAATATTCAAATAGGCGGGTTCTTGCTCGAATATCCAATATCATATAGACGCCATGTACGTATCCACAAACATGTTCTGGTAATGCTATTCCGTCATACGACCAAATATCATCATAGCTATCCTTTGTTAAAGCTCGTAATCTTTTTCTGTCACTTACCCTTTCAGCCTCTGGTCTGTTTGATTTCTTCATCTCAATGGCTATTAAATTATCTTGCTTGATATTGTTCCCTCTACTGTGCACAATAAGGTCACACTGTATGGGTACAACTTCCATTTTATCGTCTAATATGGTTTTTACTTTACCATCTTGTTTACGATTATATTCTGGGTCTGCGTAATAACCTGTGATTCCATGCTCATTTATTTTGTTAAATAAATAGCAAGTCGTCCGCATAAATTACGTTCAGCAACTCCATTCAAAATATTTTGAAGTTCTTCCACAAAAAAGATGTCTACAGCTTCTTTAAAAATTTTCTCTAATATTTTGTCCATTTATAATTAGTATTAATGTTACGTAAAAGTTTGCACTCGTGTTTAGTAGCATTACAGGTAACTAATTTATACAAACGGATTTTCAGTACAACATCTCCCAAACAGGGTGACTATGTAAAGTTTTAACCATTTTCATTTTTTCCAAGTTTGTAATTCATTCCAACGACTATGAAAACCCCACCATACGATATGTTTCTGATTTGTACAAACAGAACAACAGTTGCCGATCTTCGAAATAACAGTTTCAAAACAGAATATTTGTCGCTTCATCAAATTGTCAGTTTTATTGATTACGGTTTGTTCTTGTTTAACAAAGGTATTCATAAAAAATCAATTTAATCATTTACGCAAATAAATATGAACTACAATACAGCAAAGAATCGGTTTTAAGTTTACACATCCGAAATTTCATCTCGATCTTTTCAATTACCCCAAATAATCGTACGTTTATTTGATATGCCAATTGCAGTGGAGGTTTGGTAGGTTTTAGGGGGTAAAATCAATCATTTAATTGTATGGGGGAGGATTATTTGGTTGAAGCGGTTTTTACCAGAAGTTCAAGAATGTTGAATCAAAAATATTTTCCTGTTTGTTTTTAGGCTGAGTTCTATATTTTGTCTGAATCCCTTTATTCCCCGGAACATTTGCCTAACTCGCCCGGGACATTTACCCAATAGCAGACAATAATTTTCCCTTCTTCCTAAATGACGAAATCGACTTTCGAGGTGCTCCGGTGGTTCGAAATACACTTTTATCAGGATAAAATAGCGAAATGAAAACACTTTTATCAGGATAAAACAATGACTTCCCTGATTTAACTTTAAACATTCACGGCCACAAGTGTTCACTTCACTGCCAGAAGCTGCCAGATAGCTATAACTCGCCAACGGTACCCGATCATCTTCTACTTTCGCTCCCCAAACAGTTAAGACTGAAATATTATGCAACAGGAAGACGATTTAAGAGGTTTGGCAAAGGTCATGGAGTTTATGCGGGCAATCAGCATTTTACTGGTGATTATCCATATTTACTGGTTTTGTTACCGTTCAGTTCATGAGTGGAATATCAATATTGGAGTGGTAGATAAAATCCTTTTGAATTTCAACCGGACC
>Ga0209123_1003194_pt1 | contig 12615 bp, 13 predicted proteins | sample BarGraIncu00431A_FD_184500 | JGI IMG/M metagenome (GOLD analysis project Ga0209123, IMG submission 184500) | Arctic peat soil microbial communities from Barrow, Alaska, USA - Barrow Graham LP Incubations 004-31A (SPAdes) (version 2) | ecosystem: Environmental > Terrestrial > Soil > Wetlands >...
AAGAACCGCACCCGCTCAAACAGCGGAACGGTGGGGTCCTCAGCTTCCTGCAATACCCTTTCGTTAAACGATAGCCAGCTGATTTCCCTGTTATTGTATTTTCCTGATAAGCTCATTTTCTTTTTTTAATAACTTAGCTTCCTCAGCCCTTTCTGAATGGCTTCCTGAAACACAGGTAGTCCTATAATTTCATTCAATTTGAGAATTCGATCCCTGGGAGCCTTTGTTTCGTCCTGAAGAAACAATTCAAACCAGCCTACATTTAGCCATTGGTTCATTTTGTAACCTACATTGGTAAATTCACCACATTTGCGATAGCCGCAATGTTCATGAAAGGCCACACTCGATGCATTGGGCATGGTAATGATGGCCAGCAAATCAGCAATTCCCTGGTAACGTACCATTTCATTCATGCTGGTATACAACGCCTCTCCCACTCGCTTGCGATAAAAATCAGGATGAATATATACCGATACTTCCTTCGTCCACCGATACGAAGCGCGTCCTCTGTAGCCTGAGGCATAAGCATATCCAGCTATTCGTCCATCGATTTCGCAAACCAGGTAAGGCAATTCTGCCATAATTCCCTGAATACGTTCCCAGAAGGATACTTCGTCAGGTACAATTTCTTCAAAAGTGACCGTTGTATCAAGAATAAATGGAGTATAGATCTCCAGGATTCCAGGCACGTCGCGTTTCTCAGCAAGCCGTATAATTGGGTTCATATCTTTTTAAAGTTTCAAGTTCAAAGTTTCAAGTTTCAAATTACTCTGCTAATCAATATTGTTCCAAATCCTTATTCTGAATTCCTTATTCCTTATTCAATCTTAAATATTCAATCTCCAATCCTCCAACCATTTAATTGATTAACCATCCAACCCTTTAAACATTTAACCATTTAACCCTTTTCAATTAACATCATCACTGAATTCCATCAAATAGGCTTTGATAAAACCATTGATATCACCATCCATCACTGCCTGCACATTACCGGATTCAAAACCGGTCCGTACATCTTTCACCAACTTATAGGGTTGCATGGTGTACGACCGGATTTGCGAGCCCCATTCAATCTTTTTCTTAGATGAATTGATCAGCTGTTCAGCTTCACTACGTTTGCGCAATTCGAGTTCGTACAATTGTGATTTCAGCAACTTGAGTGCATTTTCCTTATTTCCAAACTGCGATCGACTTTCCGTATTTTCAATAATAATGCCGGAAGGAGCATGTCGAAGCCTTACACCCGTTTCCACTTTATTAACATTTTGTCCCCCTGCGCCACCCGATCTGAATGTATCCCAGGTAATATCAGCAGGATTAATTTCCACCTCAATGGTGTCGTCAATCGAAGGGGATACAAATACCGAAGCAAAGGTGGTCATCCGTTTGCTCTGTGCGTTAAAGGGTGAGAGACGTACCAGTCGGTGAACTCCGTTTTCGCTTTTCAAATAGCCATAGGCATAGTCACCCTCAAACTCAATGGTGCAGCTTTTTACCCCCACCTCTTCTCCAGGGTGGTAATCCAATGTTTTAACCGTATATCCCTGCTTTTCACCATAACGCATGTACATACGCATCAGCATATCTGCCCAGTCATTGCTTTCAGTCCCACCAGCACCGGCATTGATGCGTAATATCGCCCCAAACTTATCTTCCTCTTTACGGAGCATATTTTTAGTCTCCAGAGCCTCAATGACACCAAGGGTTTCGCTGAATTGTTGATCAATTTCTGCTTCTGTAGCCTCATCAGCTTCAAAAAAATCATACAATACCAACAAGTCATCCATATGCCGGTCGACTTCGTTGAATCCATCCGTCCAAACCTTGATTGAACGAATGACTTTCATCTGAGCCTCAGCATCTTTGGGATTATTCCAGAATGTCGGGTCCTGTGTTTTTAATTCTTCTTCTTTTAATTGGATCAATTTTTGATCGTAGTCAAAGATGCCTCCTTAACGCATCCTGGCGATCAACGAGACCTTTTACCTGTTCTTTGAAAATCATTTTTTATAGTTTATAGTTTATTGAAAACAAAGGTAGTTAATCAATTTGGATTATTGTATAAAAATCAATTTCCCCATACTACAGTACTATCGGCAATTGATATAGATTGAATATTTAAAGGTCCTCCTCCGGGTTCGTACATGTAAGCGAACAAACGGACCTTATATGTTTTTCCACTTGCAGGCGTAAAAGTTGGATCCCAACCACCACCGTCCGCACGGAGAGCTAAACCAGGGCTGACGCTATTCTTAAGCAAAACACTATTGAAAACCATTTTGGAACCATCAAGAATGTTGACAGTATACACGTTGGCCGTAGAAATGGAGGTCCAGTTCATTTCAAGCCGATGGGTGGTATCATTGTATGCACATTTTTCAAAAGTTGGAATAGGAAGTACCACATCAGTTAAAATGTTCTGAAATTTCTCCTTAACCCCATTCTGAAAAATAGCAGAAAAAGTGAAAGTTGCGGCTGTCGGCTTGGTGGAGGTGAATTCGCTTACAGGTGTATCATAAAACATACTTGAATTGAATCCTTGGCTGGAGGCCAAGGTGTAAACTTTGGTAGTGTCGGCAGAACTTACAACCTTTACATTTGAAAATGCGCTCAACGTATAGGCAGCCATTGAAAGTCCGTAAACGGTCGTAGATTCTACCTTTTGCGATACAATAAATACGTCTCCTGTGCCGGTAGCCTCATCCTTCGTCTTATTGCAGGAGGTCATTGCCAAGACGGCCACTAAAAGTCCAAAAATTCTAAGTTGTTTCATTTGAGTCTATTTTTCTAAATCAATAAATATTTATACCTTTAGATGCCAAAACCTATTGAATGGTTGTTTCACTGCAAATATAATTAATTGAATTTTAATCAACCCTGTTGAAGTTCAATTTTATTGTAATTACTTTCTAATCTGCGCTGGTGTGGATTTGCAATTATGGGTATTCGGAAGATATAAAATTGTGGAATGATATATTTTACGAAGAAATTGGTGCAGAGCACCCTTTATGTTTGTAGAAAAGATGGTCAGAGAGCATTCAAAGGTGCAGCGCACCGAATCTATTTGTAGAAACATTTAATTGATGGAACACACGCAGGTGCAGCGCACCGAATCTATTTGTAGAAACATTCAATTGATGGAACACACGCAGGTGCAGCGCACCGAATCTATTTGTAGAAACATTTAATTGATGGAGCACACGCAGGTGCAGCGCACCGAATCTATTTGTAGAAACATTTAATTGATGGAGCACACGCAGGTGCAGCGCACCGAATCTATTTGTAGAAACATTTAATTGATGGAGCACACGCAGGTGCAGCGCACCGTAATATATTTTACTTCTATTTCACCTTAGGATTAGCAAGGGAGCAAATTATTTGCCATCGACAAGGATAGTACGGTGCTCCGCACCTTGGTTCTGCATTTTAAATATTTTCTACAAATATACCTGGTGCTCTGCACCACACGATCCTCCGAACACTACTAATTCCAAATCTGCACCATGGCTTGTTGGGATTACTTTATAGTTCATACAAAAAGTCATTGGCCATTTGCTTTTCAATTTTACCTTCCTGCATCATCTTCATCTGTTTGAGGCTGTTTTGCAGTTCGGCAAATGACTGATCGGCCTCCTGAATTTCCACGTAATCCAAAGTCTTTATAAACTCCCGTTCCAAAAGCTTGTTTCTCTTTTCAACAACTTCAACAAAAGGAAAATTCCTAATCACTTTCATAAAAAAGCGGTATTCGCTATCGGGTATGTTTAAAACAAGTCGTTTCATAAGATTGCTTTCTTTTTCTAAGCCTTGTAATTTTAAAGCCAAATGTTTGACTTATTCCACAAAAGATGAATACTTTAATCTGTTTGTACAAATATAGTTAAAAACTAACTACAAAAAAAGGATGGATGAATGTGTTGATAGGGAAACACAAAAAATTCAGCTTCTAAGATAATTTCTGAATGGATTGTAAATCTGAATGATTAACTTTACATTTGGTCTCTTGATGATGCGGGGGAAAAAGGGATTGATTGAAATTGAATTTATGTATTCTCAAATAAAGGATTACAGATCAGCAGTTTAGAAGAATAATTGATAAAAAAAACAAATGGAAATAAAAAAACGCAATGTGATAATTAATTTGTTACTAATATTAGTTCCTATAATTATTATATTTTTATTAAGCCATAATACCATTAAAGATAATAATGAAAAGAATAACTATTTAGAGAAAAATGGTTTATTTACAATTGGTAAGGTTATTGAATACGGAGCTAGAACAGGTGGAGTTAATGGAGGTAGTTCTGCATTTATTAAAATTGCTTATAAAGTTAAAGGTATAGAGTATAAAATAGAATCAGATTATAATGTACCTTCAGAAAATGGACCTGAAAAAGGTTCTGAATTTATGGCATTATACTTACTAAATGAACCAGAAAATTGTGCATTACTGTTTGACTACCCGATTAAGGATAGTTTGGATTATAAACATTACATCGAAGAATTTAAAACAAAACGACCAACTTTAGGAAATTAAGTTAATGGAAAGCCTGATAGTTGGGACTTTTTCTCCTGTCTACTATCCTCCCGATGTGCATAAAACCTGGTTGTAATTGGTTCAGAGTTTGTCCTGAAGTAACACCTATTCCAAATCGTTAAAGTAAAAAACAATGAAAAAACAAATGGGAAAAATTCAACAAAAAATGAATGGCCCAATTTTATTAATCGTAACATTGGTAATTCTAGGAGTAATGATGTATGGTAATAAAAATAGAATTGAATCTCAAAATAAATATTTTGAAGAAAATGGGTTATATACAATTGGTAGAGTTATTGAATACAGAGCCCATACAGGCTCTGGAAGTTCATCTTATATTCGAATATCATATAAAGTGAATGGCGAAGAATATGAAGTTGAATCAGATTATAATGCACCTTTTAAAAATGGCCCTGAGTCAGGCGAGATGTTTATGGCATTGTACCTTCCCAATGAGCCAAAGAAATGTGCTTTACTGTTTGATTACCCGGTAAAGGATAGTTCCGATTACAAAAAGTATATTTATGAATTTAAAAAGAACCCGCCAAAGCTTAAATAAGAATAAGGATTATTCCACCTAATTTTACGAAACTTACTCCTCCAGAGCTGCAAAATATACCAATAGTTGCTATCCCCGAGTCCTCAGTTGCAATTCCCACTTCAGCCAAAACAATTATTCAGTGACCTCTACTAATTCTTTCCATTCCGATTTTGAATTCAGGATTATTATTTTACCTTTGCGCCACAATTTTTAAATAACTGTTAATCATTTAAATTTAAGCAAATGCCAGCAAAAATCAGATTGCAGCGCAACGGTCGCAAACGGTATGCTTACTATCACATTGTGATAGCTGATAGCAGGGCGCCACGGGATGGTAGTAATATTGAAAGGATTGGATCTTATAATCCAAACACAAATCCTGCTACTATTGAACTCAATTTTGACAAAGCCATCGACTGGCTTTCAAAAGGTGCCCAACCAACCGATACTGTAAGAGCTATTTTCTCTTACAAAGGAGTTATGTTCAAAAAACACCTTTTAGGGGGTGTAGCCAAAGGCGCTTTCACCGCTGAAGTAGCTGAAACACGTTTTGAGGCTTGGGTTGCTGAAAAGGCAAACAAAGTTCAGGCTAAGAAAGAGGGTTTGGTATTGGATACTGAAACTTCAAAGAAATCTCAGTTTGAGAAGGAAACCAAGAAGAATGAAGAAAGAGCCAAAGCAATTGCTAAGCGTAATGCTGATGCTGCTGCTGCCGCCAGAGCTGCTTCTGCTCCTGCTCCTGTAGTTGTCGAAAAAGTGGCTGAAGAGGCTGCTCCTGAAGAAACTGAAGGTTAATATTGGTTTGAATCCTGTTTTAAACTTCAGAATAAAAACAGACAATTTATAAAAGCGCCCCGATCGTAATCAGGGCGCTTTTTTCTATTTTTACAACCATGGAAACGATACCGAAAAACAATTGCGTAAAAGTGGGCTATGTCCAGAAGCCGCATGGCATCAACGGAGAATTGGTCATCCGTTTTCAGGATGAGTATGCTGAAACACTTGAACAATACCCCGCATTATTTATGGATGTTGATAACCTGCTCGTCCCTTTTTTTATTGTTGAAGAAGGACTTCGGTTTAAATCATCCGAATCAGTTATCACTCGGCTCGAATGGGTTGATACAGAGGCTAAAGCCAAAAACCTATGCGGTTTGTCGGTTTATGTAAACGAAGACGAAGTGATTGAATTTGAGGATGAAATGAGCCCTCATGCCCTGGTTGGCTATCAACTTTTGGGTGAAGATATTGGGCCGATCGGCGAAATAAAAGAGGTTCACGATTATGCAGGAAACCTCTTGCTATCAGTCGATTACCAAGGCAAGGAAGTCCTCATTCCGCTCAATGAAGATTTGATTGTTCGAATTGATGAAGACCTTCATGAAATTGAACTTCGTATCGCCTTAGGACTCTTTGATCTGGATGAGGAATAAAGTGAAAAAAGTGTCTAAAGTGTCTAAAGTACTTAAAGTGAACTAAAGTTGAGGGTGCCCAAGTACTTTAGTTCACTTTAAGTACTTTAGACACTTTAGACACTTTTTCCTAAATATTTGCAACAATTCGAATAATTATATGTCTATATAAGCGTTTAAAAGATAAAACCATCATTCAATTTATATCCTTATTATGAAAATTAAATTAGCAACTGCTTTATTTTTAAGCGCTATCGTCTTGACAGGCTTTAAGGTACAAGCTGATGAACAAACCCGTAAGGTAGATCCGTTCACCGAAATTTCAGTCCGTATCGGAGCCAATGTTCACCTGGTCCAAGGCGCTACACAAAGCGTTGATATTGTGGCCAAACCATCAACACTCGAGCAATTGATTACTGAAGTAAAAGAGGGAAAACTGATCATCCGCTTTCCCACCAAAACACTCTTGTGGAAAACCTTTCAGCCGGGCGATATCACTATCAACATCACCGTTCCAACCATCAACGCATTGAGCGTTATAGGGTCCGGGGAACTCATTGCTGAAGATGAAATCAAATCCAAAATGATGGACCTGGAAGTGAATGGAAGCGGCAACATCAAACTTTCGGAACTGTCGGCTGAACGCGTAAAAACGACCATTTCGGGCTCGGGTAACATTATAGTTGCCGGTAAAACCACCGCACAGGACCTGAGTATTGTCATTTCTGGAAGTGGAAATTTTAAAGGGATGACCTACAGTGCCGATGATGTTTCAATTAAAATATCCGGCTCAGGAAATGCGGACATCGAAGCCAGGAACAATTTGTACATCCGCTTGGTTGGCTCTGGAACTGTCACTTATAAAGGAAAGCCGAAGCTTGATCAGTCGATCACCGGGTCAGGTGTAGTCAAAAGTTCAAACTAATAAAATAAATTATTAGTAACCTACAAAAATAACTCAGCAATACGTAAAATAGTTATTTTATTGAAATTAGAGATATTTCGCCGCCTACGGGGCTTAATTTTAAACGATCTAATTTTTCTATAAATATTTCGTTCCTAACGGAACAGAAAATAGTGCCAGCGGCACGAAATATTTGTAGAACAATGGTTTACCTTGACCTCCAGAGTGCCGTAGGTACGAAACATTTCAACGTAAAAATTTGGCTGTCATTAATTAAAAAAAATAAAAAGTCATAATCTTTGGTTCTACATAATTAATAACCCATCAGGGATTCCAATTAGATACCCAATCATCCTGCCAGGTTTTCGAACCTCTGGCAGGATTTTTTATTTTATCAACATCACCTATTACTTCCTGATTGTGAGGGATATCTATATATTTTCCTCTCAAAAGATCTGCATTCAGCAGCCTTCTTTCAATTCTAATTAAATTACTCACCTTACGCAAGAGCTTTACAATAAGTGATCTCTCTATAATACCCTTTCCCCTTTTCCTTATTTACACAAAGGATGATATACCGAGTTACACAGTTTTATTATCTTGGGTATGAGGGATGTAACTCTATGCGACCCTGTGGCCCTGTGATATTCAACTAAGGCATAAAGTTGTATTCTGTCACTGTTATCCTATTAACTTATGAGTATTTTATGTATAGTTTGTGAGTATCTTGTGTATCAAAATAGCACATTTAATACCCAAATCATACACAAGTTATACACAAGCTATACACAAGCTATATTTTGGAACCCAACCAGAAGGATAATAAAATAATATGAAACCCTTATTTATTTCCTATTTTTGCTCATCCACAAAATGCAAAACTTCATTTATTTTAATAAATGTGTTATAAAACATACGATGTAATATCAATAGTTAAACGATTAAGCATATATTTGTATAGTTTTAATTTCAATGGCCAAACCTTTTAACCATGGGCAAGAGAGTTTCCTTAAAAGATATTGCAATTCAAGTCGGAGTTTCAACCGCCTTGGTTTCGTATGTCATGAATGGGCTGGAGAAGGAAAAGCGCATTGGGCCTGAGATTGTGAAGAAGATCAGGGAGGTGGCAGCGGAATTGAATTACAAGCCCAACCAGATTGCCCGCAGCCTTAGAAAGGGGACTACCAATACCATTGGACTGATTGTGGCTGATATTGCCAATCCATTTTTTGGACAATTGGCCCGTATCATAGAAGACGAAGCCGGTAAGCATAATTATACGGTCATTATTGGCAGTTCCGACGAAAATCATAGTAAGTCTGCCTCTTTGATTGATACATTTCTAGACAGGCAGGTTGACGGGTTTATTATTGTCCCTTCAGAGGGGTGCGATGAGGAGATTAAAGCCCTGGTCCGAAAGGAGATTCCGGTTGTTTTGGTCGATCGTTATCTACCGGGGATATCGACCAATTACATCGTTCTGAATAATTACGAGGCAACCTATGAAGCTGTGAACCATTTTCTTGCAAAGGGCTATAAACAAATTGCTTTAATTGTCTATAAATCAACCCTTATTCACATGCAGGAACGTATAAGGGGTTATAGAGAGGCGATGAATGACAACCACAATCAAGCGAACATTCAAATCAAGGAACTTTTGTATAACCAGGCAAAAGAGGACATGGAAAAGGGAGTTAGTGAATTGCTGATGGGGAATCAAAAGCCTGATGCACTGCTGTTTGCAACCAATGCTCTCACCATATCAGGCATGTATGCAATAAAAAATCATAACATTCAGGTGCCTGACAATATGGCCCTGATAGGTTTTGACGGCAATGAAGCCTTCGATTTTTTCTACTCACCATTGACCTATATTGAACAGCCAATTGAGAAGATGGGCAAAGAATCTGTCCGCATATTGCTGGAACAGATTAAAGGCTCAAAGAATACGCAACACATTGAATTACAGCACCAATTGATTCAACGCGAATCATGCGGTTAAGAACTATTATATTGTTAGCTTTGATCTATAAATTTAAACAAAAACCAATGAGAAAGTTCGCTTTTCTATTAATCATTTGTATGACTGCCGGTGAGATTTATGCTCAGTCGTCATTTAACGGCATTGATACCGATATGAGTAATTTATACCGTTTATCAAATGCTCAAACCCGATCCATTAGTCCTGAGAACTTTACAGGTGAAAAGGGAAAAGGCGGCATGGCCAAACTTGAAGATAAGGACAAAGTCAACGTAGCCAATGCCAGCAATGCCGCAAGAGATTTAGGACAGGGATGGAAAGTGAATCCATTTATCAGAATAAAATCAGGCGAAACTATTACAATTGCTGAAATTACAGGCTCGGGCGCCATACAGCATATATGGATGACACCAACCGGTAATTGGCGCTCATCAATCCTCAGATTCTATTGGGATGACGAAACAGAACCTTCGGTAGAATGCCCTGTGGGCGACTTTTTTGGCATGGGCTGGAATGAATATGCGCCATTGGTTTCAATGCCAATTTGTGTCAATCCGGGTAGTGCCTTCAACTGCTACTGGACCATGCCGTTCAGAAAGAAATGCAAAATAACGATGGAAAATATCAATGACGCTGATCTAATGACTTTGTATTACCAGGTAGATTACATATTGACTGATGTACCGGCAGATGCAGCTTATTTTCATGCCCAGTTCAGACGTGAAAATCCTACAGTGAAATCGGATTATACCATTGTTGACAATATCAAGGGAAAAGGCCAATATGTGGGTACTTACCTGGCTTGGGGAGTGAATAACAATAGTTGGTGGGGTGAAGGTGAAATCAAATTCTTCATGGATGGCGACAGCAAATTCCCAACCATTTGCGGAACGGGCACCGAAGATTATTTCTGCGGCTCTTATAACTTCGATCGCAACGGACAGTACAAGGAATTCTGTACCCCCTATGCAGGTCTGGCTCAGGTGATTCGCCCCGATGGATCCTACAAATCACAACAGCGGTTTGGCCTTTATCGTTGGCATATTAAAGATCCTGTAAGATTTGAAAAGGATTTGAAAGTCACCATTCAGGATTTAGGATGGAGGTCCGGAGGCAGATATTTACCTCAGCAATCGGATATTTCATCAGTTTGTTTCTGGTATCAGGCTGATCCTCATACAAAATTTCCAAAACTACCTGATTGGTCACATCTTGAAGTGAATTAATACTATCAAATATAAACACTTTCAGACTATAAAACTTGGACTTGTGAAACGGTTAATAAAATTATTTCTGTGCCTGTCACTACTGATAGCGCTCAGTTCAGGAAGGAGCAAATCATCATTCAGGTTGGTTTTGCTTCCTGATACGCAAACCTATTGCTCTAATTATCCTGATATTTTTTATTCACAGACCAATTGGGTAGCCCAAAATTCAGGCAATATCGCATTTGTACTTCATCAGGGAGACATAACGGATAATAATTCAGCGCCACAATGGGAAATTGCATCCAAAGCATTTTGTTTAATGGATGGGAAAGTGCCTTACACATTTGCTCCCGGCAATCACGACACAGGTGAAGGTGGAAGGACTGAAGACCGCAATACTGATATGCTCAACCATTATATGCCGTATGATAAATACAGTAAGACGCCCAATTTCGGAGGTGCATTTATTCCAGGCCAAATGGAAAATTCCTGGCATACTTTTAAGGCTGGTGGCTACAACTGGCTGATTCTTTCGCTTGAATTTGGACCTCGTGATAAAGTGTTGGCCTGGGCAGCAGGAGTTATAGAGAAACATCCCAAGCATAAAGTTATCATCAATACACATGCATACTTATACTCAGACGATACACGTATGAGTAAGGATCATAATCATAATTGGGTTCCCCAGGATTACCCAATAGGCAAAGATACCGCTAAAGGAGCTGTAAACAATGGGGAGCAGATTTGGGATAAACTGGTAAAGAACTACGCTAATATTCTATTTGTATTTAGTGGCCATGTGTTGAATGATGGCACCGGGGCATTGGTGAGTGAAGGAATTCACGGCAACAAAGTTTATCAGATGCTGGCAAATTATCAGGGCGGTGTGGAAGGAACTGAAAAAGGTGGAAATGGGTATCTTCGGATCATCACCATCAATCCCCAAAATGCTGAGATAGTTGTTAAAACCTATTCTCCTTATGTTGATAAATATAAAACTGATTCCGGTCAGCAATTTACTTATAAAAATGTGAAATTCTGATCCGAACTATGAAAATACTATTAAAAAATAAACACATAGACACATAGAAAACATAGAGTAATTAACTATGTATACTATGTTTCTATGTGTTTAAATATTATAATTATGAGTAACAAATATTTTGGGTAAATACCTAAGAAAAATGAATACATAACCTATTAAAAAATTGACTAGAGTTGAAATATTTAAAGCTAAATAATTATGAAGAATAACATTTTGAATACTTTGTATGTCATCCTGGCAATTCTTATGATAGGATGTTCCTCATCAACCAACAAAAATGCTAAAATTATGACTACAAAAGCTGCTGGAGTTTATCAGCAAGGGACTTACGGATACGACCTCGAATTTTTAAAAACACATAAGATTGATTTTATAGAACTCACCGATGCTGCTAAAAAGGCCGGCCTGGTTATAGTTCCAGGATTACAAGGCAGGGTGATGACCAGTTCAGCCAATGGAAATGAAGGCAAGAGTTTTGGATGGATCAATTACAAATTGTTTGATTCAGGAAAAGTAAGTACCCAGTTTAATCCCTACGGTGGAGAAGAAAGATTTTGGTTAGGACCTGAAGGAGGACCTAATTCTGTTTATTTTGCAAAAGGTGTCGAGCAAGTATTTAAAAACTGGGTGGTACCGGCGGTTCTGGACAGCGAACCTTATGATGTGAAGGAACAAAATTCACGAAGTGTGAAATTTGTAAAGAATACGATACTGAAAAACGCATCGGGTACTGAATTTAAAATCGGTATTGAAAGGAAAGTTTCACTTTTATCACAAGATACACTGGCCACACTATTTAAGATAAATATTCCTGCAGGACTTGACGTTGTAGCCTATCAATCAGATAATACCATTACCAACACAGGTGAAATTGCCTGGACAAAAGAGAAAGGCTTGCTATCTGTTTGGATGTTGGGTATGTTCAATCCCTCCCCCACCACCACTGTTTTTATTCCTTACAAAACTGAAGGAGAAGGCGTTATAGTT
>Ga0209123_1003197_pt1 | contig 12598 bp, 6 predicted proteins | sample BarGraIncu00431A_FD_184500 | JGI IMG/M metagenome (GOLD analysis project Ga0209123, IMG submission 184500) | Arctic peat soil microbial communities from Barrow, Alaska, USA - Barrow Graham LP Incubations 004-31A (SPAdes) (version 2) | ecosystem: Environmental > Terrestrial > Soil > Wetlands >...
CAATCGACCGCCGAGTCCCGCTTGTCTCCAAAGACGTCGTCAGCCGGCGTCTTGCATTTGTCACGCGCACGGCATCCATCGGCCGTCTACTCCGGTCTCTCCGGTCCTTTTCCGGTACCGGACGGACCTTCCGGATGCCTAACCTGCATAAGCGACCAACGTCCCCCGGTCCCATTATAAAAATAGGATTTTAAGCATTGCAGGAACCAAGCTGGCAGATTCATTTAAAAACCAGAACTGGAACAACAAAGTATCGCTTTTATAATGCTATTTAATTAATGCATTTATCCGCTTGATTCTAATTAGTTGATGCTGTATAAAATGCACACGAAAGGGAAATCGGCGACCTTTTCCCAGGAATCAGAAGCCCTCGGATTGATGACGACGTACACAACGCCTGTAATCCCAGGGGTTTCCATTTTTCAGCCATCATTCAATAATAAAAACATGCATGATTGCATGGTTAAGAACATCAGGCTCCAAATTGCCCGTGTAATAGCAGGATAGTCTAACCCCCAAATCGCAGAGGTTGGAAGTTCATACCTTCGTGAGAAAAGCAAGCCAATGAAACAGTTCAGGGAGTAGTCATGCGTTCACTCATCATCCATCTTTTCATCCTGACGGGTTTGCTTCCTCCTGCGATTGCCTCAGCGGATTGGCTCCCTGGAATAACACCAATCGTCGCCACAGCTGGTAATAGACAAGTGACATTAAGTTTTACCCCCCCAGCAACTACGGCCAATTGCGGTCCCATTATTAGCTATGATGTTCAGTATTGTACAGGAGACATTCCCTCTGTCTGTATCACTACTGGTTTTATACGCCTTCCAAATGCTGTACCCCCGATTACGATTACCGCCTTAACCAACGGCTCCATCTATCGTTTCAGCGTTAATGCTCTAACCGCCTCCGGCTGCTGGAGTTATAATTCAAGCGGTGCAAATCCGGTAACACCTCAGAGTGCAGGGCAGTCCATAGGTGCAATCAGCTTCTTGCCAACCACATTGTCACTGGGCGCCTCCACCACCGTTTCTGCTATCACCACATCCGGTCTTGCGGTGAGCTTCAGCAGTACGACGCCGAGCGTCTGCACGGCCAGTGGCAACAACGTCACCAGCATTACTGCAGGCACCTGCACCATTGCCGCCAATCAAGCAGGCAATGACAACTACTCCGCAGCTCCCCAAGTGACGCAGTCCATTACAATCAACAAGATTAACCAGACCCTTGGCCCGATCAGCTTTTCGCCAGCCACACTTACCGTGGTCGGCACCTCCACAGTGAGTGCAACCGCCACCTCCGGTCTTGCGGCGAGCTACAGCAGTGCGACACCGTCTATCTGCACGGTCAACGGCAACACCGTAACCGGTGTTACTATAGGCACCTGCACCATTGCCGCGAACCAGACTGGCAACGTCAACTACAATGCAGCTACTCAAGGGACGCAGAACATCATCATCGGCAAGGGCAGCCAGACCCTGAGGTTTGATGCCGCACCGGTCATTGCCGTAGGTGGAGCTAACACAGTTTCGGCTACCGCCACCTCCGGTCTTGCGGTGAACTTCAGCAGTACAACACCGAGCGTCTGCACCGTTAGTGGCAGTACCGTCTTCGGAAACGCAACGGGCACCTGCACCATTGCCGCCAACCAGTCGGGCAATGCCAACTACAATGCGGCTACTCAGGTAACTCAGTCCATTTCCATCGGCGACAAGGCAAACCAGACTATAAGCTTTGGCAGCACACCCAGTGTTGTTGTTGTCGGAGGCACCGGCAATGTTACCGCCACTTCCTCCTCCGGTCTTGCGATGAGCTTCAGCAGTAAGACCCCAGGCGTCTGCACAGTTTCGGGCAGCACCGTCACCGGTGTCACCGCTGGTAACTGCACCATTGCTGCAGACCAGTCGGGCAACGCCAACTACAATTCGGCTACTCAGGTAACGCAGTCCCTAACTGTTAAGAATAACCAGGCCGTGAGCTTTGGTGCTGCGCCAACGATTGTCTTTGGTGGAACCGGTACTGTTTCGGCTAACGCTACTTCCGGTCTTGCTGTAAGCTTGTCCTCCTCAACCCCCGGCGTCTGCACGGTAAGTGGCAGTATCGTTACCGACATCACGGTGGGGACCTGCATCATTACCGCCAATCAGGCGGGCGATACCACCTACAATGCGGCTACACAGACACAGTCCTTCACAATTGGAAAGGCCAGCCAGACCGTGAGCTTTGGTACTGCACCGACGATTGCCTTTGGTGGAACCGGCTCGATTTCTGCAATTACCACCTCCGGTCTTGCCGTGAGCTTCACCTCCGCCACACCCGGCGTCTGCTCCGTCAGCGGCAGCGCCGTCACCGGAATCGCGGCTGGCGCCTGCACCATTGCCGCCAATCAGGCGGGTAACGTCAACTACAACGCAGCCACCCAAGTGACACAATCCATCACCGTCGGCAAGGGAAGCCAGAGTGCGTCTTTTGGCAGCGCACCAACCATCGTCGTAGGCGGAACCGGCACGGTTTCGGCTAGCGCTACTTCCGGCCTGGCGGTAAGCTTCACCTCCGCCACACCAGGCTTCTGCACGATCAGCGGTAGTACCGTCACCGGCATTTCGGCTGGCGCCTGCACCATTGCCGCCGATCAGGCAGGCAATGTCAATTACATTGCGGCCACTCAGGTGACACAAGCCATCACTATCGGCAAGGCAAACCAGACCATCGGCGCAATCAGCTTTTCACCGACAACGCTTTTAAAGAGCGGTACAGTCACGGCGAATGCCACCAGCACATCCGCTCTTGCTGTTAGCTTCAGCAGCACAACACCGAGCGTTTGCACGGTCAGCGGCAACACAGTCACTGGCATTGCGGCGGGAACCTGCACAATTGCCGCCAATCAAGCAGGCAATGCCAACTACAATGCGGCTACTCTTGTATCAAACTCCATCACCATTATCATCAAAATCAGTGGCTCGGTAGTGGATCTCTCTACAGGATCACCCCTTGCGGCGGCTACAGTAACCATCACGGGCGGGGCTACCACTCAGACCGACGCCAGCGGATATTTTGTTTTTAATACACTGTCCGAGATCTCCACTGTCACCATCAGCAAAGCAGGGTACAAAGGCGTAACCCTCACAGGAGAAATAGTCACCAGCGGTAGTAGCATCAGAACCGGCCTCGTCTCCGCTAACGCCGCTCTGCTCAACTTTATCGCCGCTCCAACGCTGCCTCCCGCCTCCACCGGCGTTATCTACAGTCAACCGCTTACTATCACGGGTGGGAACGGCCCCTATGCCTTCAGCCTTGCCTACGGCTCACTACCCGCCGGTTTTACCCTTGATCCCTCAGTTGGCGTTATCAGCGGCACCCCTAGCGTTTTGCACAGTTCCACCTTCGGAATCGGGGTGACGGACAGCCTGGGGGGCTATGCCGAACGCGAGTTCACCATCGACGCGACCTTGCCGTTGATAATTTCCACCCTGCCACTGCATCGTGGCATGACCACCACAGATTATTCAACGGCGATTAATGCCTCAGGCGGCGCCCAACCTTACTCTTTCAGCCTGCTCTCAGGGGTACTTCCCTCTGGTCTAACGTTAGACAGCGCACTGGGGATGCTCAAAGGAAAGATCACTACTGGCCCTGGGGTGTTTAATTTTGCAATTAAAGTTATCGACAGTGAAGGGCGTAACGTTACCCAGTCATATTCCCTGACGGTTGATCCGCTTCTCACACAGACAACAACCCAACTTAATGATGCCCTCGTAGGGACGGCCTATAGCCAGACCATCACCGCAACCGGTGGCCTGGCGCCCTATTCCTGGTCGGTCTACTCCGGAAATTTGCCCGCAGGTCTTTCTCTTATTCCAGCCACCGGCGTCATCACGGGTGCCCCCACCATTGCCACCAGCGAACCTCTTACCATCATAGCGATCGACACTCTCGGGAGGTCGGTCTATAAAGCCTACTCCCTTAGGGCACTGAATCCGCTGCTGATATCCACCACCGCCCTGCCCAACGGCTTTGTGGGGGCTGGCTATTCCGAACAGGTCCGCGTCACCGGTGGCATTGCCCCCTACAGCTTCTCTATCAGCGGCCAGTTGCCGACCGGCTTGACTATTAATAACTCCACCGGGATTGTATCCGGCATCCCCTCACTCGGCGGCTTTACCAATGTCAGCATCACAGTGACCGACAGCACCTGGGCTACCGTGCAGACCAAGACTGTCACCATGGGGATCCAGGTTTGGAGCCAGTTGACCATCACTTCCGCCAGCATTATTCCCAACGCCCGCAAGGGGGTTGTCATAACACCGATTGCCCTGGCGGCTCGGGGCGGCGCTACCCCCTACACCTGGTCCGTAGTTGCTAATCAAAACGGCAGTACCAGTTATCTCCCGCAGGGGGTATCTCTTGATCCAGTGACGGGCGTGGTGTCGGGGATTCCATCCGACACGGGCGATTTTACTTTTACCGCTAGGGTAACCGACGCTAGCGGTACGCCGGTAACGGCCGACAAACCATTCTATATGCGTGTCTCTGACACCCTGAAAGCGGTTACGAAGACGGTCTCAGCCGGCGCGGCCGGCATACAGTACAGCGCCATCCTGTCGGCAGCGGGGGGGCTGAAAAACTATACCTGGATAGTTAAAAACGGCACCCTCCCGGCCGGGCTCTCACTGATTACCAGCACCGGCGTCATCAGTGGCACACCGACGGCCAAGATAATCTCTAATGTCACCTTCGAGGTAGATGATAGCGACACGCCGTCCCAATCGGCTCAACAGAGTCTGTCATTCGAGATTAATGATGCCCTGGCAATTTCCGAGACTTCATTACCGAATGGCAGACAGGGACATGCTTATCTGGCCAACATCAGTCCCCTGCTCGGCGCCCCGTCTTATACGTGGCAGGTCACAAGTGGAAACATGCCGCCTGGTATTACTTTGCAGCAGAATGCCGGAATTGCCTCTCTCCAGGGGACTCCGTCGACACCGGGCAGCTACACCTTTACCTTGCAAGTGAGCGACAGCGGCAGTCCCGTGCAGAAGGTAACTCGTCAATTCACCGTTAATATCTACGGCCCAGTTACCATTACCACTACTGCTCTCAAAAACGCCCTAAGAGGAATGGCATATAGCGATGTGGTAGTTGTTTCTGGCGGCACCACTCCCTATATTTGGCAGGTTGTTTCCGGGAATCTGCCACAGGGGCTCGTGTTCAACTCCACTACTGGGACCATCAGTGGCACCACAAATGCTGCCATCGGCTATACAGCCAGTTTTACCGTTCGCGTAACGGACGGCGGCAATCCGTCGGCGTCCGTTGACCAACCGTACACTATCCAGGCTATCGACCCGCTGCTCATCACCACTTCCTTGATCCAAGGCGCGCTGCAAGATTCACCCTACAACGTTACCTTGGCCGGACTAGGGGGAATAGCACCCCAAACTTGGTCAATTGCTATTGGCAGCCTGCCGACGGGAATCACCCTTAACAGCGCCACCGGCGTTTTGGTCGGCACTCCCACAGCCTGCGGCAACTTTCCCCTTACTATCCAAATGGCCGATTCGGCGTTAGTGCCAGCCACAGTGCAGTCCGGCTTTACTCTGGTGGTGACATGTAACGGGAGCGGCCCATATCCGTTAAGCGTTACGCTTGTGGGAACGGGTAGTGGGTCGGTTAACAGTTCACCATCAGGCATAGCCTGCACAAGCGGAACCTGTTCTGCGAGTTTTTCAGGCGGGACAGCGTTTGGTCTACTTCAAACGCCATCGAGCAATTCTCAGTTTGCAGGCTGGGGTGGTGACTGCTCCGGAACGGGCGCCTGTAGCGTAAAACTGAATGCTGCCAAGTCGGTCACCGCCACTTTTAACAAAATACCACGTGTGATGATCGGCACAAACGACTACTCCTCGCTGCAACTTGCCTACGCTGCAGCCCCGTCAACCGCTGGTGTCACTACAACCATTATGCTGCTGGATGGTGAGTTGCCCGAAAGCTTGAATATGAACCTTGGCAAGAGCATCACACTGAAAGGTGGTTATAATACCGATTACAAGACCAAGAGTGGCAACTCGACAGTACTGAAGGGATCATTGAAAATCAGTGCTGGAAGCCTGAAGGTGGAAAATGTTGTTGTGAAGTAAGATACGTAGAGAACTTCATAGAGATTAAGTAATACACCAGATAAGACAGTATAGGTAATTAAAAGGCGACCTATAGGTCGCCTTTTAATTACCGTCATGAGCCCGAGGCGACGAGGACTGGCTAGTGAGGCTGACAAAATCACTTCAGGGGGGAAGTGGACATTGGTGTTTTCGTCGAATTAGGGGGCCTGAGGGGTCAGGTCTGGGGCCTGGGGGCCTGAAGTGTCAGGATGTAATGATCCATGCCGTCATCGACTCAGGCAAGTCTGCCGCTAAGAAACATCCCTGCTATCCTGCGGCAAAATCTGGCGATGCCGATTCGGCACGAACGTTGGCCCGGGAAACTATAAGTGATGAGCACGTGGAGGCCCTCCGTCGCTTACTCGCCGGCAGAAGACCGATGCTTGTTAGCGTGCATGCTTACGAGTCTGATGGTGTTTAGCCCTGCCCGCCAGCAACATAACCCGTACAGCGAGATTTCTCTGAAGCTGTTTTAGGTGGCGTGACTAATTGCAGCACCACGTCTCTCGTGTGAGACAAGCCCCTCACCTCCATACCTGATCGAAGTCAGCCCGACCCATGGGAGGGGAACAGGCTAGGGCCAGCGCGGGGCAGACGTGTCAGATATGCCAGTTGCAGCTTTGAACGATATGGTGGCATTAAATGCACAGGGCTACCGGGGCGGGCAGGGGGTAGCATGGGTCGGGGCGCTGCTGTCCAGTACAGGGCATCGCTGGGCGTTGCGTTTAACGAGGAAAGAAGAAAGCACCAATATAGAGCGGAAAGGGGCAAATCTGCCTGCCATTCAGTCAGACCTCATTTTGAAAGCAGAGTGTAGCGGAGTTCTACGGCATTGTCTGAACTTTATCTTTCGTTGTCAACTCGTTAGCAATAGACTTGAATATGGACACACCAAACAATGTTAGCTGGTCATCTCGATCAATAATATCGACACTTCTTAATCCGGTCATCGCGCCACCATTCAATCCATAAGTGGGGGAATATCGCATACTATTAATGTCTGCAGATACTTTAGAAAAAGCATTTATCAATTCCAAAGAATTTGCATTAGTTACAAAATTAATGCCTAATATCCCACCAACAATTTCTCTGACAATGCGCTTGCGCCCTTCAGATATATTGAGGTTTGTCGCTAGAGGTGCTAATGGTGGTACAACGTCTACTTTCCTTATTGCATTTGCACCTTGAATAGGTTTAACCATTAAAATATTAATACGCTTTGGTGAATTATCCAGAACTTTCAAAGCTGTAGCTGCATTATTTCGAATCTCATCAGAACCAGTACTTGCTAGCTGAGATAGTACGGTACGTCCAGTTGGATCACGCTGTAGTGCTATTAGTCTGACGGCTAGATTCTGGTAGCCTAGGGCTATGAACGAGCTATAAGCAAATTCTCTTTCTTGAGGATCATCTGAGGCTAGCTGTGGTCTGAGCTTGTCTAGCGCTTGGATTTGATTCAACTGGAGTTGTCTAGAGTTATAAATATTTGTGAATATTCCACCAAGACCTGTAACAAGTAATCCGATCAAAAGTGGTGTACACGCAGACAACTTGTCCCAGAAATCTTTCTTTATTTGCCTATCAGGTATTAAGGCCTTACGTTTTAGATGCGAAGGTTTTATTTTGTATTTCATAGTTCATTCCTAAACTAGCAAGCGTCAGTGGAGGGAACAAAGCGTACATGTTGGTTCATCATAATCCATATCACATTGATGCGACTTCAGCAACCAGAACTTGACTGAAAAACCCCGCTGACAGCTCGAAGCGTACCGGGGGCCGGGTGATAACCCGGAACTCTCCACACCTTGTACTAATCAAACGGGGCAACGTACCATTTCACAGCATAGCAAGAGCTGAGAGCGCTAGGCAGTTCCGTGCCTTACATCACCGAGACTCTCAATCCATGCTTCTACTTCAGAGCGCACCCAGCCAACCCGCCCGACTGATAGCTGTTTCCGTGCTGGGAACTTTCCAGCCATCTCCAATCGCCACACCGTAGTGTAGCCTAGGCCCAACTCTCCCCCTCTCGGATTGGTGGCTAAAATTGGCTTTATGAGGCATGCCTTATGTGATATAGAAGAACATAGCGCACACGCCTTGGGCTTGCCATTGAACCTCTCAACTCACTCGTAAAGTTACCTAACCATACAAATTGTAATGGTATTGCACATTTGAATCAGCTGGGAGGGCAGTATGGCATACGGACCTATGTATGAGACTGAAGTGCGTCACGATGGCCTTGGCAAGTATCGTCACATACGTGGCTCAGAAAAGAGTATTGTCGAACAAAAAGCCCAGTACCAAAAGCTTCAATGGGATGAACAGTGGCAGCGTAAGCTTGAAGCGGACCGACGTACCGCTGAGCGTGAGCGTGCAATGCATGAAAAAGGCCGTTTGCGAGAGCAGACGGCGTCAGAAAAAGCGCGTCAAAAAGAAGAAACCCAGCGTTATAAAGATGCCCAGAAGCGTGAAGGTATTGATCGCGATACCGAGGCTAAAGCGGCAATCGAGCTACTAAGAGACACTTTAGGAAATGCTCTCAAAATCAATAGCGCAATTGACTGGAATCGGCAGAAAGACACCACTAAATTCCAAGAACCGCCTCCAAAACTGGCCCTCCCGCCAGCCCCAGAAAACCAACCTTCACCGGCAGAACCTGTCCCTGAAATTGTTCCACCAAAGCCTGTTCTCCCAAACCATAGGCCCTCACCGCCGGAGAAAACAGATATCAAATATCAGCCGGTTTTCGGTTTTTTAGATCGACTCATTACATCACGGATGGCTCGCAAGCTAACGGAATTAGACGCTTTATTTCAACAAGACCGTGGTGCTTGGGTAATAGAAGTCGCACAGTTTGACATACACGTCGATAGTGAGCTGCAAAGATGGGAAGACAGAAAGAAAAGCATCGAAGAAAAATACGCCGCTCGCCATGCCGATTGGCTGCGAAGTGTTGAAAGTACGAAAGCTGAAAATAGTGGTAAAAAAAGCTGGTGGGAAAGCAACTGCGAATCAGTTCGAGCCAAACACAGTGATGCGGTGAAGGAATGGGAGCAACGCAAAGAAAAGTATTACGAACGGCAAAAAGAGGCACATGCAGCAATAGATATGAACCGACAGAATTATACCTCATTGGATCATGGCGCAATTACTGATTACTGCGATTCAGTATTATTAAATTCTACCTATCCAGATTATTTTCCAAAAGAATGGGATTTAGATTACAACCCTGATTCGCGTATTCTTGTGATTGAATACACCTTGCCTGCACCTGAAGACATCCCAACGCTAAAAGATGTGCAGTATGTTCAGTCAAAAGATGATTTTAAAGAATATCACCATTCAGAAAAAGAGAGTGAAGCACTTTATGACAGCCTTCTTTACCAAATAGCTTTACGCACTATTCATGAACTGTTTGAAGCTGATACGGTAGATGCTCTTGATGCCGTTGCGTTCAGCGGCATTGTCACCGCCATTGACAAGACGACGGGACACAGCGTAACTGCCTGTATACTTTCGCTATTAGCACGGAAGGAACCCTTTAAGCAGATCAATCTTGCTGGGATTGACCCGAAAGCGTGTTTCAAGAGCCTTAAGGGTATAGCCGCATCAAGGCTGGCAGGACTAACCTCAATATCTCCTATCATGGTGATTGATAAGGATGATCGGCGTTTTATCCCTGGTTACGGTGTAACGGATTACATCGATGAAGCGACCAATCTTGCGACTATGGACTGGGAAGACTTTGAACATCTTATCCGCGAGGTTTTTCAACAAGAATTTGCTACTGGTGGTGGGGAGGTAAAAGTCACGCAGGCCAGTCGTGACGGTGGAGTGGATGCTGTTGCCTTTGATCCTGACCCCATCAGAGGTGGGAAAATAGTTATACAGGCCAAGCGTTATGCAAACACGGTAGGGGTATCCGCCGTCAGGGATCTGTATGGTACCGTAATGAATGAAGGCGCAATAAAAGGTCTTCTGGTAACCACAGCTGATTACGGCTCGGATGCATACGAGTTTGCTAAAGGCAAGCCACTTACCTTACTCAATGGCTCTAATCTTCTTCATCTTTTGGAGAAGCATGGCCATCAAGCGCGTATCAATCTGCATGAAGCCAAGCAGGAAAACAGGCAGGCCCAATTAGCCGGGATTCCCCGTAAACGCAACCTTCTTCATGACCAACTGGACTGTATTGCTGGGGGCTGACGTTGGTAGGTTGTGTAGGTTGTTGAACGATAGATAGCGATTTTAAACCAAGCGCACCAGCGTGTAAAATACTGTGCTTTCAGCGTTGTAGCTGCAGAGCGCCCCTCTCAGCCAAAAAAATAGTTCCCCCTGGTCGGGCAAGGGGAACCGTGGTCAGGCTGCTTGATCCAGCATGGTGGCGACCCCGGCAGTCGCCTTCTTGAGTCCGTCGTCGGAAATGTGAGCGTAGCGCTGGGTCACGGCGATGTCCTGATGTCCCAGCAACTTCTGGACGGCGAAGAGACTAGCTCCGCCCCTGACAGCCATGCTCGCGAACGTGTGGCGGAGGTCGTGGATGCGGAAGTTCTCGACTCCCGCAAGCTTACATGCCTTGTCGAAGGGATTACGCAGGTCGTAGATGTGGCCTTCCGCAGCGAGTACACGTGCCTCTTGGTCCTGTCGCTGGGCCGACTACGAGCGACAGAGTTATATAACTATTCAAATTCTTTTTCGCGGGAGAGCGGGCGGGAACCCATTTTTTGGACATCGATCTCATTTCACCACCGCCCCCACCTCCTAAGGATTGTTTCTAGCAGGACTTCTCATGAGGGTGCAGGAGCAGGCCTGGTTGATTTCTTGTAAGTGATTCTGTTCTAGTCACTGATCCTTCTCCACGTGTGCATCGGGATCTTGTGTGACAGGCCGACAGACACATACTAGGGTGGCGTTTAACGCGGACTGCATCTCGCTCCTGCTGTTCGTACTGTGGTTGAGGGGATAGGCAAAGAACCAAGCGGAGGTATCGCCAATGAACGGACATCATGTAATCGATGACTTCAATGATCTTCTGAAGACCCAGGTAAAAGACCGCGCATATGTAGACGCTGTGAGATGCGCAGCATCGGACCTTAAGCAAGCGCAGCATTTCTATTTAGGTGTCTATCAAGACCATATTCAGCCGCTCAAATCCTTCGCTGAAGAACAAAGGGAAACTCAGGTCTTTCTTGGCAACAGCTCAAAATATGTCAGGTTGCCTTATAAAACTTGCTGGTTCGAGTTTGAAGATAAGAGCTTTTCACCCGGCACTACCCTTCCTGTGCCCAAAAGAGGGCTACTTGTCCATGAGTTAGACAAAGAGTTTTTTCGGGTCGTCACTGCAAATTGGATCGAACAGTACCGAAAGTGGATGCTGACTCCTCAATGTTACCTCGTACTCGTCGGGAAAACCTTCAATGAAGATTTTGGCCGAACCGGAAAGAAAATAGCGGACGCTGCTGCCAAGCGAGGAGCATCTGCTAAATTTATTGAAGCACTACTGGAAAGCAATACCTACCCCCTCCAGACAAGTGATAATCAGTCTTGGGATGTGTCCATGGGCCTTCGTGCAGATGACCAGCGCGACTTATACGTGCTGAATGCTGCCCTGCTGCTTCTTAACTGCAAAAACGTCGGCACGGAGGATAACCCTCCTCCTCCGAAATTAAACAAAAAACGATCCAAGAATGGGAAGCAAGAGCTTTTCACCTATAAGACACTTATCCTAAAACTTCCGGCAACGCGCCAAGGTCCACACTCCGGTGGAGACGGCAGTGCTGGCAATACGAAGATTCATCTTTGCCGAGGTCACCTCAAAATTTTCACTGAAGATGCGCCAATGTTCGGGAAATATACCGGCCTGTACTGGTGGGATGCACACCTTCGAGGAGACAAGTCAAAAGGAATACTGGTAAAAGATTACGCAGTCAAAAGCACGGCGGATACTCTGCAGCAGCCTTAACCCAATTCCTACATGACTAGTCTCATGCAGGAACGTCGGAAGGCGGTGCAAAAACGTTCCACATGGATTGACTTTTGGTTTGGAAAAACGATGAGTCACTGCATCTAGAATCAGCGGGATATATAAGATTCGGATTTTTCTTTCCGGCGTTTGCACACGGGTAGGCGCTTTTTGACTTCGGCTCTCAATTCGGCTCCGCCCCCACCTATCCCTTCAGCGCGCGACCTGGGCCGGGCGCTGGTGCTACCCTTCTCCTGACAGTGTGCCTGGGGCTGTGCGAAGGAATAAAGCAACTCCAGGGTGCGGGAGTGGCCTTGCTCGTTCACAGCTCCCGTGTCATGAAGAGGGGTCGGGCTACAGACAGTTCATGTATACGTTGTGAATTTCTTCGGGCTGGTGGCAGATATACCGAAGGGTGACGGCCTGGGAGGAGTGCCCCAGTATTTCAGTCAGCTTAGGAAGTTCCACCTCGTAG
>Ga0209123_1003198_pt1 | contig 12598 bp, 11 predicted proteins | sample BarGraIncu00431A_FD_184500 | JGI IMG/M metagenome (GOLD analysis project Ga0209123, IMG submission 184500) | Arctic peat soil microbial communities from Barrow, Alaska, USA - Barrow Graham LP Incubations 004-31A (SPAdes) (version 2) | ecosystem: Environmental > Terrestrial > Soil > Wetlands >...
TTTTCCTTGATGGACATTTTCCGAAGATCTTTTCCATCGAGCAAAATGGAACCTTTTTCCACGTTTACTTCACCACGAATTCCTTTGATGAGTGTTGTTTTCCCCGATCCATTGGGGCCTATAATGCCTGCAAAGACTCCTTTTTTGATGGTAAAAGAGAGTTGATCCAGTTTGAATTGACTGTATCCGCACACGAGGTTTTTGACTTCCAGATTGTTTTGCATGGCTATATACTTTTTTGTCTGGAACGGCTTAACATCAGAATAAAAACCAATCCACCGGTGATACCTGTCAAAACGCCTACAGGCAGTTCATTGGGCGCAATCAGCGTTCGAGCCAGCACATCGCAAACGATGAGAAAAAGACTGCCTCCCAGGAATGATCCGGCCAGCAAGACCCGATAATCGGATCCTACAAACTGACGGATTAGATGTGGAATGACCAGACCGACAAATCCGATTACTCCGGCTACAGAGACACAAATACCGGCTAAAAGGGAGGTTACGACAAACAACGTTTTGATAAGCAATGGTGCATTGATGCCCAGATGCATGGCTTTGGTCTCACCCAGACGCAATGCATTAAGTGGTTGTGCAAACAGATAGGTAAATCCAAGTCCGGCGATGCTGGTCCAAAAAACCAGTTTGATCAGTGCCGGATTAGGCTCGTCGAGCGATCCCATGGTCCAGAACAGCACATTGTGCATGTCTTCCGTGGTGGCAATGGATAAAAGAAACATCAGGCTGGATGAACTCACAAAACTGATCATGACGCCAATCAGCAACATTCTGTTGATGTTTCCGGCACCCTTTCTGACTCCCAGAAAATAAACCAGGAGAATGGTGGCGAGGGCTCCGGCAAAGCCTGCCACGGGCAGAGTAAGCAGGCTTCCGGCTATATTGCCCCCAAGTACGATAATGAATGCTACACCCAGCGACGCTCCGCCGGAAATACCCAGTGTAAAGGGTTCTACCAGCGGGTTGCGAAAAATTCCCTGAAGAATGGCTCCCACCAGACTCAATGCTCCTCCAACGGAAAAGGCAAGGACAAGCCTGGGTATCCGGATATTGGTCATAATAGCGTATTCCATGCTATCGGGCTTATTCATTACGGTAAAAATTTTACTGAATGGAATATGTATTTCACCCGAAAGCAGCGACCAGAAGGAAGCAACCAGTACCAAAAGGATCAGTGCCACAATGACTGCAGCCCAGCGAACGTATCTTTTTCTCATAATTGGACTAATGTTTTCTAATGCAATTGACCATTTCCTCGAGTGTTTCCGCAAAACTCACCGGTGATGGCGTGCAGGCTTTATCGGAATTGACGATGAAAATATTTTTATTTTTGGTGGCATTCAGTGATCTGACAGCTTCCCATTGCTTTTTCTGTGAATTTCCAATGATGCCCATGGTCACGATGAAAATGACATCCGGATTTCGCTTCAGCACCGTTTCACGGGTAATGGAACCAATCCGGAGATCATAAGCAATGTTTTCTCCTCCGGCAAAAGTGATGTAGTCGTTCATGAAGGTATGTGGAACCACCGTAAACAAAGGGTCTGCACCGATTTGCATAAACATTTTCAGCGGTTTGTGGGGAATGGCTTTCAGTTGGTTTACTTTCTGACGCGTTTTACGAAGGACTTCTAATGCCTTCGCTTCCCTGCCTGTTCGCTTGCCCAGGTCCAGAAACTGGGAACAGATATCCTCAAAGGATTTGGCCATAGGATAGGCCACCACGTTGATGCCAAATTTGCGGAGTGTAGCAATGGTACCCTTGCTGGTCATGTTGGTGGCAACAACCAAATCGGGTTTTAAGGCTAGTACTAATTCCACATTCACTTTGACAGCGGTGGCTACAACTTGCTTTTTAGTGGTGGTTATGCAATAATTGGTACAACCCACCAGATCCTTTTCCGCCCCTAAATATTGAAGATTTTGGGTCAAAGAGGGGGCTAAGGAGACAATCCGAAGTGCTGCGGCATTTAAGCTTGCGCTTAATAGACAAAGAAGTAAGAGTGTACAGAGTTTTCTTCCGCTCCAGGATACAAATGCTTTCATTCAAACTAAAATGCGAAGCTTCGGAATACGAAAAACAGACCATGAATGCAATGAAGCACATGACCAACGAACCTTTAATCCCGAAGTTCTGGTTTATATTACGCATTGGCAGGTCTTCTGGCTCGTCCCAGTCTCTGACGCCTTCCCACCCAATAGGGCAGTGGCAAAAGTTTTGTCAGACACTTTAAATAGAACTTACAGCTGCGGGTACAGCTCCGGAATTAGCTTGTAAACAAACATCACCGGATTCCCTTTTCGAATCCATTCTGAAAAAGAATAAATTCACCAAATACTGAGCGCAAAGTTAATGAAAGAATTCAAAACCCGAACAATCCTTCCCACTATTTATCAAAAAAAACTACCTTTGCCCCCATATTCCAAAAAGGCATGAAGCAACGTTTTTTTATCCGGTTTTCCTACGACGGAACCAACTACCACGGTTGGCAATATCAACCCAATGCCGTTTCCGTTCAGGAAGTCATGACGCTTAAAATGCAGCATCTTTTTGGCCCGGAACTCGCATTGACGGCAGCAGGCAGAACGGATGCAGGGGTTCACGCCAGAAATATGTGGGCCCATTTTGACACGGAGCAATCCGTGGACGATTTAGCCGAATTGAGAAAAAGACTCGACCTGCTGATGCCGCCCGACATTACTATTCATGAAGTCCTTCCGGTACACCCGGATGCTCATGCCCGTTTTGACGCCACTTCCAGAACCTATGAATATTGGATGGGTGTCGGAAAAGATCCGTTCAACCGCAATTACTTCACCCATATTTACAACGAGCTTGATTACGAGGCCATGAACAAGGTTTCTCAATGCTTGTTTGACTATACCGATTTTACCAGTTTCAGCAAAGCGCATACGGACGTTAAAACCAACAACTGCCAGATTATGCAGGCCTACTGGGAAAAACGGGGCATGTGTTGGGTATTTACCATCCAGGCAGACCGTTTTCTGCGCAACATGGTGCGGGCCATTGTCGGAACTTTGTTTGAAGTGGGTCGTGGAAAGATGGATGAGGCCGGTTTCAGGGCTGTCATCGAATCGGAAAACCGATGCAATGCAGGAACCTCCGTTCATGCGCAGGGTTTGTTTTTAATTAAGGTGTCCTATCCGGATGAAATTTTCCGTATATAGATTTGATGAATTCTTCTCCGTATGTTTTTACTATATTTGGATTCTTTTTAAGTTGAATAAAAAATAAAATCTGTACGAATGAAAAAATACCAACATATTTTAGTCTTTATAGGTATTCTAACTATCTATTCGACAGCGACTGCCCAATCCATATCCCATTATTTTGTGCAGATGCCCGAAAAAATGATTCCTACTGTCAAAGTTGAAACCAGAAAAGATTTAGTCGATTTTTTTAAAAATGGAAAGTCTGCAGTCATGCCTGCTGCAATTGGCGGGGAAATTATTCTGAAGGAGATGTCGGAAGATTATCTTCTACTTCAAACGTCAGAAAGTGCTGATCTCCAGCTGAAATTACTACAGATAAACGATAGTTTACGTGTTATTGCTGTGGTTACTACGGTAGCTGCACCGCTCAAAAACAGCCTGATACAGTTTTATTCCACCCTTTGGGAACCACTCCACAACATCGCATTTCCACAATTTACCTACCTTAATTTCCTCGATGTGGATAAAGCTAAGACCTTGGGTCTGGCAGATCGTTTCAATGAGGTTTCTTTGAGAAATTTTGTGGCTTACAAATTTCAAAAAGATAGTCCCCAAATGGTTGTTTATACTTCTCTAAGAAAAGATATTTCTCCTGAAGCCCAGAAAGATTTCGAATCAGTCCTTAAAGATTCTCTCACGTACGACTGGAACCAAGGCTTTTTTTACCTTCAAAAATTTGGCAAATGAACGGATCAATCAATCAGTTTTTCGAACCACTCGTTGAACATTTAAGTAAAGTTTTATTCTGGGATCCATTTGCTGCCGTTGGTATTCACTTTGGTGCACCTGTTCCTTTTATTGTTGTTTGGCTGATAGCGGGAGCTATTTTTTTTACGTTTTACCTTAGGTTTATCAATATCCGCGGTTTGAAACATGGAGTGGATCTGGCTCTTGGCAGGTATACCAAATATGTCGGTAAAGGTGAAACTTCCCATTTTCAAGCCATTTCAACAGCTCTGTCTTCTACCGTTGGGTTGGGAAACATTGCCGGTGTTGCCATCGCCATTTCTTTGGGTGGTCCGGGTGCAACCTTTTGGTTGATCATAGCCGGATTTTTGGGAATGTCTTCCAAATTTGCCGAATGCACGCTTGGTGTTAAATATCGGAAAATGAGTCCTGAAGGCGTTGTTTCCGGTGGGCCGATGTATTATTTACGGGATGGGCTAAAAGAACGCGGTTTGCCTAAACTTGGAATCTTCCTGGCTTATGCCTTTGCGCTGATTGTTGCTTTTTCGGCATTCGGTATTGGTAACATGTTTCAATCCAATCAGATACATTCTCAGCTTTCGGTCATGTTTCCCTCGGTTGCGCCCTATGGTTTTTGGGTAGGACTGGTTTTGGCCATTATGACTGGTATGGTTATTTTAGGTGGCATAAAAAGTATTGCCAAAGTCAGTGAAAAACTTTTTCCATTCATGGCTATCCTGTATATTGTCATGTGCCTGATGATTATTTTCACCCATATTGATCGTATCGGAGAGGCTGTTCAGTTGATTATTAACGGGGCTTTTCATCCCGATGCTTTAAAAGGTGGCTTTGTTGGTGTCATGATTACAGGTTTCCGTCGTGCCGCTTTTTCAAACGAAGCCGGTATCGGTTCTGCGGCTATTGCTCACTCAACGGTCAAAACCGCCAGACCCGTTACGGAAGGCTATGTATCCTTGCTTGAGCCTTTTATTGATACGGTCATCATTTGTACCATGACGGCTCTGACGTTGATCTTTACTGGTTTCTACAACAATCCGGGACATCTGGAAGGTGCTCAGTTAACTTCAGCTGCGTTTCAGTCATTTGCCTGGTGGGCGCCTTACGTCTTGCTGCTTTGCATGTTCCTTTTTGCTTATTCAACCTTGATTGGCTGGTCTTACTACGGGGTAAAAGGCTTCGATTTCATTTTCGGGGGATTCTTTGAAAAGGTCTTCGGTAAAAGAATTTATGCCGAAAAGTTCTATCAGATTGTGTTTCTGATGTTCATTATAGTCGGGACTACAACAAGTCTGAATGCCATCATTGATTTCTCGGATATGCTGGTGTTGTGTATGTCTGTTCCGAATATTTTAGGGCTGTATATTCTGGCTCCTGTGCTGAACAAGGAGGTGAGGGCGTATCGGTTGGCGCTGCGAAATGATAAAACTAATTGTGGTGTATAGGGTGCTCAAACGGAAGTCGATTACTGCGTTGCAGATTACGAATCAATCCTCACGTACGAAAAGTACGCTCCGGTGTGATTCGTAATCTGCGTCTTGTACTAGACTCCCGTTAGCACCCCCTGCGGTGTGGGGTAAAGACTAAAAGAAAAACACAAGTGCTTGTAGGTAAGCTATTCTATTTTCAGGATCGCACCCGTCTTCGGGCAAAACTCAGCAGATTTCAAAGCGCCTTCAGGTAGGTTCATAATGCGGCCGAATTGGGCTACCGGGAGTGTCTGGTTGCAAAAAACGGTGGCACCGTCTGTTACTTTAATCTGGGCTTTACCGGGTATGCGATAATACACACTGTAGGTGTTTTTGTTGTTCTCAGCAGGGGTTTTGGCTATGTCAGCCATGGTTCCTACCACTTTTTGAAGATTGATGAAAATGGGATCGCCACCCAGATTGGTCTTATCAACAAGTCCTTTCAGTTGTGAAAAACGGAACAGTATTTCTTCGCCATTCTTCTGAGGGTCAAATTCAAACGAGGTCTTTTCGATAGTCTTTATACTTTTTCCGGTAAAAAGCTCTCTGTAATATTTTTCCATCCGGTTGAGTTCGCTGAGAATAATTTCATAAGAACGGCCATCGGCAGGAGTTTTATCCAGATCCTGAGTCAGTAAGTTGATGCGGGTGTCTCTGAAACTGAATATCTGGGCTGCTGCCAATTCGGCCATTTTTGCCGTTGAGGTGGCTTGTTGCATTTCTTGCGTCACAATGGATGTTTCCTGAGATTGATAGTTGTCTATGCAAGAAGGCTTTAAGGGCTTTTTTGCATTTTCCATAATCCTTTCTCCACCCTCTGATTGTCCGATCGATTTAAGAAAACCTTCAGGTGTCAATTGGATAGCTAATGTATTTTTTGACTTTCCATTGCAGATAACATACGCGTTCTGAAGATCAGGTACTGCTTTTGTAGATAGATGAACACCCACAATTTCATATCGAACGGCTTCTGCTTGACAAACTTTAGAAAGACCTAAATACCGCTCCGCATAGGGGGAATAGATTCCTGGCGTTTCAATGATTTTTTTTGTTTCCACTTCAACGACAATCACTGTTTTTGGCAGTGAATATAGGAGGCCTCCGGCAGGATCCGGTGCACTGCTCAAAGGCAGTGATCTAATTTGTGCGAAGCTGAAAAGGCTACAAGACAAAAGAAGGACTAAAAAATTAATGCGTTTCATTTTTTATTGGTTTTATAGGAATGCGTTCTAATCGTTATTATGCAAACATTTAAAGGCTTCTCCCAGATTTTCAGCGATATCACCTGCCAATAAGCTTTCCAACGATTGGCTTTTTAGTGCTAAATCACCGCTTAACCCGTGAAGGAATACCCCCAGTTTGCAGGCATCTTCGGGTTTATACCCTTGAGCAAGCAAAGATAAGACAATTCCGGTCAAAACGTCTCCACTTCCACCTGTTGACATGCCTGGATTTCCGGTGCTGTTGAAAGAACAAAGTCCTTCCGGGGTGATACAAGCCGAATAGGCACCTTTTAAAATAATATATACCTGATGTTTGCAAGCATAGACCAATGCTTTTTCCAGACGTTCATAACCTGAATGTGAGGCGGTACCGTCTAATCTGTCAAACTCTTTCGGATGGGGAGTTAATACCGTATTTTTTGGAAGAAGCTTTATTAGGTTTTTGTTTTCTGAAAGTAGATTGAGTGCATCTGCATCAAGAATTAAATACTCCGGACAAAGTTTCAGTATGTTTTCCAACGAGTGGGCTTGTGCTTTTTTTGTTCCTATTCCCGGGCCGATGGCTATGGCTGAATAAGAGTTGAGTTCCAACACCTCGGTTGAAGTTAAAAAGCCTTCTGAATAATACAGTTGAACAAGTGCTTCGGGTACGGTGGTTTGCAAAATAGTGAACCCCGATGTGGGAATCCGAACGCTTAAAAGTCCGATACCTGAACGTAAGGCTCCTTTGGCACTTAAAACGGCTGCACCCATCATCCCCGAACTACCGGCTATCAGCAGACCTTTCCCAAAAGTGCCTTTATGTGAAAAGGTGGAACGCTTTTTCAGCAGCTGATTCATTTCTTTCATTTCCGAAAAAGAGTAGGGGGTATGCATTTTTTCGATAGCCTTGGGATGAATGGCAATGTCAACCAGTTCCCATCTTTTTATGAATTGTTCATTTTCAGCCAATAGAAATGAAACTTTTGGAAATTGCAAACCAATAACCAAATCAGCATGGACAATGTTTGCAGGAATGTTGTTTTTGTTGTCTTCACCGAAGAGCCCGCTGGGAAGGTCTATAGCTATTTTTTTTACATTTTGTCCGTTGATCCATTGCACCACTTCGGCATAAAATCCGGTCAAAGGACGGTTAAGGCCTGAACCAAACAATCCGTCAATTAGAACGTCTGAACCTTCAAAATGGGATAGTTCTTGTGTACTATTTAATAAGGATATTTTAGCGACATGCATTTTTTGCAATCGTCCAAGTTGTATCGAAGCATCGTTGGAAAGTGTGTTCAGGTTACTCAATAAAGTTTGCACCTGATATCCCGCTTCAATCAACAGGCGCGCAACAGCTATAGCATCTCCGCCATTGTTTCCGGGACCGGCCAGGACAAGTACTTTATCAGTCTTTCTTATTTCTTCAATGATTTTTTTAAATAAAGCAAAAGCTGTCCTATCCATTAAATCGGTGGAAGAAATTCCTTCCAGTTTAATGGTTTCTACATCCAGCTCCTTTATTTGATTGGTTGTGAAAAGCTTCATTCTTTCAGATTAACTTTGTTCTCTTTGACTAGTTGGGTACAACCTGTAAACCCATTTTCAATCAAAATGTTCAGTTCTTTTACTTCATCCTTAAAACCGGGACGTGGTCCGCAATTCCACAATTCAAGCAGAGGGTTCTTATCTAAAAGATGACTTATCAATTGCTCCATTGTCAGGGGCTCCTTCAATCGACTGTAAGCATCATACGTGTAGTCAAGAAAAACTACATTTGGGCCTATTCCCCTGTTGTCCAGAAGGTATCCTTTGTTCAGAAAGGTTGGATAGGCCAGTTTCCCTTTGTAATAGATGTCAGTCGGATGCGGGTACGAAACAATCCTTGTTTTTTCCACATTCATCGTGACCGGAATATACTGTGAATAATTTTTCCGTGTCTTATAAACCAATGCCGGGGGTGTTGCAGCGGAAACAGTACGAATTGCATTCTGATCCAAAGGTGTTGACTTTGCTGTAATTCTTGAGCAATGACAATTGGTAAGCATCAACATCGTAAAAAGTATCAATGAATAAATTGAAAATTGTCTCATCTTTTTCACTGTTAATTATTCTTTTATGAATTTTACAGTCTTTATTCCATTATAGGTTTCAACGCGAAGAAAGTAAACTCCTGCTTTCAGATCAGCTACCTGTAGAGAATTGCTATTCAGCGCATTCTGCATTATTCTGCCGGAAGTGTCTAAAATCTGAACTTTCTTAATGGATTCTGATGTCCGGATGCTTAATAGTTCCTTTACGGGATTGGGGTAGATGGTAAAATCTGTCATTTTTCCTTTATTCCAAATGGTTGTCGGATCATTTAGAATAGTCAACGGAATAGGACCGAAAGTTGCAGGTCCCATCGACTTGAATGCTGTTGATGTAAAGTTATTTGTACTGTCATAAACGGCAACGGCGTAGTAGGAACCTGGAGTGCAGGTGATGTTTCCACTAAAAGTCAGCGTCTTAAATCCCCCTGTTGGTATAAATACGACACCATAATCAACAAACTGGTAAACAAGTGGGGGAGTTGCTGAATATATTTTAACACCTATGTTTGAAAAGAATTCAAATCCGGTATTCTGAACTGTGAAACTAAAGCTTGCTGGTTCATTCAAGTAAACGTTCCCTGTTTGCAGGATGGTTTCGGTCAGATTCAACGAGGGTATCGTCAATGGCTTTTGAATTGTAGCAGTATTTCCGCTGATAACAACATTCAGGTAGTTGTTTAAACTGGGGGTGCTTTTAAAAGGAAGCCAAGTGGTGGATCCCGTTGGTTTATAAATGCCTACAATCTGGTAGTCAGTACCGGCTGTAGTGCTTTTTAGGCTTATTCCTGTAAAATTAGAAATACTTGAGACTTTAAAAGAAGGAATTTGAGTAGCAATGGTTTTTAACTCTTTTATAAAAATACCATTTTTGTACAAACCAACACCTATAGACCCTGAAAATGAATTAATGCCAAAATTGGCGCATTCCAGATTTATATCAAACGTTTGTGTTGAAATGTTGCTAAGGGAAGATTGTGTGGACGACAAACCTTTATTATAGGTTCCAATTTGATAGACAGCGTTGTTTGTATTATCTTCTTTTTGTATTCCTGCAATAATGGCTTGGTTTTCATAAAAACCTCCGACAAAACCGCCTGTTCCTTCTGAAAACGGGTCCAAAGCAGTCAGCTCAAAGTAACCATTGTAATAACCTCCCCAGCCCCAATTGATGTGAAACATATCGTTGCCGTCGTAACCATCGCACACAAAAGCATGTCCGCCATCTTTTGACGTACCGGAATAATAAATTGGTCTTGAGGCATTCAACTCATTTTTAATCAGATTTTTCCAATCCGTGTATGTGTAAAAAGATCTGGGATAGGTTTGAATATCTTTGTCATAACCGAAATAATTGATCAAAGCCAAAGCAGCATCATTATCAAAGGCTCCACTGCCTCCGTTTGCCACCGTGTTGTAATTCATATTAACGGCCACTCCGAAATGGTACATCAATTTAGCTACTGCAGTATCTTGTTTTGTGGTAGATGTGCCATAGACGTCAAGCATATTGTTCCAATCATAGCTAGTCTTACTAAAATCAACAGAGAGGTTTCCATATCTGTCGCTGGTATAACTATGTGAACCGGTACCTGTTACCGGCCATCTGTAATATTTCATAATTTGCGTCATGGCAGTAGCGACACAACCTGTCAGGGCATGTTCATTCGCGGAAACATCAAAAGGGCATAGTATATTGAAGGGTTCACCTTGATTCCATTTGATGTTCCCCAAAAGCGGAGCAACCATACTTACAGATTTTAAAGCAGTTGTAGAGGAGGTTTCAAGTGAAGACGAACTCCATTTGTTTTCCATGGCAAATTTGATTTCTGACTGATAAAAATCAAGCCAATACTTTAAGTTGTCAGGTATATTTTCAACAGAAAAAGAACCTTCGTCTGAATAGCCCAAAATGGATTTGGTTGCATCATCACCCGAAACGATGATAAATCCTTGCTCGTTGCCAATGCTAAATACATAAAAGTAAGTAGCTGCACTGGCAGACCTTAAAGAAACTAAAGTATCCTTACCTGTATAAATAAGATTGAAAATTGGGCTCGAACGAAGTAAAGAGGTATGTTTTTGTTGATAAAACAGCGTTGCTTTTCCTAAAGCATCTGTTTCATTGACTTGTGCTGCATACACCAGATTGGATAATCCAGCCAGGAAAAGTGTAAATAGTATAAAACGTAGTTTTTTCATTGGGGAAAAGGTTAGACCTTCCGTTTGAGATATATCAGTATCCCTTTAATTTTTACAAACATAGAGAAAAAATATGAAATTTTTTTCTGATTTCACTTTTAAGTCATTACCTCGATTCTAAAATATGGATTTATGTTTGCAAGCTATTAAGGGATTAAGTGCGTTTTAAGGGAATTAAGCGAAGAGGACTATAACATGCTTCTAACATATAAAAAAATAGCGGATAGAAGGGGTTCCTTTGATATTTTTAACTACCTTTGTGGCTTCTTTTTTTTGCAAATTGATACTGGAAGGAAAATGGAAAAGGTTGTAGTCAAAGGTAAGGAATTTAAGTTATTGCTCTCTGAATCTAAAATTAAAGAGTCAATAAAAAGCATCGCCGATAAAATAAATACAGATCTCGAAGGTAAAAATCCTTTATTTCTGGCTGTTTTAAATGGCTCATTCATGTTTGCCGCCGATTTGATGAAAAACATCACGATTCCTTGTGAAATCTGTTTTGTAAAACTGGCTTCATACGAAGGAATGGAAAGTGGTGGAAAGGTAAAAGAGGTTTTCGGATTGTCTGAACGAATTGATGGCAGAACAGTCGTCATCATTGAAGATATTGTAGATTCCGGCAGAACCATGCAACAACTTTTGGCTTCACTGTCATCCAGAAATCCGGCAGAAATTCGCATCGCGACGTTCCTTTTTAAACCTGCAGCTTTGCTGAGTGATTTAAAATTGGATTATGTTGCATTTGAAATTCCAAACGATTTTGTAATAGGTTATGGTTTGGATTACGATGGGTATGGTCGCAACTTTGGCGAAGTGTATACTCTTGCTCTCTGATCATAGTTAAATTCAATAGAAAATGTTAAATGTAGTGATATTCGGTGCTCCAGGTTCCGGGAAAGGGACGCAGAGTGCATTTATTGTAGAAAAGTATGGTTTGGAACATCTGTCAACAGGTGACCTGTTGCGTGATGAACAAAAAACTCAAAGTGAAATAGGTAAATTAATAGAGTCTTACATCTCACAAGGAAATTTAGTTCCTGATGAACTTATTATTAGCATGCTTGCTAAGGTGTTGGATGAAAAAAAGAGTGAAAAGGGTTATATTTTTGATGGTTTTCCCAGAACAACTGCACAGGCTGAAGCGTTAAAGGTTATGTTGGCCGAACGTGATATGAACGTATCCATCATGTTGGATCTGCATGTTGATGAATCAGAGTTGATAAACCGTTTGCTGAATCGTGGTAAAACATCAGGCAGGGCAGACGATAATTTTGAGACCATTCAGAAACGTATTCAGGTATATTATACGAAGACCGCTCCAGTAAAAGACTTCTATAAAAAGGAAGGTGTAACAACCAATATAGAAGGACTTGGTACCATGGATGAAATTTTTGGTCGGATTACAAAGGCAATAGACGCTCTTTAAATTAGGAGCAAATTTACATTAAAAAAGATTATGGCGGAAAGCAATTTTGTCGATTACGTTAAGATTTACTGCCGCTCCGGAAATGGTGGCCCGGGGTCCACACATTACCATCGTGAAAAATATATTCCAAGAGGTGGCCCCGATGGCGGCGACGGCGGAAAAGGCGGTAGCGTCATTTTGCGTGCAGACACCAATTTTTGGACGCTTTTACATTTGCGTTATGCACGTCACGTCTTTGCTGAACATGGAG
>Ga0209123_1003199_pt1 | contig 12594 bp, 13 predicted proteins | sample BarGraIncu00431A_FD_184500 | JGI IMG/M metagenome (GOLD analysis project Ga0209123, IMG submission 184500) | Arctic peat soil microbial communities from Barrow, Alaska, USA - Barrow Graham LP Incubations 004-31A (SPAdes) (version 2) | ecosystem: Environmental > Terrestrial > Soil > Wetlands >...
CTTTTAACTGGAGCGTTAAAAGGAAACGATTAAAATTATGTTTAACCATATAAAACAAGCAAACAAATTTCTATTATAAAGCCCTCCCTATCACTCGTAGAGTTTATGGTGCAAAACATAGGCAGGTCTTCTGACTCAAGAATCATTATTTAAAGTACGCCTTCCCCGTTTCCGAGTGGCATATTGTACTTAAATTCATCTATTACAGCTACGAGATAGTTCAGGATTTTAACCTGATTCCCTTTTAATTAATCAATTTTAATTAAACCTATATTTTATTATTCAATTTTTATAACCTTTTAACCCAATTACTTACAACACAATAATAACATTATTAATACAAGAAATCAACTAATGAAATCATCTCCTGCGGAGCTGCAGTCTTAACGACTTCAGAAGGAAATTTAGACACCCACTAGAATTTTTTTGTTACAGTATATAACTCCCACCTATATCAGTTGGAGATTTACCTTCTGAAATGTCGTTAAATTGTCCACATTAATCCATAATTTTATGGACCTAATGTGGACAACTTTGTTAATAACTTTACTTATATTTTACATGAGTTATTATGATTAGTTAAATCATCTCCTGGGTCGCTGCAAATTAACTCTATTTAATTAACCTTGCCCTCAAAAACATAGCTTTTTTACCTATACTTGTGAATTTAGCCTCATATTCAGTAATTACATTTTCTTTAAAATCGCTCTTATGAAGATCGTATGTTAAAAATAATATTTCAAAACCACATTGTTTAAAATATTCTACAGAGTCTTCAAACAACTCTATATCATCTGTTTTAAACCAAACCTCTGATCCACCTTTTAAGAATTTTTTATAATTTGTTAGAAACTTAGTATGAGTTAATCTTCTTTTATTATGTCGCTCTTTGGGCCAAGGGTTACAGAAATTTATATAAATTCTACTTATCTCATCTTTTGCAAATACATCATCAATAAGCATAATGTTTAAAGGCATAAGACGTACATTTATATTTTGCTTCTCCTTAACCGCGCGAACTTCTATCACTTTTCTGAGTGCAAAGACTAATACCTCATCTTTTAAATCTATACCTATAAAATTAATATCAGAGTTTTGACTAGATTTTTCTGCAATAAAGCTACCTTTACCACATCCGAGCTCTAAATGTATTTCATTATTATTTTTAAACTCTTCACTCCAATTTCCTTTATGATCATAATGATCTGTTATTACAATATGGCTAGCCTCTAGCTCTGGCCTAGCCCAATATTTTTTTCTTAAGCGCATTTTATTTTCTCCTTACATTTATAATTATAAAAAATTTTCATATTCTTCACTTGTTTTTTAATTTAATAAAGAATTAATTATTTATCTAATCACTGTTTATTATTAAAGCATTGATGCTATATTTATAAAAATATCATTTACCCACTGCGCTGGTACTTGCACAATATAAGTAAAAACTGATTGCCCACCAGGTAATATTGGCAATATTAACACCATAAATATCAAAAATTGATATCTAGTAAGTGTATCTGACATATTATAAAAGGCCTTTGGAAACAAATCTCTAACTATATGATATCCATCAAATCCTGGTACTGGTACTAAATTAAGAAAAAATAACATACAGTTTATATACACCGTAGCCTGTAATATCTGTAGCATAATAGCATATACATTACCCTTACTAGGTGAGTATTTCCAAAATAGCACAGTAAAAATTGCAAATATAAATCCAATAATCAAATTTGCAAATGGACCTGCAAAGGATACTTTCAAATCATCCTTATAATAATTCTTATAAGCACTTGGATTTGTCTGAACAGGTTTGGCCCATCCGAAATTCATTATTAAAATTAAAATAAATCCTATTGGATCTATATGAACAAGCGGATTTAGCGTAAGTCTCCCTTGAAATCTTGGTGTTTTATCTCCTAACCTATCCGCTACAATAGCATGTGCATACTCATGGAATGTAAATGCTATTAAAATCGCTGGTACCATTAAAATCTTATATAATATTTGCTGTGTATCCAACTTTACTCCCCCTCACTTGAATTTTTATATTATCTTTAATGTATAATATATCCATTATATCAAAGTTTATTGCTATTTTATATTGATAATACAATTTAATAATAATAATATTTATTTTGAGTTAATATACTTAATATCTAGTAAACACTTTTAATTTGAAATTTCTTAGTAAATAAAAAACTATGCCAAAGGCATAGTTTGAATCCACTTATTACTTAAAAAGTACAAAAGATATTTTATTATTTACAACAGATACTATTCCCTTAGTATATAATTGTACTAGTTTTCCTTGATAACTAGTCTGAGTTCCAGAATTTATATCTTTTATGGAACCTTGTAGTTCATCATTCTGATATATTTTACCAATAGGTGATACGAACAAGTTTTCTTTAGCACAAGGTGTTTGTAGTTTAATAGATTTCCATTCACTAGTATCTTGTGATGTTTTACCATAATATACTTTACTTATTAAATCATCTTTTAATTCTGCAAGATATATATTATCATCATCATCAGCACCAATTAATGTAAGTTTATCAACATTACTAACACTTATATTTTCGCTACGACCAGTAGCATATATTTTATTATAAACTAATCCCTCATACACTAGTTTGTCTTGATGACGCACTAATGCGATATTACTAACAAGATTAGGTATCGTATTAATTTTTGTCATTTCACCCATTCTATCAATTCTATAGATACTAGTCTTATTATCTCCATTTGAAACCTTTACGTAAGTAACACCTGTTAAAGTCGATGTTTGAATATCTTCTACTTTAGCGTTGGTACCACCCCACTCTAATTCTTTTATCTTAACTTTTTCAGCTTTTAATACATCGTAAGAATATAATATTAGGTTACTAGAATCATCATCACTTTTTTTCTCAACTAAAAGCATTCTGTTTCTATCTGGAAGCCATTCTGAAAAGGAAATTTTACATCCATCATTTGACTCAATGTTCCTAGTCTTTCCATCCCTACAATTAGCAATCACTAGTTTTTCATTCTCATCATAATAAGACAAATATTTAGCATCGTAGGATACTGATATCTTTGTAGCGTTTGTTGGCACAGTAATATCAATGTTCTTTGGCTTTGTACTTGCATTTTCGACCACCTTCTTAGAAACTGCCTTTGAATCAGTAGCTAAAAAATAATGATCAATGTAAAAGAGACCTAAACATTGCAAAGATAAAGATACTACTATCCATATACTTATTCTTTTCATCCAACTCATATTTCTTTCTCCTTTAACTTTAAAATATCCTATGCTTAGATTTCAGACTATTTCCTACTCTCTATATACATAATTGAAGGTACTGACCTTTCTCCCAAACTATCAGATGGTCTATTTATAACTTCATCATCATAAAATAGCGTTGAAGAAGAACCTCCATCTAAGTTAGAAGCATTAACAGCACCATAATCATACAATACATCTTGTGCTTCCCTTAAAGTAGCCCCTAAACTTTTTGTCTGTCTACCGTCAATTACCAAAAATATTATCGCTCCATCTTTTCTTTGCGCTACACATGTTCTAGGTGCAATACCCCAACCACCATCACCTTTAGTAATAGTTTTTTGTCCATTAACTATAAGTGCTGGTCCAAAAGATACTGCATCAGTTACTCCAGCTGTTTTCATCTCAGAAAGACTGTGAGGACCAACTAATAATTTTCCTGAACTAGTCATAGCTACCACTCCTGTTTTTTTATTTTCATTTGTTATATCATTAAAAGCAGTTTTTCCATTAGCCATTATAATCCCAGTTGGATTTGCTCCTGTTCCTGTCCATTTTGATCCATTATCCTCATCTTTGAATCCACCACCATTGATTGCCGCAATTGCATTGTTATCTTTTGCGATATCACTAGTTAGTTGGCCTTCCGTACCAAGTTTACTACTATTACCAACTTTTAACCTAGTTGGATCATTAATTACTAATATGTAACCTCTAAATTTATTTCCTTTTACATCATATCTTTCTATATTATTATCATCTTTATTTTCTACCTTTACACCATCTAAGTTATTTTGGACTAAGGCATCCACTGTTTGCGTGCTCATAATCTTTGCTATTGCCTTTTTAGATAGAAATGTTGTTGCAAGCCATTGTAATGAATAAGTAGTCATTGCCGCACCTACGACTGTAGTCTTCGCATTTTTAAAAGGACCATAATAAAGCGTAAATGGGCCAGTAATTGTAGTGAACGTCAATTCGAATATTATAAACAATAAAACAAGTGTCCTTGTTCGTCTTTTGTTTTTTCTACTTTTTTTTATTTTTCTCATACTTCCCATCCTTTTCTTTATTATGTACTATCACATTGTACATTATAATCGTATAATTTAATACAATATTTATATGTTATTTTTGTAAATATAGATATTTTATGATAATTAAATACAAAAAGAGAGTATAAGTCTCTATACTCTCTCCTATATATTTCCTTTTTATAGTTTTTTTGATCCTTCAAATGCTAGAGGCGACCTCTCACATTCATCATATTTTAAAGTTACCTGATAACATAAATTACTGCCTTTCATTTTTTCCGAGGCATAACAGAGCCCATTTGATCTTTTATCTAAAAAAGGATGATCTATTTGCTCTGGGTCACCTATAAGAATTAATTTGGTCCCCTCCCCTGCTCTAGTTATTATTGCTTTTACTTGTTTAGGTGATAAATTTTGTGCCTCATCTATTATTACCCAATTTTTAACTATGGATCTTCCTCTAAGATAAGCAACTGCTTCAGTAGTTATAATTCCCCTATCAAATAAGTCTTTAATCTTATCTGATAATTGTTTTTCGTTTTTATATCGTTCTTTTTCATCAGATTCCACAAGTATTTCTAAATTATCAAATACTGGTCTCATAAATGGTGAAATCTTTTCTTGCTCAGTACCAGGCAAAAAACCTATTTCTTCATCCATAGTAACATTGGGTCTGCAAATTAAAATTCTTCTGTAGTGTTCACTGCTTTCCTGTAATATCTTTTGAAGTCCTACTGCTAATGAAAATAGTGTTTTGGCCGTTCCAGCTGGGCCTTTAATAATTACAAGTGGTGCTTTTATTGAATCAATGCTTAAAGCTTCTAACATAAATCTCTGCCCAACATTTCTTGGAACGACTCCTAGTGGCTTGCTATCCTTATAATAAAGTGGCACAACATTTTTTCCATCATACCTTGCTAATGCGGTTTGTTTAGGGTTTTCCATTGAATGAATTATTAAAAATTGGTTTGTATATAAAAATGGAGTAGTATACTCTTCTAACTCCTCATCATATTCAAATAAAGCACTAACATCTAAACTTTTTTTGCTAAAAAACTCTTGAAGTTTTCCTGAATCTACAAATACCTCTATTCTTCCTGTATACTGATTATCATATTCCGGAACAAACTTTTCATAATAATCTTCTACATTAATATCTACAGCATCTGCCTTTATACGTAGAAATATATCCTTGCTTATGAGCCAAACATCTTCACCCTGCTCTTTAATACCTTTACATACCTGCAATATTCTATTATCAGCTTTTTCTTTACTCCAAGAAGCAGGAATTTCGGTATCGTATTGATTCATTTCAACTCTGAGTCTTCCTCCATTTTCTAAATCGATACCCTCATTTAATTTTCCCTGTTTTCTGAGTTCATCAATGAGCCTTGCTGAATATCTAGCATTAGCTCCTAAATCACTTTTATCTTTTTTAAAGCTATCTAATTCCTCTAATACCACTTCAGGTATTACTACATCATTATCTCCAAAGGACAGTATAGCACTTGGTGAATATAAAATAACATTGGTATCTAGTACATATGTTTTTTTCAAAGTATTAGCTCACCCTCTCTCTATTACTAATATATGTAACTCTTTCCATAAATGAATTAAAAATAAAATATAATTTTATTTTTTTATTAATTTTTTGATAATAATTTTGACAAGTAATAGTTTTTATTATATAATAAATCTTATATTATACTTAATAATATTATAGGATGGTGAATATGGAGAACATTACAGCAGTTTTTAAAGAGAAAAAGTTAAAGCTTACACCCCAACGCATTGCAGTCTACAAATATTTGCAATCAACAAAAGAACATCCTTCAGCTGAATTAATTTACAAAGCTCTACAACCAACATATCCTACTATGAGTTTGGCTACAGTTTATAAAGCGTTAAAGACTCTTATAAGCGTTGAACTAATCATAGAACTTAATGTTGGTGAAGGTAATTTTAGATATGATTGTAATATGGTACCGCATCCCCACATACAATGCGTGAATTGTGGTAAAGTTGATGACATAGAAGGTATAAGTTTTTCAAATGTACTTGAAGATGTAAAACAATATACTAATTACGAGGTAATAGCCACTAAACTTTATTTTTACGGTTTATGTGAAGATTGTAAAAAATAGTTTATAAAATAAAAAGAAGTATGAATTAATAAAATTCATACTTCTTTTTATTTAATCTATTTCTTAAATTTAAATTACTTGACCCTAAATTACTTCGAAGCCCTATTTATTATAAATAATTAATAACTCTATTATTTATAACTTTCTTTTAATATATTTTCCCATTCTTTAGAATTATAATTTCCGTCTATTATTTTTTTCAAGGTTAAAAGTATATTATTTTCTATTTTTCTTGGAAAATCATATAATATAGGAATACTATTATCATTAGCCTTATACATATGTTGAACCATTAATTTACCAATACCAATTATTTTATTATTAGCTTCCTTATTTCCGGTTATTATTCCCTTTTGTACAAGCCTTGCTTGAACTTCATCGCTGTATATATATTGAATAAAAGCATCTACACTATCCCCATTTTTTGCATTTACAGGAACACTCAATACAGAGTTGACTATAATAGGAACATTTGATCCAAACTTTGTATTATTCTCATAATCTCCAATTACACCTATATTATTTCCATTTAATTTAGAATTATAGTATGAAGTCCCCATAAGTAATGGTGAATCACCATTATTAAAATTAGTAACACTTTGCTCATTACCTAATTCAAAAGAATTTTTTGTAATTCCATAATTTTTAGTAAGTAAATTAAATTCATCAAATACTCCCTGCATATCTTTAAGCTTCGTGTATCCTTGTTCACCACTATCATAACTTTCCTGAATTTCATGAATATTTACACCTTTGCTAGCAATTAATGAAAATAAAATACCACTGGCATCAATATCTTCACTTAGCACTACAGGCGTCTTAACTCCCTTACTATTAATTTGTTTTAACACATTTAACCATTCTTCTAAATTATTAGGGTTTGCTATTTTTAACTTTGCTAAATTTACTTTGTTATAAAATAATTCAATAGAATCTGGTACAACCCCTATACCAAAGTATTTATCGCCTATTCTTCCATAAGAACCTATAATGTTAAAATATCTACTATTTATATTATTATCTTCATATGTTCCATCCATATCACTTAGAACTCCCTTTTTGCTAAGTTCGATAAAGTCATTTCTATTAGTAAACATTACATCGATTTCTGTACCTAAATTAATAGTATCCATGATATCATTTTTATCACCTAATATATCATTTAATTTTATTTCAACATCCGGATTATTTTTTTTATAGTCATCAACTAAAAACTTAATTACCTTATAAGAAAGCTCATCTTTTGTATCTATAAATATATTTAATTTTTTTTGATCTTCACTTTTTTTACCACCTATCCATTTGCATGATGATAAACTAATCACCGTAATTAAGATTAAAAAAACAATACATACGTTTTTCAAATATTTATTTGATTTTTTCATAAGTTCACCTCATTGTATTATTAAATATGAATTCTAAAAATTTATTTAATATAAATTAATTAAATATACAGTTGTTACATATAATTTAAAGGGGGGTGGAATATATGAAGTTACGGATAGTTTTTTTAAAGAAGAAATATATTTATTATGTTTTGGCTATTATTATTTTCACCATAACACTTACATTTTTTCTTCTTTTAAAAAAAGACTCAATAAGTACATTTAATATCGTAAATGAAGCAAAAATGATGCAAGCTGATTTAACCGGCGATGGAACTAAGGATATACTCTACATAAAAACAGAGGCTGATAAATACTATATTCAAATAAATTCCGGAGACAAAAGCTATTATCTAGAGCCTTCTAAAAAAATTAACACCGTGGGCAACTATTATTTGCAGTGGCCAATGAGACTAACATTAATGGACATATCTAGAAACAACGTACCTGAAATATTTACTCAAGCATCGGTAAAGAATAAAGCAGTGCAGCATGTTTTTCTTTGGAATGGTGAAAAGTATGAAGATATATTCAGCAGTTCAAACAATATTTTAGGTTTTGTGGATAGTAAAAATAATAAAACACCTAAAATGTTATCCGGAAATATTAAAGATGGAAAGTTGAATTTTGTAAGTTATATTTTTATTCAAGATAGTTTAAAATCTTTTGACTATAATTATGTTGAAAATTATATGGGTAGTACCACAGTATTAGGTTTCATAAATCTTATGTCGACCTTTCCAGTATCTGAATTAAACTTTCCAAAAGACATTTTTGCATCTGATCTAAATGGAAATGATATTTCACTATTAAGTGATTTATCCAATAGAAAAGTTCATTTAGCCTTCCAAGATGCTGTTTTTAAGGATTTTAATTGGGATAAAGATGGAAATACTAGTGATATTCTATGGACATTAAATTTTAAAGGTACTAATGCAAATGATTTAAAAGAAACAAAAAACTATACCATAGAATTAATTTTAAAACTTATTCCAAATACTAGTAAGGATTCCTCTTCTGGTAAAGATTCCTCTTTCAAAATCACCTCTATAGATATCAAATAAAAACATAAAGTTATTACATTATGTATAAAATATAAGTATTATTTATAAAATTACAAAAGGGACCGTATTATCGGTCCCAAGGGGGGATGGGGGGTTACGCATAAAATATTTTATTTTATTTTATGCAAATGGAGATCTTAACTCCGATTACATTTATAATATTAACCTTTTTACTTAGTTTTATTCATCATTTATGATAAATTTTATAAATTTATATAAAACTGTCTTGATGCAAAATTATTATGTATATATAATATACTAAAAAAATAATCTAATATAAATTGGGGGAATCGTATATGTTTAATAGTAGTAATAATAGTAGTAAAGAAAAAGATGCTAATAGAATTGAAACTTTAATTGGCGAACAATGTTATATAATTGGTTCTATGAATGCAAATGGCCTTGTTAAAATAGATGGTTCTATTGAAGGTGACTTAGTTTGCGAAGATGATGTAATACTCGGTGAAACGGGTAAAATAAAGGGCAATATTACCTGTAATAATGCTTTTATAAACGGAATACTGAATGGTAATATTTCTTGTAAAAGCACTTTAAACATAGAAAGTTGTGGTAAAGTCCGCGGTGATATTTCAGTGAAAAAATTAATGATTTCTGAGGGTGGAATTCTTGATGGCAAATGTACCATGATAAGTTATGAACAACCTGATGACAACATTGATGAAAACAGTGATAATTTATAAAAGCTTCAAACAAAAGAATAACACATAAGTTCTAAATTTATGTGTTACTCTTATTAATTTATATTTATATACTCTCAATGTTTTAAGTTGGAATTTTCCTCTACAATTCTATTTAGCATTCCAAGTTTTTGCTCATCTACTAGATGAGCTAATATATATATAAGCTGACCCTTATCTTCATCTTCTAACTCTTCTAAAATACTATGTGTATTTTCCTTAGGACTTGTATGTTTAAATTCAACATCGTTATTATCAAAAGAATCGTCATTTGCTAAAGAATCATTATTTGATATGGAATTCATCATATCATTAAAATCGGAATTATTTAAATCTAAATTATTTAAATCTATTCCAGATAACATATTTGAAATTTGACTTAAATCTATACTACCCATGCCTGAAAATATATTTGTAAATACATTGTCTTGCTTATTTTCTTTTGAACTTACTATATCATTACTTTCAGCATCATTATTTTCAGTATCAGTGTTCCCATTAACATTATTGGTATTACCGCTATTTTTATTATTTTTTGAAACATTTGGCGTGGATTTTGCATTACTTGAATTAGAACCATTATTTGAGTTTCCTTGAATATTATTACTTTGACCACCAAAACTATCCATAAGATTACCTAAAATATTGTCTTGACCACCTAAATTACCAAGTAAATTACCTAACATGTTATTGTCCTGACCACCTAACCCACCTAACAAATTACTCAACATATTTCCATTACTTCCATTGTTACCACCTAAGCCAGAGAGTAAACCCTCAATCATATTACCACCACTACCATTACCAGTACCATTTCCTCCAAGAAAGCTAGATATTAATCCCACCAAAGGACTTGCACCATTTCCATTAAGCATTTGTGCTAGTGGATTATTATTAGCATTGTTATTCTGATTACTGTTATTGTTATTGTTATTGTTATTGTTATTGCTATTACCATTATTACCATTGTTATTGTTATTGCTGTTACCATTATTACCATTACCATCATTATTGTTCATGTTATTATTGTTATTATCCATATTATTTCTATCGCGCTTATGATGTTTTGACATATTTATCACCTCATTTATAAATGGGAGAGCATTACGCTCCCCCTTGATTTATTTAATTAACATCCACAGCTTTTAACTGCTGCTCCACCATATCCGCCTTTACAGAAACAAAAACCTAGGAATAGCAATATTAATAAGAAAGCATTTTTGTTTTCAAGTAGACATGTTCTTTGAAGTATAATTAATAATATTATTGCACAAATCGGATTTGTGCATAAACTTCCTACTGGGCTTACCACAGCTGCTACAGGTGCATTTCCACAACATCTTTTTTTAGACATATAAAACTCCCCTTTCTGGGCCAAATTTTAATGTGTTACATATTTCAGCTAAAGTTAAGAACATATAATTTATCTATTGTTTACTTAATATCCATTTTTCACTTATGATTAATTTTCCTAGTTATTCTTCATCGCAGCCATCTAAATTAATAATATTGTTTGTACATCCTTTGTTATTTCTTCCATTGCCACTACATACCAATAAAAGAATTAAGATTATTATCCAAATACCACTGCCGCCACCAAATCCGCCTAATCCAAATATGCCATTGCCATTAGTACTTGATCCACATCTACAAAGTTCCTTGCAGTGTTTCGGATCGCATCCGCATACAGTGCCATTATCTTGTCCTTGACCTTGGCCACAGAATAAAAGTAATAAAACGATTATCCAAATTATTGATCCTCCGCCTCCGAAGCCTCCGATGCCGTCATTGTCGCATCTGTCGCGGTTGTTGTTACAATTACAGCTTTTGTTATTACCATTCTTTTGGGATTCAGCTAATCCACTTAATAAGCCATTCATGTCCATATAATTATCCTCCTTTTAATTGCTTTTCCTAATTTACTTATAAGATCTTTTTCTTTTGTTTTCTAATATATACTATTCTCATAAAAATAAATTGATACAAAATTTTCATATAATTACTTATCAAATAAAATGTATCCATATTAACTTTCTTCTGCGTGACTTGAAATAAGAGTTTGAAACGTGAAATTTCAATGTTTCTGCTCTTCTTATTGCAAACCAATTCCAGAGAAAATCATACTATTATGCATCTATAATAAGATGTCTATAAAGTGAATATAAGCTGGAAAGTTAACGAAAAAAATAGACCTCATTACGAAGTGCAATTATTAGTTAACACACCGAAATGTAGGTCTATTATATATTTTTTATATTATGTTTTTGTTATAATATAGGATTCCCATTTGAAGTAGATGACTCTTCTTCTGGACTGTCGTTAAACATATTTCCTAAAAGTTCTTTTACACCTATTTTTTTAAGTGATGAAATATTTATAATCTCCTCACTTGGTTCTAGTGCTAAAGTTTCTCTTATTAATTTATTATTCTTTACTAGTTCAGCTCTGTTTAGTTTATCTTTTTTGGTTGCAACTATTACAACTTCGTATCCAAAATGTTTAATCCATCCATACATTAAAAGATCATCTTTAGTTGGCTTACGTCTACAATCCACTAGTAATGCTACTTTCTGGAGCTGAGGTCTGCGAATTAAATAGTCCTCCATCATTTTTCCCCATTTAGCTTGTTCAGTTTTGGACACTTTTGCATATCCGTAACCTGGTAAATCAACAAAATAAAAACTATCATTTATTAAGAAGAAATTTATAAGTCTAGTTTTTCCAGGTGTTCCACTAACTTTAACTAGTTTCCTTCTATTTGTTATAGTATTTATCAAAGAAGATTTACCTACATTTGATCTGCCAACGAAAGCATATTCTACTCTATTATCTGTTGGATACTGAGAAGGTTTTACTGCTGATATTATGAATTCAGATTGTTTTATCTCCATTATTTATCTCTCCGTTTTCTGTATTTTCAAGTAATGCATATTTAAGTACATTTTCCACTTTACTTGCGAATATAAATTTTAGTTTGTCTCTAATACTCTTTGGTATTTTT
>Ga0209123_1003201_pt1 | contig 12593 bp, 7 predicted proteins | sample BarGraIncu00431A_FD_184500 | JGI IMG/M metagenome (GOLD analysis project Ga0209123, IMG submission 184500) | Arctic peat soil microbial communities from Barrow, Alaska, USA - Barrow Graham LP Incubations 004-31A (SPAdes) (version 2) | ecosystem: Environmental > Terrestrial > Soil > Wetlands >...
AGGAGACGCATGCAATGCGTCTCTACGTCTACGTCAAGTTTATGGAAAAGACGCATTGCATGTGTCTCTTCCAGCTCTAAAGACTCAGAAACAAAGGAGTAAGGGATAATCGATGAGTAGAATAAGCCGCAAACTAAGTATCATCATGATCATTTTAGTTGTAGTACTTGTCGGTGCGGGGCTTTCAGTGCGGCATTTCTTACAGGCCAAGAATGTACCGACCTATATCACGGCAACCGCGGCACGGATGGATATCGAGGAACGGGTGCTGGCAAGCGGGACCCTCAACGCTTTCAAGACGGTCGACGTCGGTGCCCAGGTTTCCGGGCAGCTCAGAAAGCTGCATGTCGGCCTGGGCGACCAGGTTCGTAAGGGCGATCTGCTGGCCGAGATCGACCCGGTTTTGCAGCGTAACGCCCTGAGGGACGCCGAGGCAACCCTGCAAAGCGCGCGGGCCCAGAAGCTCTCCAAGCAGGCGCTCTTGAAACAGTACGTCCTCGCTTTCCGGCGCCAAAGCGACCTGATCGCCCAGGACGCCATCGCGCATGCCGACCTCGAGAGCGCCCAGGCGCAGCTCGACGGTACGCGGGCCGACCTCGCCGCCCTCGACGCCCAGATCAACAAGGCGACCATCGCCGTGGACAGCGCCAAGGCCAACCTCGACTACACCCAGATTGTCGCTCCCATGGACGGCGTGGTGCTCACCATTGCCACCCTGGAGGGGCAGACCGTCGTCTCCACCCAGTCCGCGACAACCATCCTCACCCTGGCGGATCTCAATACCATCACCGTCAAGGCCAAGATATCGGAGGCCGACGTCATGCGCGTCAAGCCCGGCCTCGCCACCTACTTCACCCTGCTGGGCGATGCCGATACCCGCTATGCCAGTAAGCTGCGCGCGGTCGAACCCGCCTCGACCGCCACCTCAACGGCAACGAACCTCAACAGCGCCAGTACCAGCAACTCTACGGCCGCCGTCTATTACAACGGACTCTTCGAGGTTCCCAATCCCGGCAGAAAGCTGAGGGTCGCCATGACGGCGCAGGTCTCCATCGTGGTGAACGGCGCCAAGGGGGCTCTCTGCATTCCCGCCTCGGCGCTGGAACAGCGGGCCAGGGACGGACGGGGCACGGTGCGGGTCCTGCGTGGCGCCACCCCGGTGGTCCGCTCCATTCGCGTCGGGATCTCCGACAACGTCAACATCCAGGTGCTCGACGGCCTGCGTGAAGGGGACAAGGTCGTCATCGGCGACAGCAGTTCGGTGCCGGCCACGGCAACCTCCAGCGGGCATCCGGGCCCCCCGCCGGGGAGGCGCTAAGCGTGGGCCAGCCGATACTGGAACTTACCGGGTTGTGGCGCCGCTTCCCGACCGGCGGGCAGGAGATCGCCGTACTGAAGGGGATCAACCTGACCATTGAGGCCGGAGAGATGGTTGCCATCGTCGGCCCCTCGGGCTCCGGCAAGTCAACCCTGATGAACATCCTGGGCTGCCTGGACCGGCCAAGCGAGGGGAGTTACCGTATTTTCGGGGCGGAAACCGGCTCGCTTTCCGGTGACGAACTGGCACGCCTGCGCCGCGAATACTTCGGGTTCATCTTCCAGCGCTATCACCTGATGACCCACCTGAGCGCGGTCCAGAACGCCGAGATACCTGCCATTTACGCCGGCATGGCGAAGGCTCCGCGCCGGGCGCGGGCGCGGGAGCTTTTGGACCGGCTCGGGCTTTCCGAGCGCCGGGAGCACCTTCCCGGACAGCTCTCCGGCGGCCAGCAGCAGCGGGTCAGTATCGCCCGGGCCCTGATGAACGGCGGCGACGTCATCCTGGCGGACGAGCCGACCGGCGCGCTGGACAAAAAGAGCGGCCAGGAGATGATGAACATCCTCCTGGAACTGCACGCCCAGGGTCATACCATCATCCTGGTCACCCACGACCTGCAGGTGGCCCAGAACGCCCAGCGCATCATCGAATTAAGCGATGGCGAGATTATCCGCGACCAGCCAAACCCCGGGGCAGGGGGGGCGGGTCCCGTAGCGGTCCTCGCCCGGCACACTGGCGAGGAAGGCGCCAACCCGCTGCGCGCCGGCTGGGGCCGCTTCGCCGAGGCGTTCAAGATGGCCCTGATCGCCATGGCCTCGCACCGGATGCGCACCCTACTCACCATGCTCGGCATCATCATCGGCATCACCTCGGTGGTGAGTATCGTTGCGCTCGGGCAGGGTGCGCGCCAGAAGGTTATCAGCGACATCAGCTCCATGGGGACCAACGTCATCGACATCTACCCGGGGAGCGATTTCGGCGACGAGCAGGCGGCAAACGTGCAGACCCTGGTCCCGGCCGACCTCGAGGTGCTGAAAAGCCAGGTCTACACGGACTCCGCGACCCCGGGCGCCAGCGGGAGCGTCCTTTTGCGCTACCGCAACCAGACGGCGAACGCCTCCCTGAACGGGGTCGGCGAGGATTATTTCCGGGTCCGGGGGCTGAACCTCGCCCTTGGTAGCTTCTTCGGACCCGGGGACGTGCAGCGCCAGACGCAGGTGGTGGTCATCGACCCGAACACCCGGAAGAAATTCTTTCCCGGGGACGACGACCCGATCGGCAAGGTGCTCATGATCGGGAGCCTTCCTTGCGAGATCATCGGGGTGACCAAGCCGAAGGAAAACAGTTTCGGCAACAACCAGAACCTGGAACTCTGGATACCGTACTCCGCGGCGATGAGCAGGCTTTTGGGCCAGCAGTACTTCAATTCGCTGACGGTGCGCATCAAGGAGGGGGTGTCGAACCAGATCGCCGAGCAGAGCATCATCAAGCTTTTGAAGCAGCGCCACGGAGCCAAGGACTTCTTCACCTCAAGCTCCGACAGCATCATGAAAACCATAGAGAAAACCACCGCGACACTCGCCCTGATGATCTCTGCCATAGCCGTTATTTCCCTCGTGGTTGGCGGCATCGGCGTCATGAACATCATGCTGGTATCGGTCACCGAGCGCACCTTCGAGATCGGCATCCGGATGGCGGTGGGGGCGAGGAGAAGCGACATCAGGCAGCAGTTTCTCATCGAGTCTGTGCTGGTCTGCCTGATCGGCGGGGCGATCGGCATACTGCTTTCCTACGGCGCGGGTATGGTCTTCGCGTTTTTCGTCAAGAGTTTCGCCCTTAAATTCTCCGTAGCCTCCATTGTTTCCGCCGTTCTTTGTTCCTCGGTCATCGGGATCGTGTTCGGCTTTCTGCCGGCGCGAAACGCAGCCAATCTCGATCCGATCCAGGCACTTGCCAGGGAGTAGATGAGCATCATGCAGACGTTATTGAAAAAGAGAATGTGGTTGAGCGCAGCCTGCCTGATAGTGACTGTCACTCTGACCGGTGGCTGCAGCGGGCTTACCCGCTCGGTCTACCATCCGCCGCAGGTGACGCTCCCCGCGCAGTGGAGCGCGGCGCCGCTGACCGGAAACGCGGTCGCCAGCGGCGGGAAGTGGTGGGAGCGCTTCAACGACCCGGTCCTGGACCAATTGATTGACCGGGCCCTGCGCAGCAACAACGATCTTGCCGCGGCGACCATCAAGGTCCAGCGCGCCCGGCTGCAATCGGGGCTCACCGACACCAACCTGACACCCTCGGTAACGGTCGCAGCGACCAGCTCGGTGAGCCGCGACCTGAGGCGTGGCGTCGACACCCAGGCGCACAGCGTCAGCGCGTCGCTCAACTACGAGCTTGACCTCTGGGGTAAGCTCGCCTCCGCGCGCGATTCCAGCAGTTTCGAGGCCCAGGCAACCGAATTCGACCGGCAGGGGACCGCGCTCTCATTGATAGGCACGACAGCTGCTAACTACTGGCAGATCGGCTTCCTGAACCAGCGCCTCGCGCTGAGCCGTGCCAGCATTGAGTATGCCGAAAAGACTCTGGCACTGGTTGAACTTCGATATCGATCCGGAGCAGTATCCAAGGTCGACCTGCTGCAGTCCCGGCAAACGCTTGCCAGTCAGCGTGCGGACTTCATCCAGTTGGAGCAGCAGCGCAGCGAAGCGCGCAACGCCCTGGCGATTCTTTTCGACCAGGCTCCGCAAAATGCGGTCCTCGAGCCGGCACGGTTTCCGGAAGGTGCGCTACCCGAGGTCGAGGCCGGGCTTCCGGCAAGCCTGCTGGGACAACGACCCGACTTGCGGGCCGCCGAATTGCGTTTGCGGGAGCTGCTGGCGGACCTGGACACGACGCGCACCAGCTATTATCCGAGTTTTACCCTGACCGGAAGCCTCGGAGGGAGTTCCACGAGCCTGGTGAACGTACTGCAAAATCCGGTGGGAGTATTGGGCGCCGGGTTGGCGCTCCCCTTTTTGCAGTGGAATACCATGCAACTGAGCGTTAAGATCTCGGACACCCGCTACCGGGAGGCAGTCGTCAATTTCCGTCAAACGCTCTACACCGGCTTGAGCGAGGTGGAAAATGCCCTCTCCGCGCGCGACCGGTTGGCGGCGCAAAGCCGGCAGTTGGAAGAAGCCGTAGCACTGGCCAAAGGAGCGGAACAGCTTTTGGAGATTCGCTACCGTGCCGGCTCCAGCGGAATCCAGTTCTGGCTCGACGCCCAGGAAACCAGGCGCACCGCGGAAAAGGCGCTGGTCGAAAACAGGCTGAACCGGTACAAGAACCTGATGACCCTGTATCAGGCTTTGGGAGGAGACGTCACGCGTGCTTCGCTTTGATCGGGCGGGTCCGGGACCAACAGCCGGCTGCTCTTTGATCTCTCAGCTATAACCCGCAGGAGCGCCCGCCTGAGGCATTCCACCTCAGTCCACGGGAAAGGTAGCTGCACCCACTGAGGACCTCCCCGCGCGGGAGCCGGGAACGATATGCGCACGCCAGCTACTCCTCTGACAAATCTCTTATAAAGCCCCGCCTTATCAGCCTTTCGCCAATGCCACCGTGTTAAATATTAATGCAAATTAACTCAGCTCCGTTATAATCTGAATGCGTTATCCAATCTTTCCGGGAAGGATACTGCCGATGGCGAAAAATACTTCAGAAAATGAATCCACCGGGGCCCTTGGGGGTGCTGTCAGAGTCGCTGACGATGGGAGGCCAATAGAGGAGGCGCTTTTGGGACTACGCAAACTGAGTTCCTCGCTGCACTCCACTCTCGACATCGACCAGATCCTCGATCGCGCCGTCATCCAATCGATGGCCCTCGTGGGAGCCGAAAGCGGTCTGGTGGCATTTTGCTGCGAAGGGATTTTCAGCTTCCGGCATTTCAAAAATGGCCAACCGGTGCCTTCCAAAAACAATTGGTCTACCGGAGAGGAAATCCCCGGCAGAGTGATGTTCCGAGCCGTACCCCATGTAAGTAACGACGCCCTGCACGACCCGCAGATCGACCCGTTGAGAGCCATCGCCTACGGGGTCACTACCGTTGTCAGTGTTCCGCTGATTGATGGCGCTGGAGCAATGGTCGGATACTTGGAAATTCACAACAAAAAGAGTCCGGCCGGATTCACCCGGTTTGATTTGGAACAACTGACGACGGTGGCACAGATAGCCGCGCAGGCCATTACCAACGCCAAGGCCTTTCAAAAAATAGCGCAGGACGCCACAGAACTTGAAGTCCGCGTGGCCGAACGGACGGCGCAGCTTCAGGAGATTAATGCGGAACTCGACACCTTCGCCTATTCGGTTTCCCATGATCTGCGTGCTCCTCTGCGTGCCATACAGAGTTTCGCCGAGATTCTGCAGGAGAACCAGCACAAACCTGAGGACCCGGATCGCGGCGAATACCTGGGACGTATCATTGCCGCTGCCCGGGACATGGATCACTTGATCCTGGATCTTTTGTCCTATAGTCGGCTGAGCCGCCAGGAGATCCTGCTGCACACGGTCAGCCTGGCGCAGGTGGTGCGTGAGGCTGCTGATCAGCTAACATTGGCAGGAGAGGGGGGTGTCTTCCGCCTGGAAGTTGCCGGCAGTCTGCCGCAGGTAAGGGGGGACCATGCGGTACTGGTGCAGGTGGTGCTGAATCTGCTCTCGAATGCCGTCAAGTATGTTGCCGAAGGCGTTACCCCCGAGCTGCGCGTCTGGGCGGAGCGGACCAGTACCATAGTGTGTCTCTTCGTGCAGGATAACGGGATCGGCATCGCACCTGAAAATCAGCAGCGCATCTTCGGAGTGTTCGAGCGTTTACACGGTGTGGAAAGTTATCAGGGTAACGGAATCGGTCTTGCCATAGCGCGCAAGGCGGTGACCCGTCTGGGCGGCCGGATTGGTGTCCAGTCCCGACTGGGAGAGGGGAGCCGGTTCTGGATCGAGCTTCCGGTAGCTGAATAACAGGTATGGCGGCCCAAGAAAGGGTGACTTATGACCTTTCATTCCTGTAAGCCTGTGATCCCTTGGCGATTCCCTTGAGTGACCTCGTTGCATGTCAGTCCAAGCCGCTGAAAAGGATACCGCACATGAGCTACGTTCATCACACGATCCTGCTTTTGGATGACAACCCGGACGACGCGCGTTTTATCACGCTGGCTTTGCAGCGGGTGGGTGTCATCACCCCGGTACGGTCGCTTGCCGACCCCGTTGAAGCGCAGCGCTATCTGGGCGGCCACGGTAGTTTTTCCGATGCCGAGAGTTTTCCGCCTCCGGTCCTTGTGCTGCTCGATTTGATTGCCAACCGGGCGGGGCTGGAGTTCCTGGCCTGGCTACGCCAGCAACCGACGCTCAAGCGATTGCCGGTGGTCGTCCTCTCCTCCTGCCGGGAGGAAAGCGAAATCAATCGGGCCTATGAACTCGGCTGTAACTCCTACCTCGTCAAGCCGGTCTCCTTCAATACGCTGCTGGTCATGATGCAGACTCTCACCCAGTATTGGCTGGGCCTTAATGAAACTCCCAAGCTCTGCTGCGCCGGCCAAAGGGGATAGCCTATGGAAAACCTGAAGCTGCTCCTCGTCGACGACAACCCGGATGACCGGACCCTGGTGATTCATGAGCTGCAGAAAGAATTTCCCGGGTTGGTCGTCGATCAGATCTACCAGGCGGACGCGCTGACGCGCGCGCTGGAAGAGCTCGGGTTCGACATGGTGATAACCGACTACAGGCTGAACTGGAGCGATGGCCTGGAAGTGCTGCGCCGGGTGCGGGCGATACTCCCGGATTATCCGGTCATCATGTTTACCGGCACCGGCAACCAGGAAATTGCAGTGCAGGCGCTGAAAAGCGGGCTCGATGACTATGTGGTCAAATCTCCACAACATTTCAAGCGTTTACCTGCAGCGGTGCGCGCCGCACTGGAGAAAAACCGTCAGCGTCTGGCGCTCATCTCCAGTGAGGAAGATTTCCGGCGGGTCATCCGGTGCTCGCCCATCGCCATGGCAATCTATGACCAGGATCAGCAGGTCACCTTCCTTAACGACAGATTCCTGAAGATCTTCGGCTACAACAAGGATGATATCCCCGATCTTAATGCCTGGTGGGAAAGGGCCTGCCCGGATGCCGCGTACCGGCTGCAGGTGAGGGCGGTCTGGGAACATGCCAGGGAGAAGGCCCAGCGCACCAGGAACGACATCGAACCGCACCGCTACCGGGTCACCTGCAAGGACGGCACCCGGCGCATCGTGGAGATTTTCGGATCCCTCATTGGGAAAAAGCTCCTGGTGATCCTCAACGACATCACTCAGCAGCGTTATGCGGACGAGCAACTGCTCCTGATGGGTGCCATCGTGGAGTCTTCCGACGACGCCATCGTCGGCATGGACCTGGACGGGGTGGTGACGAGCTGGAACCGGGGCGCCGAGAAGATCTACGGCTTTTCCCGGGTCGAGATGATCGGAAGGACCTTCGCGGGGATTCTGCCCGAAGGCCTGGAGGGCGAACTGGAGCCGATCCTGGAAAAGACCAGGCGAGCTGAGCACATCGAACACCTGGAGACCCTGCACCGGAGAAAGGACGGCAAGGTAATTAACATGTCGCTCACCATCTCGCCGATCGTGGACGCCGAGGGAAATATCACCAGCGCCTCGACCATCGGCAGCGATATCAGCCACCGGATGAGCCTGGAGCAGCAGTTGAGGCAGGCCCAGAAGATGGAGGCGCTCGGCACGCTTGCCGGGGGGGTCGCTCACGATTTCAACAACATACTGACCGCAATCATCGGGCATGCGAGTCTTTTGAACCTGAGGCTGGACAAGAACTCCCCGCTCACCGACAACGTGCACCAGATCCTCGAGGCTGCCAGCCGCGCGGCCAACCTGACCCAGGCCCTGCTCGGCTTCAGCCGGAAAGCACCGCTCGAGACCAAGCCGGTTAGCCTCAACAACATCGTCAAGAAGGTGGAGCGGCTCCTGGTCATGCTTTTGAAGGAGAACGTTTCCTATCAGGCCACCCTCACCCCGGACGACCCGACCATCATGGCCGATTCGGGGCAGATCGAACAGGTCCTCATTAATCTTGCCACCAATGCGCGCGATGCCATTCCTTCCACCGGTGCCATCAGAATCAGCACCGGCGTGGTTCATCTGGACGAGCAGTTTGTCAGGGCGCACGGCTACGGCGGACCCGGCAGGTACGCGAGCCTCAGTTTCAGCGACAACGGCGTCGGCATGGACGAAAGGATCCGGCAAAGGATTTTCGAGCCGTTTTTTACCACGAAGGATTCCGGAAAGGGGACCGGGCTCGGCCTGGCAATCGTGTATGGCATCGTCAAGCAGCATAACGGGTTCATCAACTGCTACAGCGAGCCCGGGTTGGGAACCACCTTCCAGATCTACCTCCCGATCTCCACGCGCGAACTGGTGCAACAGACCCAGTTGCCCGAGACGCCTCCCAAGGGCGGAACGGAGACCATCCTGGTCGCCGAGGATGATGAAGCGACCAGGAACCTGGACCGCAAGGTTCTCGAGGCTTACGGCTACCACGTCATCGAAGCCTACGACGGCGAGGATGCCATCGCGAAATTCAAGGAACACCGAAACCGCATCCAGCTGCTCTTTCTCGACTCGATCATGCCGAAGAAAAACGGCAAGGAGGTGTACCAGGAGGTAACCCGGATGGTGCCGGGTCTGAAGGTCCTCTTTACCAGCGGCTATACTGCGGATACCTTCAGCGAGATCGAGACTAAGGAGTTTCGTTTCATTGCCAAGCCGATCCTGCCGACCCAGCTTTTGAAGATGATTCGGGAAGTTCTGGACGGGAAACCCGCGGTGCCGGAGCCTGAGGCCGATGCCTGACCAGCAAGAGACAGCTAAACTGCAGAGCCTTCATGCGGCCTTGCGCAGCAGCGAAGAGCTCTTCCATGCCATTTTCAATCTCGCAGCGGTCGGCATGGCCCAGGTGAGCCTGGAAGGAAGCTGGCAGCGGATCAATCAAAAGCTCTGCGATATCCTCGGCTATTCCAGTGCCGAATTACTGCAGCTAAGCATCCTGGAAATCAGCTATCCCGAAGACGTGGCGCGCCATCAGGTGCTGATCCACCGCTTGCTGGCGGGAGATATCGGCACCTATGCCATTGAGAAGCGCTTCCTGCGCAAATCCGGCCCGACCGTCTGGGTGAATCTCACCGTATCGCTGGTACGAAACCCTGACGGGACTCCCAAATACTTTATCGCCATCGTTGAGGATATCGAGCAGCGCAAGCAGGCCGAGCAGCAGCTGCGAGAGTCGGAGGAGAAGTTTAGCAAGGTGTTCGGTCTGGCTCCGATCGGTATGACCATAAGTTCCCTCTGCGACGGAAAGTTCGTCGAAATAAACGAGACGGGCGAGCGCCTGAGCGGATACCCGCGGGAGGAGGTGATCGGCCGCAGCTCGGCGCAATTTAATATCTGGGCGAGCGCCGAGGAGCGCAATCAGGTGATCAGCGAGGTGTTGGAAAAGGGCGTGGTGCGCGACCGGGAAATGGTCATGAAGGACAAGGGGGGGCACCTCTTTTGGGGATCCTTTTCCGCAGTCGTTATCGAGATCAGGGGCGAGAAGCATCTGCTGAGCCTGGTGAGCGACATAGCCGAGCGGAAGAGGGCCCAGGAGGTGCTGCGGGAGAGCGAGGAGCGTTTCCGCCTCTTGGCCGACGCCGCGCCGGTCATCATCTGGGAGTCGGGTCCCGACGGGCGGCTCACCTTCCTGAATCGGGCCGGGCTTGAATTTACCGGAAGGGACCTGGAGCAGGAACTGGGCGACGGCTGGACGCAGGGGGTGCACCCGGAGGATCTTGAGCGCTGCCTGGAAACCTTTCTGGGTGCGGTCCGTGCCCGGACCGCCTTTTGTATGGAATACCGCCTGCGGCGCGGCGACGGCTCCTACGGCTGGCTCGCGGAGACCGCAATTCCGAGATTCGCTCTGAGCCGCGCACTGCTTGGCTACATCGGCACCTGCATAGACATCAGCGAGAGCAAAATGATCAAGGAGCGCCTGCAGCAGGCCAATAAGATTTTGGAACAGCGGGTCGCGGAGCGCACCTCCGAGTTGCGACTGACCGTCAATACGCTGCAGGAGGAAATAGACGAACGGATCCGGATGGGACAGGCGCTTGAGGCTGAGACCTCGGAGCGTCTCAATGTGCAGCAAGAATTAAGGGAAAAGGAACTGCTCCTGCTGCAGCAAAGCCGTCTGGCAGCAATGGGCGAGATGATCAGCAATATAGCGCACCAGTGGCGCCAACCGCTCAACCTCCTGGGTCTTTTGGCCCAGGAACTGCCGGTGACCTATAAGAGCGGGAAACTCGACCTGGAATATGTCCAGCACAATGTGGAGAAAATGCTGGAAACTATCAGGCACATGTCACAGACCATCGACGACTTCAGGAATTTTTTCCGACCGTATAAGGAGAAGGTTCCCTTCAATATGGTTGAAGTCATCGAGAAAACCATCTCACTTATGGAAGGAAGTTTAACCAACCAAAAGATCGAGACGACCATCTGTCACGATTGTGATGCCATGGTCCATGGATACCCGAATGAGTTCTCTCAGGTGCTTCTCAATATATTGATCAATGCCAGGGACGCCTTTGTCGAGCAGGTGGCGGCCTCCCCGAAAATCACCATTCAGATAGCTGTGCTGGGAGAGAGAACCGTCGTGACCATCACCGACAATGCCGGGGGGATCCCGGAGCCGATTCTGGACAAGATTTTCGATCCCTACTTCACGACCAAGGGCCCGGACAAGGGGACGGGAGTCGGCCTGTTCATGTCCAAGACCATCGTGGAAAAGAGCATGTGCGGATCCCTGACCGCCCGAAACGTTCCGGGTGGCGCACAGTTCCGCATCGAACTGCCGGCGCGCCCGGACTCTCCAGGGCCGCAAAGAGGCCAGCATGGGTAACGCATCCCAAAAACTCCAACTCGTTGCCGCCGAAGAGAACCCGGCAGATGCGGGCAAAAGCGTCTCCAAGAGCCACCTGGTCAACAGGCTTAACTACTTGAACTTCCAGGACCAGACGATCCTGGTCGGCCTTCGGCACGTAAGCTATGACACCGCCATCACCCTGCGGGCGCGACCGCTCCCCTGCGCTGGCGAGCGCCTGGACTGCAGTTGGGCGGAGGTCCCCAGTCTGCGGCAGCTGCTGCGCAATTACCGCTTTGACTACCTGCTTATCCCCGACGGCAAAAAATATCTCCTGGTCAACCCGGAAGTCATCAGCCTGGGCGAGGAGGGGATCAGCGTTACCCTGCCGGCCACCTGCCGCGAATTCCATCTGAGGAAAATAAAGCGCCACGCAAGCTCCGGCATTGCCGTGCAGTTAAGCCAGCACGGTGCGCTGTTCCACGGGGAGGTGCTTGATTTCACACCGGTCTCCCTGCGCACCCAGGCGGTAACCGAGCGTCCCGAGACCTTTTACTGGATCAATCCGGAGACCCCTTTGCACCTGCAGCTTTACGCGGGGAAGAGCGTCCTTTACTCCGGCGCCTGCGAAATACTGTGGCAAACCAGCCTGCGCTCCAGCCGCACCTTTGTGTTGAGGTATCTGAACCAGAACATCCAGCGCTTCAAGGGGAAACGCTACCGGAATTCCCGGCAGCAGTTGGTCCCATCGCCCAATATCATCTTCGAGCATCCCGTTATCAGCAAGAGAATCAACCTGAAGGTCGCCGATCTGTCGGGATCCGGCTTCTCGGTGGAGGAGAACGAGGAGGACTCGGTGCTGATGCCGGGGATGATCATCCCGGAGCTCAAACTGAGCTTCGCCCAGGGGCTGAGCCTTCGCTGCAAGGCACAGGTGATCTTTCGTAACCGGATGCCAAACGGCCCCGGGGAGGCTTCGGTCCATTGCGGGGTGGCGATCCTCGACATGGACATTCGCGACCACGTGAAGCTGTTATCCATCCTGCACCAGGTGGCCAATCGGAAGTCCTACGTCTGCACCGAGCTCGACCTGGACGAGCTCTGGAATTTCTTCTTTGAAACCGGGTTCATCTACCCGGAAAAGTACGGCTATTTCCAGACCAACAAAGAGCAGATCAAGAAGACCTACGCGAAACTATACGGTGAAAACCCGCATATCGCCCGCCATTTCGTCTACCAGGACCGCGGCGCCATTTTGGGACACATGGCAATGGTACGTTTTTATCAAAATTCCTGGCTGATCCAGCACCACGCCGCCCGCAAAAGCGTCTCCATCAAGGCGGGACTCGCC
>Ga0209123_1003202_pt1 | contig 12592 bp, 14 predicted proteins | sample BarGraIncu00431A_FD_184500 | JGI IMG/M metagenome (GOLD analysis project Ga0209123, IMG submission 184500) | Arctic peat soil microbial communities from Barrow, Alaska, USA - Barrow Graham LP Incubations 004-31A (SPAdes) (version 2) | ecosystem: Environmental > Terrestrial > Soil > Wetlands >...
TCTTTTTTAGATTTTCCTTTGCATCACCCCCCACTCATATGATACCAAGAGAACAACGAGGTCAAATAAGTTGGTAGAACATATTTGCATATTAATTATTAACTGGTTAGATACTATATACAGTCACTATTTTAAGGAGGCTGTAATATGTTAGAGACAAAAGCTAATAAGGTTGAAAGTCAGACTTCTGATAATAATGTAAATACCACTATCGTAATGTCTTATGATGACAGTATTAATAGTCAAATACATGATGATTCCCCTAAGAAATTGAAAGATGATGATATTTATGATAATATGATTTTCCCAAGCTAAATCAACAAAAAAAGACTATTACTACAGCTTTATATATGTAGCAATCGTCTTTTTTTAGTATCACTTTCTCGATTCCACATAGGGTTACTATAGCCTGTTGAAAGCTAAATTTCTTTACCTTATTCAAAATTCAAATATTTTTTTAATTTCAACTAGTTTTTCTCGTGCTGCTTGCTCCCCGCGACCTATACATGTTAACGCCTGCTTCATATCTTTTAAATTAATATCAGAAGTATTAGGACGAATGATAATATCTGCATACTGTTCTGATTTTAGCAAAGTGACTTCTCTGCTCATAATCTCAATACATTGTATTAATATTTCCCCCACCGTCTTAATATCATAATTAGCCTGACCATCATAACCCAAATCTACCCCAATCACCACATCGGCTCCCATGTGATGTAGAATATCTGTAGGCAAATTATTTTTAACAGCTCCATCTACCAAGGTCATGCTCCGATATTTTTTAGGGAAAAATATTCCGGGTATTGAAATGCTAGCCCGTACTGCCTCAGTTAATGATGTGTTGTGATAATATCTGGCATTTAAAATAGCACGGCTATTAACTACTGGACTAGTGAAAAATATAGTATCTGCTGAATTTAAATCAACAGCAGTAATAGCCACTGGAATATCAGTATCTCTAACTGTGCGTTCTTGCCATAAACTATAAAAATATTGTTCTATTTTATCCCCTTTAATAAGTCCAGTGGGAAGTACAGACCAAAATCTAAACATACCACTATATAACCATTTTAGGCCATGCTTAAATAGATCACTGACGGTAACATTCAAATCAATAAATTCATTCATTTTAAGTTTTTGTATCATCATTTGCATTTGCAGAGGAGTATAACCACAAGCATACATTGTAGCGACAATCGCACCCGCACTGGTTCCACTAATAAGGTCTATCGGAATATTATTCTCAACTAATACTTTTAATACTCCTATATGTGCTGTACCTCTAATACCTCCACCACTTAAAGCCACGCCAATCTTACATCTATTATTAATTAATGTACGTTTGTTCATTTTTGCTAACATCACCTCGCAACTCTGTCACTATATGTTATGAATAAACGAGGAAAAGTTGTGCCAATATGTATAAGAAAATCTTAACCACAGAGAGGGCAGAGAATGCGGAGGATTTTTGTCTATTTTACAAAAAAAACTTTTACTATCAAAAAAACTGATGACGTTAATAAAGTTTTAAACTTTATTAACGTCATCAGTTTTATCAAATCAGGAAGTATTAAATTTTAGTTTATTATGTCTACGATACCGCTACACTTGGATGCATTTGCTTCATCGGTATCAATATGCATCTCCAAGTGGAAACTTTCATGAACTCTGATTAATACATTTTCAAAAACTAGTCCACGTTCACCACCACAACGTACTTTAACGAGATCTTTATCTTTAACGCCAAATGCCGTTGCTTCTGCTGGATTCATATGGATATGACGCCCTGCAGCGATAACGCCTTCTTTCAGCTCGATTGAACCCTTAGGTCCAACTACAGTAATTCCAGGAGAATCGTGCAAATCCCCTGAATCACGAACAGGGATACTAAGTTTAAATTTTAAAGCATCAGTAAGAGCGATTTCTACTTGTGTTTGCTTACGTATTGGTCCTAAAATACTAACATTCTTCAAAGTGGATTTTTCAGTAACTAGATCCACACGTTCTTCGGCAGCAAATTGTCCACCTTGTTTTAAAGCTTTTTTAAAGGTAAGTTGATATCCTTCCCCATACAATATATCCAAATCGGCCCTTGATACATGTACGTGGCGCGCTGAAATACCTACGGGAACTTTTGTTTCTGACATAAATTAAACACTCCTTCTAAAATAAAGTTAGATTCACTAAATACTTATATAAAATATACTATAGATTCTCACCCACAGAGAACCTTTTCTGTAAGGTGCACCAAGTGCACTATGTATATTCGAGCTTTTTCCACACAAATCCTTTTATTTTACTATATATTTATCTTTTTCAACCTAATATTTTTTTATTAATTTTTAATCAGACGCAGACCACGTTTATTGGCTTCATACATGACTTGTTCTTCGTCAATTGTTGTCAATTTTTTATTATCAAGTATAATTTTCCCATTAACCATGACGGTATGCACATCTCCGCTGTTGGCAGAATATGCCAGTAACGATAATCGATCATTACGGGGATACCAATGAGGAGCGTGCATATTAAATAATGTAATATCGGCTTTGAATCCAGGTGCTATTGTACCTGTTACTGCTCCTAAGCCTAATGCCTGAGCACCATAACTTGTTGCCATACTCACTGCCGTTTTAGCCGGTATCAGTAAGGGATTAAGAGCATGTACTTTGTGTAGCATCGCAGCCAATCTAACTTCTTCCAGCATATCTAAATTATTATTGCTAGCTGCGCCATCAGTGCCTAGACCTACGCATAAGCCTGCATCAAGCATGGCAGGAACTGGTGCAATACCACTAGCTAGCTTCATGTTACTACCTGGATTATGAGCCACTCTAACATTGGCTTCTTTCATAATCTGAATATCAGCATCTGATACATGGACACAGTGAGCAGCAAGTACTCCACAGTCAAGCACACCAAGTTCTTTCATTAATTCAATTGGTGATTTTCCATATTTCTTCTTACATTCGTCGACTTCCCCAATGGTCTCAGCTAAATGAATATGAATCTCGGAGCCTAAACGCTGAGCGAGTGTTACTACCCGCTTTAAATAATCCGGTGGGCAGGTATAAGGGGCATGAGGTCCAAGCATAACAGTAATACGTCCATCAGCACCATTGTGATACTGACGGAAAAAATCCTCACTCTCTACTAAGGCCTGATCAGCGTTAGGTGCTACTCCAGCCATTCCTCTAGCAAGCACTGCCCTTATACCGCTCTCAGCCACTGCACGCGCTACCATTGGCATATGAAAATACATATCAGAAAAGGTCGTTGTACCTGATTTTATCATTTCAGCAACAGATAATAAAGTACCCCAATATACATCTTCCGGTACTAAATTACCTTCTGCCGGCCAAATTTTATTTTGTAGCCAGTCCATCAGTTGCATATCATCAGCATAGCTACGGAACAGGGTCATGGCGGCGTGGGTATGAGTATTAACGAAACCAGGCACTGCCAACATATTCGTACAGTCAATGACCTTATCAGCGTGCCAATCAGCTAACATATCACCAACTCCAACAATAAATGATCCATCGATTGCAATATTAGCAACAGTAACATTTCCATCAATTCCTACTACTTCGGCATTTTTAAATAAAATTTTCCCCATTATATTTTCCTCCCCTGCTGACGTTGGCGATAGGTTTCAATATAAAATTTATGCATAACTTCAATATCCTCATGGCTTAATGCTTGGGATCCACCGATTTGATTTGCATAAATAAAAATTTGTGCAGCTTTTTCTACAAGTTGACAGGCCATCATTCCCTCAGCAAGAGACAGACCACAACCTACTACACCATGATTGGCCATTAAGACTGCATTTTTTTCCCCTAAGGCTAGTACAACATTTTGCGCTAGTGTATCAGTCCCTGGCAGCGCATAGGCGGCTACATCCACACTACCGCCTGCTAATTGTACTAAATCTTCAATAATAGGCGGTATACTTTTATGGGCCACGGCACAAGCACTGGCGAAAACACTGTGTGTATGAATGATAGCTTGTATATCAGAACGAGCATTATAAATAGCCAAATGTAAGGGTAATTCTGACGATGGTTTGAAACTTCCCTCAATAATTGTACCTGCCCTATCAACAACCACAACATCAGCAGTAGTTATCTCACGATATCCTTTTCCTGATGGTGTCACAGCGATGAGTTCAGTACCTGGTATCCGTGAGCTAATATTCCCCCATGTGCCAGCAACCAAACCTTTATCCAGCATTTCACAACCTATTGCTAAAATTTCAGTTTTTATTTTTTCAGTCTGATTCAATGATCACTCACTCCTTAGCGTTATGACAGCATTAGATATTTTTTTTGCTCAGCAGTTAAGGCATCAATCTTAATACCCATGGCGGCCAGTTTTAGTAAAGCTACCTTGGCACTTACTTCATCAGGAAAATTAAATACTTGATTGTCCATCTCCAGATGATGCTCTAAAATATGCAATACTGCTAACGCTTGCATGGCAAAAGATAAATCCATAATTTCGGTGGGATGACCATCACCAGCAGCCAAATTAACTAAACGCCCTTCAGCTAATAAATAGATCTTACGTCCATCAGTCATAACAAATTCTTCAATATTCTTACGTACCACACGCGTAGAAACTGACATCTCTGACAAATGTTCCTTATTAATTTCAAGATCAAAATGACCAGCATTAGCAAGAACTGCTCCCGATTTCATCAGGTTAATATGTTCACCATTAATGACATGTTTACAGCCAGTTAACGTTACAAATATATCTCCTTCTTTTGCGGCGTCTTGCATTGTCATCACCCGAAAACCATCAAATATTGCTTCAATGGCTTTTATTGGATCGACTTCTGTAATAATCACATTAGCGCCTAAGCCTTTAGCCCTCATCGAGACACCTTTACCACACCAACCATAACCCGCGACAACGACGACTTTACCTGCTACAGTAAGATTCGTGGTACGCATAATACCATCCCATGTAGACTGGCCTGTACCATAACGATTATCAAATAAATATTTACAATAGGCGTCATTGACCGCAATCATTGGAAATTTTAATTTTCCTTCAGCTGCTAGTCCACGTAACCTGATAACACCTGTTGTTGTTTCTTCTGAACCGCCTAAAATATTTGGTAAAAGCTCGCTACGTTCACCATGTAATAAAGCAACTAGGTCTCCACCATCATCAACGATAATATCAGGCTTAGTATCTAAGGCTTTATTTAAAAATGTTTCATATTCTTCATCCGTTGTATTATACCAAGCAAAAACCTTGACCCCTTGCTCCACTAAAGCTGCAGCTACATCGTCTTGAGTGGATAAAGGATTACTGCCTGTTATCGCAACGTTTGCACCAGCATTTTTTAGGACTAAGGCTAAATATGCAGTCTTAGCTTCTAAATGCATAGTTACAACAATATTTTTACCCTTTAAAGGCTTAGTCCGAGATAATTCATCATTTAATACGTTAAGTACTGGCATAAACTCTTTAACCCAATTAATTTTATCATGCCCTTGTGGTGCTAATTTTATATCACGAATCATTGATTCCATTGTTATCATACTCCCTTTATTTTTTGTTGCACTGCTGTTATCGACTCACCATAAGGTCCTCTAAGTACTCCGTACTCGGTTATAATTGCCGTAATTAAAGTGTTAGGAGTCACATCAAAAGCTGGATTAAAAACTTCTACACCTTCAGGGGCAGTACGTATACCAGCAAAATGTGTTACCTCCGTTCCATCGCGTTCTTCAATGGGGATATCAAGTCCGCTTTCCATCGAAAAATCAAAAGTTGATGTAGGAGCCGCTACATAAAAAGGAATATTATGTTCTTTTGCCAATACGGCTATACTGTAGGTACCTATTTTATTAGCAACATCCCCGTTAAGGGTTATGCGGTCAGCTCCAACAATAATAGCTTGTACCATATTTTTTTTCATAACCCAGCCAGCCATATTATCAGTTATCAGGGTAACTGGAATATTGTCCTGCATCAATTCCCAGGCAGTTAAACGGGCTCCCTGCAATAAAGGTCTCGTCTCATCTGCAAATACACGCGTTATGTTGCCTTCAGAAAAAGCTTGACGAACTACACCTAATGCTGTTCCCAGGCCTGCTGTCGCTAATGCCCCTGCGTTGCAATGGGTCAGTACCGCAACAGGTGCACAAAATAACGTGGCACCATAACAGGCTATCTTAGAATTAATATCTATGTCATCGGCTAAAATAGCGATTGCTTCTTGTTCTAAGGCGATGATAACATCTGAGATTTCACTATTTTTATCATACCGACTCGCAACCGACATCATCCGTTCAATTGCCCAAAATAAATTAACAGCTGTTGGTCTAGTTTGTCCTAATTCTTCAGCGACTTTGAGCAAACTCGTCCAAAAGTATTGACTATTAGAAAATTCTTTGGCACCAAGTACAATGCCAAAAGCGGCCGCCACACCAATCGCTGGTGCCCCGCGGACTTCTAGGTGTTTAATAGCTTGGACGACTACCTGATAATCATGACATTCAATATATTCCACCTGATTGGGTAGCAAAGTTTGATTTAAAAGTATTAAACAATTATCTTTCCATTGAATTGATTGTAACAACAATCGTCACCACCTTTTAAATTTTAAAGCCGCCATATTCAGCCAACGCATGCTGGCAACTACAATCAGCTTCTATATCAATTAATTTTATCGTATCCATCAGTAAAGTCTTCAGATTTTCAGTATTTTGCTTCATAATTTTCATGACTTCACCATATGTCAAAGGAACCCCAGAAATGCCTGCGGCAAAGTTTGTTACCATGGCAATCGTCGCGTAACACATTTCAGCTTCACGAGCCAGAACAACTTCGGGTACACTTGTCATGCCAACCAAATGACCACCAAGTTTTGAAAACATGGCAATTTCTGCCGGCGTTTCAAAGCGGGGTCCTTCGGTACATACATACGTACCTTGGGAATGCACCGCAAGACCGCTGTTTTGAGCGACTACAAGCAGTTTGTCCCGCAAGGATGTGCAATAGGGATTGGTTAAGTCTACATGCACCACCCCTCTTTCTCCGCCATCATGAAAAGTCGTTACTCGATTTTTCGTAAAATCAATAAATTGATCTACTAATACAAAATCTCCTAATTTCATTGGCAAATGCAATGAACCGACTGCGGCAGTAGCCAGAATAGTACTAACCCCAATTTTTTTCAGAGCCCAAATATTGGCCCGATAATTAATTAGATGAGGTGCAATGGAATGTTTACTCCCATGTCGTGGAATAAAGGCAATACTTTTTCCTGCAAAATCCCCAACCTTATAACTTACCATACCATAGGGAGTTTTTGTTTCAACGTGACGTACATTTATTAAAATGCTTGGATCATATACACCTGTGCCGCCAATAATTCCAATCTTTATCAATATATCACCTACTATAAAGTATATTAAAAAACTTATACTTTCTATAAAGTATAAAAATATGATATTACCTTTGTATTTTACTATACATTTGGCAATATGATAAGCTTTAAGTTTTGAAGGACCAGAAATATTGAAAAAATCCTTAACAATAACTCTGGGACAAGTATGATTTACTGGATTATACCCTAAAAGAAAAAAATGGCTTTCAAGCCACTTTAAAAACATTTATCAGACGTCGCACACATATGTCGTTATAAATTTACACCGACCAAGCCACCTAATATGCCAGCAGCAATACCAGCCACAAACTTATTTGCTAACACAAATACAGAAACAGATTCATGACTCATTTCCATACCAAGTAACACGGATATTAATACATAAATAATTCCGATAAGCACGCCTATGAGTAATCCCTTTGATGCCGCTTGTTGCGTGGCATATACGCTACCAATAAAAATACTAATCATAGTCACGCCAACCATAATATATTGTATATAATAATCCACATATGTATTTTCTGTCACTAAACTGATTACGGATAAAAACAGGATACAAACTAATGCAACAAGTAAGCTTACCAGTATTCCCCGAAAGATTAATACCATTGTTCCTGAACCCTTAGGTGCTTTAGTATTAAAACGTGTCCGGTCAATACGGTTAGACACAATATTCCCTCCCTACTTAGGTATTACAAGAATTGGAATACTCGCCACGCCCCACCTGATCCTTTTCAAACAATCTCTTGCATTGTAATTTTATGCTTAATAGATACAAATATTCCTACATTATAAATTCCAGCTCTGCACTACATTCATGATGCCGTAATTTGTTAAATCAAAATGAATGGGCGTCACTGAAATCTTGGACATTTTGATGGCTATTATATCACTATCAGTATCATTCTCAGTATCCATTACATTGCCACCCATCCAAAAATACATCCTCCCCCGAGGATCCTGTCGCTGTTCAAAAATATTTTCATATTGCCTTACTCCCAGCTTAGTAATCGCTACACCCATAATTTCCTCAGAGGACAATGCTGGTACGTTAACATTTAGCAATGTATTCGGCGGTAATGAGCGATTTGCCATATTTTGCACTAACTTGCTAGTAAATTCAGCAGCCGGTTTAAAATCATATTTGTCAGCCGCGTCCAAAGAGACAGCAATTGCTGGTATACCATGTAGTGCTCCTTCAATGGCTGCACTGACAGTCCCTGAGTATAATACATCTGTACCTAAATTAGGTCCGTGGTTAATCCCAGCAACCACTATATCAGGTGGCTGGGTCATTAAAGCCTCCAAGGCAATTTTTACACAATCAGCCGGAGTACCACCAATACGCCAGCCACAGATGTGAGGGTTATCAAAACAATATTGATCTACCCGTATCGGATTGTCTACTGTAATAGCCTGACTGGTAGCACTACGTTCAACATCAGGTGCTACCACTGTTATTTCAGCGATCTTAGAAAGCTCATTCCACAACGCTTGAATACCAGCTGCGCCAATACCATCATCATTTGTCAATAAAATACGCAAATGTTTTTCCCTCCATACTCATTATAATTGCCCCATAAACTTATGGGTTTGCGGAATAACTCGCACATCACGAAGTTTTGTAAGTGCCTGTGCTTGCCAAATAAGCACCATATCAGGCGTAACCCCTTCGCAGTCATTAATAGGGGTTACTGGTTGTATTATTAAAGGAATATCATGATTAACGGCTGCAATGAGGTCAATTGCTTGTTGAAACTCCTCAGTTCTTGTCTTATTTGTAACAACTACTTTAACAAAAACACTACGAGTATTGGCTAAACATAAAAATTCTTTATGCTCCTGCCACAGATCTTGACCAGTAATACTAGGCAACTTGATATCCATGCTAATAATATCGATATGAGGTAATACAATTGATAGTTCGGATGGTAATGTTCCATTTGTCTCCAAATAAATACGCCCATTAATAAGTGGGGCTAGCGTTGCAATGGCCTCAGCTTGACAGAGTGGCTCACCACCCGTCAAACTAACAGAATGATGAGGTAAAATCAGTAAATTATTGACATATCCTGCTAACGTAGAAATTGAGATGGGATTCGATATGATTTTAAAATCCCGTTTTCCCGCAGTTTCCTCAATATTCCCTTCTGCTACTAGTTTTCTTGAGTCTGGAGTATCACAATAAGCACATTTTAGATTACAACCCGCTAATCGCAAAAAAACTTGTCGATAACCAACACATTGACCTTCACCTTGAATAGAAGAAAAAACTTCAACTACATTGATTGTTTTGGTCATAAATTAAGCCTCCTGGCTATATGCCGCTGCTGAGTTAAGCGATTCCCATACCTTTACAGAACGTAAGTTTACATTTTGATCAAACTCTTGAGTTTCTTTCAGTTGCTCATAGATATATTTAGATATATTCTCTGCTGTGGGATTAATTCTACAAAATGGTTCGATTTCATTTAAGCAATAATGATCTAATTGCATCATTATTTTATTAACTGATGTTTTTAAATCACGAAAATCAATTAACATACCTAATTCATCCAGTGTACTGCCATAAATATTCACTTCAACTTTCCAATTGTGGCCATGTAATCGACTACACTTTCCTGGATAATTATTAATATAGTGAGCTGCTTCAAAGTTAACACTAATTGTTAATTCAAACATAGTTAATCCCCCTTAATATTTTCTGATTCTGCAAAATAAGAGATGAGTATGAACTCATCTCTTATTTTGCCGCTTGCTTAGTTAAAAAATCCTCTTTGGAGAAATCTTTATTCTGCGTTATCAATACATCGTTATACGTCATACTCCGCGTATGTTCAGTATGACTCCATACACGTTCATTACGATGCCAAAAACCTACAAGTGTAATTGGTATCCAGCTATAGATAAAGAGCGGGTAGAAAATAAGATAAAACCAGGATTTCCAAGAGGCTCGAATTTTTACTAATATGACAATCGGAAAAGCATATTGTCCAATTGCTATCAGTGTCCAAACTTCTACGGGTATTATTTTGAAAAGAATATTGGTATAAAAGGGAACAAAGTAATAAATATAATTTAGCAATATAAATGCAGCTGATAATATTAAAAAATATGGTTGTAATAACTGGAATACTCCGTCTAAAATACGAACATCACGTCGTTTGATACCCTCGACAAGCAATTTTGGAATATATCGCTCAGCCACATCGAAAAGTCCTTGCGCCCATCTTTTGCGTTGTCTCCAAGATTGCATAAAGGTTAAGGGTTTTTCATCATAAACGATAGCATCATGAGCCCAAGTCGTTCGTGTTCCTTCGAGTAATACTTTCATCGTAAATTCTGCGTCTTCCGTTAAACAAGTAGCTCCCCATCCAAATTTCCGTAAGATTGCAGTGGAAATACACATTCCAGTACCGCCTAAGACACTAGAAAGTCCAAGGTTATATTTTGCTGAATTAGTGATATGATTGGAAAGCCAGAAGGATATAGAAAATGTACCCGAAATCCATGTATCATGAGGGTTTTTAGCATCGAGATAACCTTGAATGACTTGTTCACCATTACACAGATGATTGTTCATTTGTTGCAAGAAGTTAGGGTGAACAAGATTGTCAGCATCAAAAACAACAATAGCGTCATATTGCCTTTTCAAGCGAAATAATTTAGCAAAGATCCATTCCATTGCATAACCCTTACCACGTTGTTCTAAATTGAACCGTTCATATACAATAGCTCCAGCATCACGAGCCAATTGTGCTGTATGATCATTACAATTATCGGCCACAACAAATATATCATAGAACTCCCGGGGATAGTTAAGGACAAGCAGGTTTTCCATGAGCTGCACAATGACTTGTTCTTCATTATGAGCGGCTACGATGATTGCGAAGTTCTTTTCTGGTGCCACGGTATTAAATTTTTTCCTGCGCCAAAAGCCGAAGAACGCTAGTACAAAATAATAGATCGTAAAAAATATAATGATGATTTGCATTGGAATCATTATATAATCAAAAATATAATTCATGGATTTAGCTCCTTTAAGATTCCATTTTTTCAAATATGTTGACTATTCTTTACCCTAAAATACAAATTCTATTTTAATTTTAAAGCATATACATTGTCAAGACATAAATGTTTGAATAAAATTACAATAGTAATTTTATGTAGTTTATTTTACTCGTTTACAAAAAAATTAGTATCCCAATGTACGGATACTATTTTTTTTAGGGAATAAAATAGTATAACATTTTCCGATTCGAAGTAAGCCAACTAAGGTTTGTCATACGCCAAGTTTTCTTTAGCAAATCGGCTTTATTTTAAGTAACTGATTTAAAATCCAATAGACCAAATATTGTATTTAATATTCCGAATAAAGCATATGCAAAAAATGGTATAAATAACATCGTCCCAATCGTACAACTTATCGCAAATAATATATAGCCCGATATAAATATGGTTATTACGGCTGGAATTATTCTGATTTTTTCACCTTGTCCTTTAAAATCAGGATACTTTATCGTACTAACCATCAAATATCCACAAATAATCACCATGATAGCAAATATCCAATCCAGTGGTTTAATACCAAGCATAATAAATGTTGCCAATACACAACCAGCCGCTGGAATAGGTAGTCCCATAAAGTACCCTTTAACAACGCCTGTATTAACATTAAAGCGAGCCAAACGTAATGCACCACATGTTGCAAAAAAAGCAGCTATCATATATCCAATAACTCCAGGTAACTCATTGAGTAAAAATGCATATGCTAATATAGCTGGTGCTACACCGAATGATACCAAGTCGCACAAAGAATCCAATTCTTTGCCGAACTCGCTACTCGCATTTAAATACCTTGCAACTCTGCCATCTAGTCCATCACTAATCATTGCTGCAACTACAAATAATGCAGCCTGATAATATTCTCCATTAAATGTAGCGATAATAGCACCCATACCCAATATTAAATTAAGAGCAGTTAAAGCATTTGGAATGATACTTTTCATGATAACAGCCTCCCTATAACAGTCTCGCCACCTTTAACTTTATCTCCTTTTTTAACCAATATCTCTACCGTTTTAGGCACAATGACTTCTGTACAAGAAGCAAACTTTATAAGACCATATCTTTCACCTTTTCGTAATATACTGCCTAACGTTACCCAAGAAACAATAC
>Ga0209123_1003203_pt1 | contig 12592 bp, 12 predicted proteins | sample BarGraIncu00431A_FD_184500 | JGI IMG/M metagenome (GOLD analysis project Ga0209123, IMG submission 184500) | Arctic peat soil microbial communities from Barrow, Alaska, USA - Barrow Graham LP Incubations 004-31A (SPAdes) (version 2) | ecosystem: Environmental > Terrestrial > Soil > Wetlands >...
GTATGTCATAGTGCCATTATGGCGCAAGGTCACCACCCGAAGCTCGGGGCACTGTTAGGGAGCTCTGCTGACAATAGGCTTTGGGAACTATTCAGCACCATGCAGAAACGCCCCCTACCGGTAAAGGTAGGGGGCGTTTCTGCAAGCGGAGGATCGGCATTCTTGAGTAATTTGCCGCCAAAGTCGCGCCGGCTCCCGAGTACCCGACGCAAGGGTGGGAACCTTGTCCCCCTATGAAATAGGGGGGAAGCCGAACGTCAGAGAGGCAGGGGGGTGTTTTGCCTGGGCTAAATACCCCCCTGTCTCGCTTCGCGAGCCCTCCCCCCTGTTCTCACAGGGGGGACTAAGCCAGCTCCCTCACCCCGGGGGCGAGGGAGTTGGTGAAGGTTTGCGGAGAGGCTCCCCGCCCTTTTCCGGCTATTTGCTGCTCAGCTTCTTGAGGCAGTCCATGACCTTCTGCACCTTGGCCGAGGGGGCGCCGACGGTGACCAATCCGAGCGGCCGCTCGATCTTTTTGGTGGCCACGATGCTGGTCTTCGAGTCGACAAAACCAAGGCCGAGCCCGCCGATGCCGCTCTCGTCGAGAGCTATCTTGTCGTTCACCTCTTTCACGAAATCGACGGCCTTGGCGCTTGCCGCATATTCGCTTCCCGCCATGACGACCTGCTTCACCAGTCCGCGCGTGGCACTCGCCTTGGCATCGGTATACACGGTGATTGCGAGGTCCTTCCCGCCCAGCTCCTTCCAGTTGGTGATCTTTCCGGTGTGAATATCCTTGATCTGGTCCCAGGAGAGGGTCTTTACCGGATTGGCGGGGTTCACCACGAAGACTACCTCGGATTTCGCGATGACGTGCATCTTCAGATCCGGCACCGGCTTGACGAGACCTGCCGACTTGGCCCCGTCGACCGTTGCCGCGAGTGAGGCGGATGCCATGGCCGCGTCGCATTTACCGTCGACCAGGTCGATGATCCCCTTGCCGGCGTTACTCTTATCGATGACGAGCTGGAAGCCCGTGGCCTTTTCCACTGCAGCCTTGTGAGGCGCCACCAGGTCGGTCACGACGCTGGCCGCGCCGCACAGCTTCACGTCCTCGGCAAGCGCCGCTTGGGCCAGGCAGAGGGGGAGCAGTGCGCCCAGGATGAGGCTTTGAAACCGGAATACTTTTACCATTGCGTTATTCTCCTTTTTGCTTTGCACTGATAATACTGCCACCTGCTGATCCCCATCCCCACCCCGGCCCTCCCCTTGAAGGGGAGGGCCGGGGCGTTTCCCCAAAGTGTTCCCTCTCCCGGAGGGGGAGGGCTAGGGAGGGGGAAATCCATGTGCTTTGCGCCTAAGCTCAGCCTCCGTGGTGGTAGGGGGCCTCAATTTCAGAATATGCGGTGGCACTGCTCGCAATCGTTGAATACCTTCGTCCCGTCGTGACAGACGAAGCAGGCCACGGACTTTGAGTGGTCGTCCATGGTGATCAGGGCCTTTTTCTGGGTGGCAAAGATGGCGCTGTGGCAATCGTTGCAGACCAGCCCCTTGGAGGCGTGCAGCCTGCCGTCAAAGATGACTCGCCCCTGGCCGGCCCCTGCGTAGAGCAGCGCCTTGTCGTGGGTGGCGTACGCCGCACTCCCCGAGGCAGCGACTGCCAGGGCGATAAAACATACTAGTGCTTTTCGCATGAAGTTCTCCGGACGGGCATGGCAAGCCCGGCGCGTGAACCTTTCCGGTCGCGCACCGCCGGGCCATACCCGTCATTAAAGGGCGCCGCACCGGAAATCCCTTCCCGTTGCGGCGCTTTTCGCTGTCATCAGGCCAGGATGTTCCGGCTCACCTTTTTCACGTCGGCCGTGCCGGTCAGGGTCATGGCGACGACCAGTTCGTCCTGCAGCTTCTTCAGCATGAGTGACACCCCTTCGGCGCCGCCACCCACCGAGCCGCGCACCAGCGGCCGGCCGACCAGGACCGCGTTGGCACCCAGGGCGAGCATCTTCAGGACGTCGGCGCCGTAGCGCACCCCGCCGTCGGCGATGATGATCATGCGCCCCTTGACCTTGTCGGCGATCGCCGGCAGCACCTGGGCGGTTCCCGGGGTGTGGTCCAGCACCCGGCCACCGTGGTTCGACACGATGATTCCCGCCGCGCCGATCTCAAGGGCCATGAGCGCCTCCTCGGGGGTCATGACACCCTTGATCAGGAAGGGGAGCTTGGTGGACTTGACGATCTCTTTGAGCTGCTTCAGCGTCTTGGGCTCGACGGTCTTTCCCGGCAGGGCGCGGCCGGCGCGGCCCGCCGAGTCGATGTCCATGGCGAAGAAGGGCGCCCCGGTCTTTTCGATCAGGCGGATGCGCTCAATGATTTCGGCCTGGGTGCGCGGCTTGACCTGCGCTACGGCGCGGCCGCGGTACTTGGCCACGGTCTGGAGACGGGTCTCGTACACCGAGATGGGATCCCCGATGCCGTCCGCCGCAAACCCGAGGGTGCCGGCGAGCACGCAGCCACCGATGATCCCTTCGGCGTACTCTTCCTCGCCGACCTTCCCGCCCAGCCCCATGTTGTAGGTGACGCCGCCGGTGATGCCGGAGAGGATCGGCATGGAGAGCTTGGCGCCGAAAAGGGTCATGGTGGTGTCGGGCGATTTGACCTCGTGGAAGGTGCGCATCTTCAGGTTGTAGCTGGCGAGCGCCTGCAGGTTGTTGCGGAACGCTTTACCCGAATCGATGCCGCCCATGCCCGGGACTTCACCGGAGCAGGCCACGCCGTCGCACTCGGGGCAGACCCGGCAGCGCGGGTACATCTTCTCGCGGGCGACCTTCAGCACGTCGGAGAGTTTTTTGGCGCCGCCGCCCGCGGCCGCGGCCGTGGCAGCTTTCGCCTGGACCTTGGCGGTCTCCTCGGCGTGGGCATCCTTGCGCCCGACCGACTGCACCGCCAGCACGCTGGCTCCAACGACGGCTGCGGTTTTGATAAAGTTGCGGCGGCTGAGGCCTGCGCTTTCCAACTCTTCGGATTCCATCGCTTCCTTGGACATTACCTTCTCCTTCATGATGTGGGAATTTTCTGCCGAGCTGACTTCCGGCGCTAAAAAAGAACTGTGACTGGAGTACAGTATAACCATGGCTTTCGGGACAGGATCGGTAATTATGGCCAATGACACAAAAAGAGGTGTGAATGACAGAATCCGCGCTTGAATGGTATTTATCCCCCCTGTTCCCACAGGGGGGACTCTCAATCGTGCGCCAATCAGGAAAAAGTCGTGGCAGGATCGGTCAATTGCTCAGAAGCAGCAACTGTTTCAGATCCTTTGAGTGGTATCTGCTGACCAGGACCTCGCTTTTGGCGCTGTCGTTCATGACCAGTTTGCAGCTGCCGCTGAACCAGGGGATGATTTCGATGATGCAGTTCAAGTTGACCAGTGAGTTGCGGTGCACCCTGGCGAAGGAGTAGGGCTCCAGTAGGCTCTCCAGGGTGCTGAGGGTGCTCCTCGAGGTGAAGACCCCCTCCCGCGAGTGGACCCGCGCCTCCCCGTCGAGGGCGCTTATGTACACGATACTTTCCGGGGCGATCGGGATCATCTTTCCCCCTTTCTGCACCAGAACCCGTTTGATGCCCGGCTTGTCCGGGCCGGGATCCTGGTCCCTGGCGGGGAGCGCCGTTATTGGTGCCGCGGCGTTACCCAGGGTCAGGGCGCCCTTCTGGATGGACTTGGCCACCCGCTCCAGGGTGAACGGCTTCAGGATGTAGTCGAAGGCGTCGACCGCGAAAGCCTGCACGGCGAACTGTTCGAAGGCGGTGGCGAAAACGATCAGCGGCGCGTCGGGGAGCTCTCGAATGACCTGGGCCAGGTCGATTCCGTTCACCCCGGGGAGCTGGATGTCGAGAAACACCAGTTGGGGTCTGGTTTCCCGGATGCCCCGCAATGCCTGGGAGGGATTGGACGCCTCGCCGAGGATGGTCACACCCTCCAATTGCTCCAGCAGATAGCGCAACTCCCTGCGGGCAGGCGCCTCGTCATCGACCAGGAAAACGGTAATCGTCATGCGGCCACCACCGGCACGCTGAAACGGATCGTGGTTCCCACGCCCGGCTCGCTTTCAATCATCAAGGCACTCTCCTTGCCGTACATGGCCGCAAGGCGGCCGTTCACGTTGCGCAGCGCCAGTCCCAGCCCGCCACCCTCAGGGGAGGGGGGCGCCAGCGAGAGCAGGCTCTCGATGCGCTCCCGGGACATCCCCACGCCGTTGTCCTGAATGGAAATCTCCAGGTGGTCGTCGTACCTGCGGGCCCCGATCTGGATGACTCCCCCTTCCTCCTTGGGCTGGATGCCGTGGCGCACGCTGTTCTCGACCAGAGGCTGCAGGATCAGGGAAGGGACATCGCAGCAAAGGGCCGCGTCGTCGATCTGGTAAACGATGGAGAGCCGCTCCTCGAAGCGCGCCTTTTCGATGGCGATGTAGGATTCGCAATGCTCCAGTTCGACCGACAGCGCCACCCGGGGAGCGGTGGGGCTGATGTTCTTGCGGAAAAAATCCGCCAGCTTTACCAGCAGGAAGGAGGCGGTACCCGGATCGGTCCGGGTGTAGCTGATGATGGTCGAGATGGCGTTGAAGAGGAAGTGCGGGTTGATCTGGGCCTGGAGTGCCTTTATTTCGGCATCGGCCACCAGTTTACGCTGCAGTTCGATCTCGCCCAGTTCCAGCTGGTTGGAAAAAAGCGGGGCGAGGCCGTTGGCCAGTTCCTCGTCGAGCAGGCTTATGCCGTGCTCTTTCTGGCGGTAAAGCTCCAGGACGCCGATGGACTTGTCCCGGATTTTGAGCGGCACGACGATGGCCGAGCCGAGCCGGCACTCCAGGGAGGCTGAGCCGATCTCGCCCGGCGTCCTGGCGACCACCACGGCTCCCGACTCAAAGGCGTGCCTGGCGGCCTTGGACAGGGGCCGCCCGGCGGCGTGCCGGTCACCGTCCAGCCCCTCGTGGGAAAGGATTTCCTTTTCGGAAGAAAAGGAAACCGCGTCGAGTCCGGTCAACTCCCGGATGATGTGCACCGCGTGGCCGGCCGACTCCCGGTTGAGCCCGTGGCGCAGGTAGGGAAGGGTCCGGAAGGCGATGTTGAGCGTGGTCTGCGCCTGCTGGGCCATGGCCCGTTCCTGCTCGCGGGTGACCGAGGCGATCAGTTCCACCAGGACGGCGACACCGAAGGCGTTGGCGAGCACGCTGGGAAACCCGATGGAATACACCACCTCCAGGGCGGCGGCGTGCGGGTGGGCCAAGAGAAGGATCAGCCCCATCTTGATGGACTCGGCCGTCAGCCCGATGCAGAAGGCCGCCAGCCAGTCGAAGGTCTGGCGCTGCAGTCGGCGGTAGAGAAGGCCCGCGACGACGCCGGCAAGCGGCGTCGCGATGGCGCAGGAGAGCGAGGTCAGTCCGCCGAAGTCGTAGAAATAGCGGTGCACCCCGGCAATGACCCCGGCCGACAGGCCGACCAGGGGGCCGCCCAGGATGCCGGCGATGGCGACCGGAACGGTGCGCAGATTGGCGATGGCGCCGTGCTCCGGGAACCCGCAACAGGTGGCAAAGATCCCGGCCAGGCCGAAGTAAACCGAGTGGAAAAGCTTTTCGCGGCTCCCCGCCTTGGCGACCTTTCCCGTCAACAGGCGCTGGAACAGCTCGAATCTCATCATGAGGAAGAAAAGGACGGCGAGGATTCCCAACCGTTCGAAGAGATCAAGGGCAAGACTGCCAATTTCGTTCATTAAACCACCGTGTAGCCAGGCCATAGTCGGTACTGCAGGGGGTAAAGGTAGCATAACAAGGGTCTTTGCTGCGAGAAAATTAGCGGTAAGGGGAAGTGTCCCCCAGGGTAGAGACGCATTGCATGCGTCTCCTTCACCTGGTCATGCCAAGACAAACTTGTGCGCGGCAGCGCGTAGAGACGCATTGCATGCGTCTCCTTCACCCGGTCATGCTAAGACAAACTTATGCGCGTCAGCGCTGAGACGCATGCAATGCGTCTCTACCCGTGCATCCGCTTGACAGCGGAATAAGCTCAATGGTACCCCCTTTAACTTACTCAAAAGCCTCCAAGGAACTTCGGTCGCAACAAATCATGTCAAAGGTCCGAGCTGAAAAACGGAACTTGGCTAATGATGGGCTAGTACCCAGCCCGCTTGATATGCCGGTGGCTGTTCGCTTGCGATTTTTGTTTCCGTAGGTTGCCGGTGAACAGCCTTATCCTGAACCGCAACGGTGCAATGTTGCGGTTCACGATACAACCGTTCACCAGCAACAGGCAGTTCGCAAATAGCATGACCGGTACCGTCATTTTAAGCCGGACTGGGTACTAGTGTTGCGAACTGGTAATTTAACGGTGCCAAATGCCGATCTTCGGATAAAAAGTAGCTTTTCGGCAACCGGTAGATAGAATCTTGGGAAACGCTCCTTGCTCCTATGTCAGAACCAAAAGAAACTAACATTTGAATTTGATTCCCCCCTGTGCTATAGCTTGCAAAATATAGATATACTTAATTCTCAAAATCCCATGTATTCCTGTCAAGCGAGGTCTTCAATGGTCGTCGAATGCGCAAGTTGCCGTGCAAAAGGCAATGTTGATGAAACAAAGCGGCCTGTTGGTGTGAACTCTGTGCGCTGCCCCAAATGTGGCAGCAACATCCCCTTGCCGGCGCAGGAAAGCTCGGAGCCCTTAACGGCGCCGCAAAACCCGGAGCCCCTACCGACGCAGCAAGTCCCGCAGCAACCCTATCCGACACCGCAAAGCAGCGCCCCCCCACCGACTCCGACTCCGACTCCGACTCCGACTCCGACTCCGACTCCGACTCCGACTCCGACTCCGACTCCGACTCCGACTCCGAGAAGTGCCGAACCCTCGCCGCTGCCGGAACGCCGTGAACCCTCGCCTCTGGCACCCGAAGCGACGCCCTTTGGGCCTGAACCGTCTCCGTTGCGGCCGGACCCGCCCCCTGCTGCCCGGGCCGATTGCCTGTTGTGCGGAGGATCCTTTGCCCGGGACAACATGGTCCGTTTCGGCGAAGACTGGGTGTGCGGCGGATGCAAGCCCGAATATGTGCAAATGCTCACCCAAGGGGTGCCGAGGCCCAACGATTATCGCTATGCCGGGTTCTGGATCCGCTTTTGCGCGAAGTTTGTCGACGGACTGATCCTGATGGTGGTCAACCTGATCATCAGCACCTTGCTGGCGCAGTTCATTACCAAGGGAATGGCTCCCGGACAGATCATCGGCGTGTCGGCCCTGAGCTCCTTGTTCCAGTTCGTCCTCAGCGCCGCCTACATCTCCTACTTCCTGTCCGCTTACCAGGCGACCCCCGGCAAGATGGCCTGCGGTCTCAAGGTTATTACCACCTCGGGAAACGCCATCAGCTGGCAGCGCGGGCTCGGACGTTACTTTGCGGAAATGCTGAGCAGCATCATCTTATGCGTCGGATACATCATGGCTGCCTTTGACGACGAAAAGAGGGGGCTCCATGACCGGCTCTGCGACACCAGGGTGGTCTACAGGTGATCGCTTCCCGGGGGATAGGCAGCGCTGCCGCCTGCACCAAATGCGGCACGCCCCTGCCGGCGCAAAAGAGCGGCGACGCCGCTTCCTTTCGCTGCGCCGGGTGCGGGGAGCTCCTCACCCTGGAACTCTTTCCCGCCTTTTACCGGGCAACGGGAACGTTTGCGCTGGGGGAGGCGCCGACGGCCGAGGGGGAGGCGTGCTGCTATTACCACCAGCAGAAAAAGGCGACCCTTTTCTGCAGCGACTGCGGGCGCTTTATCTGCTCGCTCTGCGAGGTGCGTATCGGCGGCGCAAGCCTCTGCCCGACCTGCATCGAAAAGGGACTCAAGGAGGGCGGGAAGGATGCGCTGGTAACGCACCGAACCCTTTATGACAGCCTCTCCCTCTCCCTGGCACTGCTTCCGATACTTTTTGTCTTCATCACGGTCGTGACGGCGCCCATCTCCATCTATGTTGCGCTGCGCAACTGGAACAGCCCGGGGAGCCTGCTTCCCCGCAGCAAATTCCGCTTCGTCTGCGCCATCGTCTGTGCCTCCCTGCAGATCATCGGGTGGGGGGCGCTTCTGGTGAGCAAACTATGAAAAACCACCACGCCTACCGGAGGCTTCCGGGAAAGCGCCGCACCCTCGGCCGGAGGTTCACGCTCTGGCTTGGCGCAGACCACCTGCTCTCGGTGGAGTCAACCGGCTACTCGGAGGATTACACCCGCTTCTACCTGGGCGACATTCGCGGGGTGCTGAGCCGGCGCACCCGCAACGGCAAGCTCTGGAACATCTTCCTGGCCCTGACGACGGCTGTTTTCGCGCTCTTTGCCCTGAAAAGCGGCTCCCAGGGCGTCGCGCTTTTTTGCGGCATCATGGGGGTCTGCTTCCTGTGCGCCACCCTGTTAAACCTCCTTTGGGGCCCGACCTGCGTCTGTCACCTCCTGATGCCGCTGGGAATCCAGAGGCTTCCCGCGCTCGACAGGGAAAAACAGGTGGTAAAGCTCAGAAACCGTATCGGCCCACTGGTCAACGCCATCCAGGGGAGTGTCACTGCCGAGGAGATGGCGTCCGCTTTGGCGGCTCCCTGTGCTCCACCCCCGGCTCCGGCGGCCCTGCGGGGAGGCGCCGCCCCAGGCGCCCCCGAGCAGCCAGCGAGCAGCAGGTATCCGGGCGGGGCCCACTGGGTGCTCTTTACGCTACTTCTTGTGGATGCCGCCTTCACCATGGTCCAGCTGACCAGCACAAGCCGCCTGGTGGGGATAGCGGCCTCGGTCCTGGAGCTTATGCTCTTTGCCTGCACCATTGTCGCCCTGGTCAAGCAGCGGGGAAGCCGGCTGCCGGTATCCGCAAAACGGCTGGTCTTCGGGGCCCTGGGTGCGCTTGCCCTCGCTCTGATTGCAGTGCAGATCTACAGCTTCTGCTATGCCTTCTCGATTGCGCGCAGCCTTCCCAAGGGAAGCGACCTCCAGCAGGTGATGACCGATATCAACGCGGTCAGCCATCCTGCGGTGGGGGGCATACAGGGCGTTTATGCCGTGGTCGCGGCCTGCCTGGGAATCTGCGGGTTACTCACCATGCGCAGGTGGCGCCGCGCCGAGGCCGCTGTCGACAGGAACCCTGAAGCATGACTGATCTCGCCGGCATGCGCTGCTGCAACCATCCCGGACGCGAAGCGGCCGCCCGCTGCGTCAGCTGCGGCAGTTTCTGCTGCCGGGAGTGCAGCACGGAGCACGACGGGCGCATGACCTGCGCCAACTGCCTTGCGCTTGGCGCCAGGCCGACCCCGGCGGGAGGGGTGCGCAGGGCGCTCCAAAGCGCTGTCCCCTTTCTGGCCGGGTTTCTCCTGGTCTGGCTCTTTTGCTACCTTTTCGGCAAGGGGCTGATTTCACTCCCCTCCAGCTTCCACGAGGGGACCCTCTGGAATTTCGCCCCCGACTCCCCATGAAAAAAACCACCCGCGGCAAAGAAAAGGGGCAGTCTGCCCTGGAACTCCTCGAGGAGGCGACCCTCTTGCTGAGGCGTGCGCCGCTTCCCGCACTGGCCGCCTACTGCACGGGAACCTTCCCCTTCGCCCTGGGGCTGCTTTTTTTCTGGGCCGATATGAGCCGCTCCAGCCAGGCTCCAGCTTGGCTGGTCGATGAATCCTTCCTGCTGGCGCTGCTTTATTTCTGGATGAAGTGGTGGCAGGCCATCTTCGCCGGCAAGCTCCGCAGGGTGCTGACGGGGCAGCCGGCGCAGGACGGCCTCCAGCCGGGAGAGCTGCTGCGCCAGGGGGCGCTGCAATCCTGGAGCGTGCTGGTGCTGCCGATCGCCCTGGTCGTTACCATTCCCTTTGGCTGGTGCTTCGCCTTTTTCCAGAACCTGACCGTTTTGGCGGGGGAGGAAGCTGACCTGCCAGGCCTCTTTCGGCGCGCGGCGCGCCAGGCGGCGCTTTGGCCCGGGCAAAACCACGTCCTTCTTTGCCTTTTGCTGCTTTGCTGGCTCATCATTTACGCCAACCTCGGGATCGCTTTGTACCTGGTCCCCGCCTTTTTGAAATCAATCCTCGGAATCGACACCCTTTTCGCCAGGAGTAACACGCATCTTTTGAACAGTACCTTCTTCTGCGCGGTAGCGGCTTTGGCCTGGCTCTGCCTGGACCCGCTGGTAAAGGCGGTCTACCTGCTGCGCTGCTACCAGGGGGAATCCCTGCGCTCCGGTGCGGACCTGCTGCGCCGCTTCCGGAAGGCCAGTGCCGCGGCCAAAATAGCTCTGCCGCTTGGCGCGGCTCTGTTTTTTCTTTCCCTCACCCCGGGTGGCGCCGCCCCGGCGCAAGGGGCCCAGCTAAGCGGTGTCGAGTCGCAGCGCAGCGCCCCGGCGCTCAGCTCACAGCGGCTGGAGCAGGCGATTGCGCGGACCCTGCGCGACCCGGAATTCAGCTGGCGGCTCCCCAGGAAGGTTTCCGAAAAGGAGCCTGGCGCGGGACCCGGCTGGATGCGCGAAGCCATGAAACGTTGCGGGGAGTGGCTTTCCGACGCCGTGAAGTGGTTTTCCCGGGTCATGGAGAAGCTCCTCGATCTCTTCCCGCACCACGGCCCCCGGGAGCAGGCGGCAGGGACCGGCTCCTTTGGAGACCGGGTCTTTTGGATCATGTATGGTGCGCTCGGGTTGCTGGTCGCCTGGGGGGTGATCCTGCTCAGGCGCCGCCATCTTTCCGGGAGGGTGGCGCCAGCTGCCACGGGCCCCGGCGCGGCCGCGGCGGTTCCTGATCTCTCCAGTGAGATTGTTACTGCGGACGAACTCCCCAGCGAGCGCTGGAAGCAGCTTTCCGACGAGCTTTTTGCCCGGGGGGAGGGGCGCCTTGCCTTGAGGGCGCTCTATCTCGCGGCGCTCGCCCACCTGGCTGCGGAGAATTACCTGACCCTTGCCCGGGCGAAATCCAACCGGGAGTACCAGTGCGAGCTTCAGCGCAGGGCCCATGCCCTGCCGCTGGTGGCGGAGAGCTTCGCGGAGAACGTGCAGATCTTCGAGCGCGTCTGGTACGGTCTTTACGATCTGCAACAGGAGGTGGTGCAGCGCTTTGTCGACAACTACGGGAGGATCGTGTCCCATGCGCGTCGCGTCTAGCTGCTACATCATTTTGCTGGTCGTCGTCCTGGCCGGCTTTGGCCTGGGACTTTCCAGGCTGTTCGTGCTCCGTTTTGAAAACGGGGACTTCTATCCTCCTTACTCTTCGCTCCGAAGCGACCCCCTCGGCAGCAAGGCCTTCTACCGCTCCCTGGAGGCGATCCCGGGGATCCGGGTGGAGCGCGGTTTTAGTGCCCTGTCGAGGGGGAAAGAGTTGCAGGGGACGACGATCCTTGTGCTGGGAGAGACGGAGGAATTTTTCACCCGGAGCGGGAAAGAATTAGCCGGGTTGCAGCGCCTGGTGAGTGCGGGCAATCGGCTGGTCGTCGGTTTCCTCCCACGGACCGGAAGGAAGGCCGATGAGGAAAAGAAGGGCGAGGCCAAGGGAAAAGGGGCGGCCGGAAAGCCGCAGGACGTAAAAGGGCAAGGTGCCAAAGGGCAGGATGCCAAAGGACAGGTATCGGGAAGGGACGCCGAGCCGGAAAAGAGTCTCGCCGAGCAGTGGGGCGTGGCCCCGGAGAACTTCTCCGACACTGGCAAAGGGGAAAGCCTGCGTGTGGCGCCTGCCGGCGGCATGCCGACTTTGCCGGACAAAATCCAGCGCCACTCCAGACTCTTTTTCCGGCTCAACGGCAGCGGCTGGCAGACCATCTACCGCTCGGCCGACCAGCCGGTGGTCGTCGAGAGAAAGCTGGGAAAAGGGAGCATCGTTTTGCTGGCCGACTGCTACCCCTTGAGTAATCAGGCGCTGCGCGAGGGGGCGCAGGCGACCCTGCTGACCTGGATCATCGGGGAGAACCGCAGCGCCCTTTTCGATGAGTTCCATCTCGGGGTGGGCGATCCGCCCGGGATGGGGACCCTGCTACGCCGCTACCATCTGGAGACCTTCTCTGCCGCTCTTTTTGTGCTGGCGCTCCTCTACGTCTGGAAAAGTTCAGTTCCCTTCCTGAGGGACCCCCCGCCCAGTGAGGCCGGGGTGACGGCCAGCAGGAAGGACAACTTCACCGGCCTGGTGAACCTGCTGCGCCGGACCATTTCCCGCGAAAAGCTGCTGGAATCGTGCTTTAGCGAGTGGCGCAGATCCTTTGCCCGGGAGTACCGGGGGCACCCGGAAAAACTGGCGCAGGTGGAGGCGCTTTTGGAAGAAGCCGCCCAGCTTTCCCCCCGCAAGCGGGATCTGCCGGCTCTCTACCGCAGGATTTCCGGACTGCTGGCGCGGAAAGGAGGCGGCCGGGCAGCAACGGAAGATCATCAACGGAGTTAAGGGCTCGGCGGGTTTGGTCCCCCCTGTGGAACAGGGGGGAAGGCTCGCGTAGCGAGACAGGGGGGTCTTCCGCCCGGGCAAAACACCCCCCTGCCTCTCTGACGTTCGGCTTCCCCCCTATTTCATAGGGGGGACAAAACTCCAACACCGGAGGCGACTCCGGTGCCCGGCAGGTGCGTTTCCCACGTTTTAAAAATCGGGACGCGGCAGC
>Ga0209123_1003204_pt1 | contig 12589 bp, 18 predicted proteins | sample BarGraIncu00431A_FD_184500 | JGI IMG/M metagenome (GOLD analysis project Ga0209123, IMG submission 184500) | Arctic peat soil microbial communities from Barrow, Alaska, USA - Barrow Graham LP Incubations 004-31A (SPAdes) (version 2) | ecosystem: Environmental > Terrestrial > Soil > Wetlands >...
AGATGTTAACCGGGGATTTAGCACAGCAACCCGCTACAATCCCAACTCGTCGGGGCGTAGCGCAGCCTGGTAGCGCATCTGGTTTGGGACCAGAGGGTCGAAGGTTCGAATCCTTTCGCCCCGACCATATATATCAATGACTTAGCTCACTTTGTGTGAGTCGGGTTATCTTCCCGGGTAACGCCGGGGTAACACCGGGGGTAAAAACCTTGTGTATTCGTCATATCCAAGACCTGCAACAACTAACGTCGCAGCGCTCAAAGTGGTGATTCAGCCACATATTTCAATTTAATTTTCGGCAACGGTGTGGCATGGCTGCCTTCATTGACCAGTTCGACCGGCATGACCCGCAGACATTCACGGGATTTGGCCCACTAAGGATCCTTGTTTCATCAATGGCAGATGAGGCCAGGTCTTACCTGTTTTTTGAACACTCCCCCGTAGAGTTCAAAGATGCTTGCCGAAAATTTGAACAGGATTCGGCCAAGGAAGAACTAGATCCGATGTGGCGCTTGAATAAGGAGATTGGCGAGAGACCCATATTCGGCCATTTGATCTTTAGGGATGGAGGTCTGCGTCTTGACTCTGGAGCCTTTTTCCCCGGATGGGAAGCCTACGCTGTGTTTGCTTTGTGGAAACTCATTGACTCATGCGACGCGATGGGTGATTCCAGTGCACTGAGTTGGAACACCTCTAAGACGAATTTGGTCGAAGCCAATAAATCGCTGGCGCTGGCGTTCAAGGCCCTGCAGCTTTGTGCTGTTGCGGCGATTAAATTTGCAGTCGATGCAAGCCTGTACGTCGATCTTGTTGAAGCACGGTCAGAGATGGCGCGCCAGAACGTCAGGGGCCGATGGAAAACCAGGGATGCTCATTTAACTTTCGCGCTCGAGCTGAGCCCATCGATCAAAGAAAAGCACCGCGTGGAGGTCGCCCGCAAGCTTGCTGATGCAATTGACGCAAAGTTTAACAAGCGGTATGGCGACGACATCGTCGACGGTTGGCTCAAAAAGTCCGGATGGATCCAGCCAACTTAGGGGTGTCTACGCCGTAGACCTCTGGTGGGGTTCGAATGCTCGCGGTTCAATTGGGGCCTCAGTTCAAGTCCGAGGCCGAAATGGAAATCGAACGCACCCCTTCAGAAGCACTCCTGACACCAATTGAAGTGTCAAAGATTCTGCGTATCCCGCGGTCAACTTTGGCAGCCTGGCGGAGCACCAAGCGCGTGAGTCTGCCATTTGTGAAGGTTGGCCATGCTGTGCGCTATGTTCGCGCCGACATCGACCGCATGATTCAGGGGCGCCACCATGAAGCGGGCTGAACTTTATGCGCTGGCTTGGGCAGAGCCAATCTCGAAACTTGCCGGCCGGTTTGGACTTTCCGACAGAGGTCTGGCGAAACTCTGCGAGCGAAACCACATTCCTTTGCCGCCACGGGGCTACTGGGCCAAGGTGGCGGCTGACAAGTACCCATCACGCGCGCCGCTCCCGCGCCCCGAGCAAGACTATGAACTTCCACTGAAGGAGGTTGGTGTCCCAGTTGGCAACACCATCGAAGAGATCAAGGAAGAACCAGGCAAGCAGCTGCTCGAAGCTTTGGGGCTATCGGAGCCAAGCCAACAAACGCCTGCAGTCAAGAAGAAAGACCACCCTGCCCCACCACGCATAGCCCACCGGCGCCAGGATGCGGCAAAGCCAGCCGATCCGTTTGAAATCTATGCGGCACTGTCCACCGAGTGCGAGAGGGTGATATCCGCTGGCGTGGAGTACCAGCGAAGGCAGGCGGCCGAGGCGTTTCTCAGCGTCATTGTCAGCCGCGCGCCGCATGTCGACGCCACCACTGCTCAGGCGATGCTTGCGTGGGCGCGCTCAATTGGACGAATGCTTGAACAGAAAGACCCCGTGGCTTCGGTGATTCAATCAATCAGCCAGGCCGCCAGGGAGCCGCAAAAACCACTCTGGTGGCCCGAGGGCTAAGCTCCCGGTCTTATTTAACCGCTGCCCAGTTGATCCCCCCGTTAGATGCTACGACGTTGCGGCCTTCAAGCCACGCCCGCACATGGATGCGAGACACAATGACGCGGCGACCGTCTTGTCGGTTGGGAATGCCCTGGTCTCTCAGCCACGACACCTGAGTTGTGCCCCTGGTATAGCCGGTGAGAAGGTGCAGCTCTATGCTGTCCAGATATTCAGGGGGATGTTTGGTCATATAAAAGGCCACATCATGGGGCCGTTAGTGGCGTAAAAAAGCCCGCGTGGTGCGGGCTAGAGTTGGCGCGGACCGTGGCTAGGCTGGAAGCAGGCCGGAACCGGTGGATGGTTCAATGCGCGGCCGGTTGGTGGCATTCCAGGCCTTCGATTCGGAAATTAGGACTTCTTTTCTCCTTTTATATTCAAGCCCCATGCCGATCAAGACGGTGTTACGGATCTCAAAATGCGCCAGAAAGTCCATTTCATGCAGCGTCATTCTTTCACGGTCCATGCCTTTGTACCCGCCAGTCAACAAAGAGTTGATCAGCTTGTGCTCATTCATGTAGTGGTGCTCTTTGGTCGCCTTGCCAAGGGCATTGCGAACCTCCTGCAGTATCCCGGCAAGCACTTTGCTTGTGCTGGCGATGGCGTGGCGCTTGTTGAACCAGTCGGCCTGGTAGCGGCCATCACGCCGGATCGCTGGCAGCACTTCTGATGTGACCCACTTCTTGAAGCGCTTTGCCTCTGGTTTTGAACTTTTGAGAATCAGTGAGTACAGGCCAGACTCGTTGCAGACTACCATTTTTTGCATTCCCCCAGGGGTGTGCACATTGTGTACATCCTTTTCATCATCATCAAGGATTCTGGTGGCACTTGGAACATGGTCATACCCGAGGGCGGTTGCCACGTCTGCAACAACGAACCAAGGCTGGTCATCACGGGTAAAGGTGCGAATGTTCACACCGTCAAAGTCGAATGGAACGACAAGGTTTTTGCTGGGTATCATGGACGTAATTCCTTTGTAAAGTCCATGCACTTAGGGTTAATACTCAAATGGTGCGCTGCAACATCGATATATAATTCCCTTCGCGCTAACGAGAAACCACAAAGGCTGATCCGGGAAGATTGAGGCCAATGTGGGTAAGTGCAAATTGAAGCCGAAATACCATTACTGGTGTGTCGGCTTTTTCTTTGCCCGAACATTTTACATGATGAAGATACAAAAGCTGTATGAATGTTCAGCGTTGATAGGCGCACCCACGTCGCTCCCACTTGTCCTCGGCCTTCGCGTCCGCCACAGTCCGCCACAGTCTGCCACTGCATGTTGCTGGGCGCATCGATGCCGCCGCAGGCCAGCGCTTGGATGTGGTCAATCACGTAGCCCTTGCACGGCCCTTTGCGGGCGCCTGAAGCGGCGCAGAGTTGCTGGTACTTGAACTCGACTTTGGCGCTCTGGCTGCGCTTGATGCGTGCGTCAGCAGGTCCGGTCTATCATGACCGGAATACACATCAAATCTGGCGACTGCACCACACGGGCCATACATATTCACGAACGCTGGGAGTATCAGATGACTCCATACTCAACACTCCTTCTGTGTTCACCACGAATGCGCTGAACCCACTATACCCACCCATAGAATTCTTCGCGTTGACGTAGCCACAAAGCGAAACCGTCTTAGATTCCTTATCATCAGAGAGACTTAGAAATTCATCTTTGAAATTTGCCGAAGCCGGGTCTTTAAGAGAATCGACAACAATCTTTCGAAGTGATTTCATCAGACGCTGCTTATCGCTCTTAGCATTGGCAGCCGACTTCGTAGCTGACGGCTTGCCGTTAGACGGTGCAGCCTTCTCGTCGGCCATTGCGTAGGGTGCTGTCACCAATGCAGCGGCAATAGCAGCGATAAGAACAAGCGCCTTCATATTGGGTCTCCCTGATGTGAGAAAAGAATATGTTGTTCCATTTTTGCTATTCTGTCTATCCCCAAAATGGGGATATTGATGACCGCAACACCATAGGAAAACCAGCACTACGGACTAGGCGGGCTGTCGTTTGCTGATTCATCTTGATTTGATGATTTTGATTTATTTTGAAAAGGGGAAAATTGTCTGTCCGTGGGCATATACGCGGTCTAGAGAATCGAAACCATTCAGAGATTTGACCCCCTTACCCCTATGATGGCCAGCCCACCATGGACGCGAAGTCGGACTCGGTGAGGATTCGGATGGCGATGCCCTTGGCAATCAGCTCTTCTGCCTTGCGGTGCTTGTTGCTCTTTTCGTGTCCGTTCAACAGGCGTATGTCCTGATCGCCAACGACAAGCAGGGTCGTGTGCTTGGTCACGCCGTCGGCAGTCTCACATCCCGCTCTCGCGGCCATGCCCGCCGCTTCGCGACGCGGGATGGCCAGTGCTCCGGTGAACACGACGACCTCGCCAAACAGAGATCCATCCGGGTTGCCATCGCGCGCCACGCTGTCGCTGCCATTGGAGCCTATGGGGTGTTTGACGCGCTCCATCCACGCGTCCAAGTCAAGGCTGGCCTCGGCCATGGCCCGCACTAGGATGAGCCCTGCGGCCCGCGCGTCCTCGACGGCGTTGTGGTGCTCGAACTCGATGCCGAATTTCTTGGTTAATGCCGATAGACCATAGCCTTTTTGGGCCACCTCAGGCCACGCCCGGCGTGCGACGCTAGCGGTGTTGAGCCAGAAGCATTCTGGTGGCTCAACGGTATGCTTCAGCGAGGCTCGTGTTATGGCATTCCGATCAAAGGCCGTGTGGATGGCAACTATCTGGTTCGAGATCCGTCTGATGACTTCAGCGGAGGCTTGCCTAAAATTGGGAGCCCCACGCACGTCCGCCTCTTCAATGCCGTGGATCGACACGTTTATGCCGTCGAAGTAGTCCTCGGGATCAATTAGTGACGACCACGAATCCACCACTTTGCCATACTCGAAGTGGACAATGCCGATCTGGCAAATGCTCGACATGTCCGGGTTGGCGGTCTCGACATCCAGTGCGACAAATCTCACGATGATCCTTTCGGTTGGAAGATCATCTCATTCTCGTAGACAAACCGCGTTTGAAACGCGACTATCGCGACCAGCCAAATTTCCGGCCCGTCACTACTAACGGCTTTCCGGCAGTGGCCAAGTGTTGCACCACACAGTGCGCCACTCACCTCAACTTTGAGTTCAATGGCTCGGTTATGGGAATTCCCATAACGGTCATCCAAAAAAAACCAGCGGGTTAGGCTGGGTCTAACACTTTCGAGCCACACTCAGGGAGATGATGCACTGGCAGACTATCTGGCTTCACTTCAACGTTACAACTGCGCAACGTTTTCCATTGCTACTGAATTTGTTTTTGACTGGCGCGTCCCCTACCATCTTGACTTTGCCCTGAGATACGGGAGTCAGGCCAAAATCGTTTATCAGGTTTCGATACCCAGCGATCATGGATGCCACCGGAGCCTCGCCGGCTGCCCAAAGCTGCACCATCTTTCCGTGCAGAGCGCAAAGGTTGCCAAGCGGCCCAATACCGCCCTCAGTCAGCAATTTGTTTGCAACCAGGATGGGGGCAAGCCGGTTCCACTCTTTTACGGCGTGAGCATTCGGAAGCCAGTCGGGAGCGGCTGGAACATCAGAAACAATAGGCAGTTCGACACCGCCCTTTTCGTCCCTGCATGGCCGCAACGTACCGGAGACAACCTTTAGCGCCCTCGGCTTCTTTGGTGCTGACATGGTTTACTTCCTTAAAAATTGGTTTTTCTGATCTGGCTGCGTAAAAAAAAGGGCTAAGCGCGGTCCTGCAAATGAAACCCGCAGACTTTCGACCCGCCCTGCCCCTAGACGCCCAGCCTGCCCCGCAAGATACCCAGCTTCGCCGCCATACCCGCGAGCGATTGATTCACCAGATAGTCATGTCGTTCTTGTATACGCTCGAAGGCCAACAAAAAACCCGCATGCGGCGGGCTTCGGTCTGAGCGGTAACGGTGTCACATAGTTTCAGCCTCTACCGCATCAAGGCGCGGCCCCACTTGGTCTAGGCGGTCGCGTAAGTCTGCAATTTCAGCACTGGCGTTGTGCAACTCATAGCGCAGTTCGCGGATCTGGCGCTCAAGGTTGGTGAAGATGGCTTTTGTGGCTTCGTGAAGTTTTTCGAGGGTCATGGTTGTTTCCTAGTGGGCGATCAAATCATCAAAGTATGTGTTTGCACCAACGGCGGCGGCGCTCGCGGCCCCATCACCATGGCTCCGTGCTGTTTCGGCCTTTAGGCGGCTCTGCTGGGTCAACCTCATGGCGCGTGCGTGCATGGCGATCTTGGCGCTTTCAAGCGATGCCAGCTTTGCCAGTTTGTCGAATTGCTCAAGGTCTTTCAGCGGGTCAAGGCCAGACAGTGCCGACTCTATTTGTGCAGCGCGGGCAACATGGCTGCAATACGCAATCAGCATCGATGTTTGCTCAAGTCCAAACCAATCGTCTGGCAAGTTGTCAACGGTCTGGTACCAGATCAGTTTTTGCGCGTCGTTCAGGGTTTCAGGCGGCTGAATGCGCGGATTTTTTCGATCAGCCATTGCGCGAAAGTGGGTTAAGGTGGGTTTTTTCATAGTCGAAAATCTCCATGTTGATGTGAACAAAGGCTAAGGGCGGTCCTGCAAAGCCAAACCGACAGAGATTTCGACCCCCCCTGCCCTCATTTGGTGCATGGTTCTGGCCAGCCGCCCAGACCGACTGTCACTTTCGGTTTGATCGTCTTGCCCTGCGCTGCCGCATCCAAGCGCTTGTCTGGTCATGCCGCCCCGCCGTACTGCTGATTGCGTGCCAGACTTGATGTGATCTGATTCGCCGTGGCTCGCATCCCGGCCACCACATCCGATTTGCTGGCAATGTCGCCCACGGTGGCGTTGATGTTGATGTTGGTCACGTTGGAGCCGCCACCGGCTGACTGTCCCCGCGTGTGGTCGATCACCGTCTCTTGCGGGTGCATGACCGCCATGAAGCCGCCCATGCCGTCAACACCGCCAGATCGCGAACCGTCGCCCGTGTAGCCACCGCCTGCGAAGCTGAACATGCTGGTAAGGGCTGTACCCATAGACGATTTCAGGAATGACGTTGCCAATGAGTCGGCTAGTGCGCTTGTCACCCGTGTGAATAGGACGTTCCCCACCGCGTTACCGAATGCTGCAATCGGGTCTTTGGTGTCGCGGAAAGCCGTAGATAGCGCATTTTTCACGTCGTCGTGCAGGGTTTGCGCATATGAGTTTTCAGCGGTCTTGACTTCAATATTTTTTGTGATTCCGATGAGTTGCTTTTGCGCTTCAATCTGGCGCATCAGCGAGTCGTAGGCTTCGGAGCCTGCGGATTCAATGGCGAGCTTGTCTTGCAACCGAACCAGCGTGAGCGCCTGGACGCCAGATTTCAGCATCCCGATGGTGTCGTATTCCAATTGAGCCTGCTTTACCGCATCCTCTGCGTTGTGGGCGGTGTCCAAGAGACTGAGCTTTTCAGCCAACATATAAGCTTCGATTCCGTCTGATTCCTTTTTTCTCAGATCAGCACGTTCTTTGGCGGATTCGACTGCTTTTTTGTAAGCGTCAACTTCCTTAATTACCGCCGTAGTGCTGGCCGTGAAAGCGTCACGTTCTGCACCTTTGTGCAAGGTGAGTGCAACCACGTTCGCATCGTAGAGCTTCTTTTCGACGTTAGTCATCCCTAGCTGCGCAGCTTCTTTTTCCAGGGCGGCAAGATACTTTGCAGCGGCATCTTGAAGTTTGGCGTAACCATCGACTACCTCCTTTTCTGGAGGTGGTTTTGGAACCCACGGTTTTCCAGATGGTGTAGTGCCGTTCGGTTGCCCATTTGCGCCCAGGCTATCAGCTCCCCAAGCTAGCCTCATTGCAGCGGCATTTCTCCGCGCTTGCTCAACGATGTTGTCACCGATCAATCCGAGCCTCGCTTTGGCGTCAACCCATCCATTAACAAGCGCATCCTTCGCGCCTGAGAAATCTCCGGTTAATGCCAGACCCGCAGCGGTCGCCATCCCACCTAGTACGGAGCCGATAGCTGAAATACTTCCAACTATTGACTCTGCAACCATATAAACAACGGTCTTTAGTCCGTAGAAAAGTGACATAACTTCAGCGATGGTGTAGCGGAATGCCCGAACCACAGTGGGGAAACCATCTCGGAAGAATTCAGCTAACATTGTCAGAATTGGCATTACGTTATCTGCAATAGCGCGCTTGAAACCCTGGCTTGTTAAATCCGCCTCGCGGTTGAAAGCTAGCATTGCTTCCTCGTATTGCGTTACGGCCTCTTGCGTGCCGTCACCGATTACAAGCCCATACTCAGCAAGTCGATCTTTAGCTGTTTGAGTTTTATCAGCGGTGATGGATAGCGCATCCTGAATCTGTTTCTCGCTTCCGATCGCAATCGAAGCTGCCGCTTGTTCGCGGTCCCATCCGCTTGCATACGTCGCCAGAACTGCGGCTGCACTGGCCATTATTGTTTTTGTGTCAAGCAGATTCCCTTTTTGATCTTTGTATTTGACGCCTAGACGGTCGAGTTCCTCGCCGTTGGTGCGAGACGCAGCGTTGACTTTTCCAATTGTTTCGATGTAACCGCTTGCACTGATGCCCTGCTGTTTTAGCGCCTCATTCAGAGCCGATGCACCGACAGCGGTAAGAGGAAGATTCTCTTGAAGCGTTTTCACTTCATCATTCATCTTCACAAGGGCGTCGATGTTCTCGCTCTTATAGCTTTCGCCAGTCAGCAGACCAACGCCGAAACTGACGGCCTTATATGCCGCATAAACCGCACTTAAGACGGCTGCAGATATCCCGACGGCAAGAGCGACTCCAAAGATGATGATCTTGCTTTCTATCCATCCTTTGAAATCTTCCCATGCTATTTTTGCCTTATCCCAGCCAGCGGCAGCGCCTGCCCCAATTGCATAGGCAGATTTTTCCTGCCACGTCTTCAGAGCTTGGATTGCATTGTCTGGAATTTTCAGCGCATTGGGATCAATCTTGAGAGATGCTAGTGACTTGGCTGTATTGTCTGCTGCACCTTTGGCGATTTCCAGGAGTCGATTTGTCTCATCCAGAGTGCGGCTGAAAACCGAGGCCCTGGCCTTTTCGACGTCGGCCATTGCATCGATGGATTTTTGTACCTGGGCCATTGAAGTTGCCATGGAAGACATGGAATCGCCAGTTAGGCGTTTGGCGGTCTGAAAGTCCTGGGCGAGCCGGGACATGTCTGCCATGATGGAAATCTCAAGTGTTCCGGCTAGCATGATGTGTGCCCCTCGATGTGTTTCTGGTTTCTACCTTGCGCGCAGAAGTAAGACTGATCTGTCTTGACGAGCAGGGCGCGAATCTCCTTTTCAGCGATGCTCAAACGCATGTTCTGAGCTGCTTTGAATTCGTCCCAGGATCGGCGCTGCTTTTCGATATCTGAGAGAACATCTTCAATGGTTGCCATCGCAATTACCTTTATCAAGTGCCCTGCAAACGCAGTGTTGACGACACGATACGCTGTCAAATTCCCGATTTAGCGAGCATCGGGAATAGCGGCGCGTAACTTTTTTTTAGAGTCGGTCAAGTGGTTCTGCAATGTCTTGAATGGCTTTTGCACGCGCCCTTGGCCTGGTAGGTGTACCGTCACCAATTGCCAGATGCGGTCAACTTTTTCGATTGGCGATGCGCGTTCGCCGTCTAATTCCCGGCGAGCGGCCTCAAGTTCCAATTGATCTAGTAATTGCGCGAACGAGTAGGGCGGGCCGGTGCGCCCCGCACAGTCAAGCACCAGCTGCGCCAGGCATCCAGGACGCTTGCCTATGTGCTGCTGCCGCTCGAATTTGCTGCCGATGCGAACGAGTTCCATCAGTTCGTCCCGCTTCGGACCGGCGGGGATGTAACGCACCAGCAATCCGGTGGCCGTGGAATCGATGTCAGTGGGCATCATCATCCGGATCAGGCAGGGTAGCCAATTCGCCATTCAGAGCAACCAAGACAGCATTTGCCGACGCCCGACCTACGACTATGTCCTTACTTATTTTGGCCTCTATGCGCTGTGCATCCTGATCGGCTTTTCTGCGCACATTCCTGGGTCCCTTACCGGCGGCAATGTACCGGAGCTGCGCCACGTACTGAGCAGCCTCCACTTCACTGCAATCCACAAAATTGAGCGCTTCCCGTGCTCGGGCAATGCGTGCCGTCAAGTCGGAGCGTCGTGTTGATGTAGCTTTTTCCATGATTGATGTGTGTCCTTAAAAAAACGTGCGGTTGTCCGGTTGAAAAACTTGGTTCAATTCGGTGACAGTGGTGGTGACCGTGCCCTTACCCGGCTTTTATAGGGGGTCGCACTTTCGTTGGTTGGCGTCTTGCCGTGCAAACCTGCTGCGAACCAGTTGGTTGCGAACTGGTCCACAGGTGCGGACTCACTGCGGAATTTTTCATTCACCCCGTCAGCATCCTGGGGGAAAAGGTCAATCATTGCAAACCTCCTGCCTTGTCAAATTTGTAGGGTTCGACTGGCGTAGTCCGGTCTTCGCAGAAGCGCAGGCTCCCAGAGTCATGCCAGAGCTTGATCGAGCCCTCCCACGATCCGTTGCGTTGTTTGTCGCAGCGCAGCATCCCGCAGGGTTCATTGAGCGCGTCGATGTCATTGGGATTGGCATCAAGCTTGGTGAACTTGGCTTTGTTCATCCAGACTGAGAACACATTGGCGGCCTGGTCAGAAATGGCGCCAGAGCCGCGGATGTCGTAACGACCGGGTGCACGGTTTTCCCCGTCTTTGTCGTTGGGCTTGCGGCAATGGGCGACTACATGGACGTGCAAGCCGGTTTCCTGCGCCAGCCGGCAAAGATCGGTGCTGAGCTGTTTTTGCTCATCGAGTTCTTGCTCGCTGGAGCAGATCATGAGCCAGCTGTCTAGGACGACATGCGTTCCCTGGTGCACGTCGGCGAAGTATCGGCATAGCGCCAGCGCCTTCTCGGGTGAAATTCGGCCAATGTGATCGAAAAGCCAGATCCGGCCATTTGTCCACTCGGAAAATTGGTCGACCAACTTTGGCACTGGGTGAGGCATCCCGCAGGCCTGCCGGGTCATCCGCGAGAGCGTGCGCCATGGGAGCATTTCCAGACTGACAATCAGGACCTTTTCGCCCTGGGTCGCCAGATCAAGCACCGCCTGGCTGGTGAACATGGATTTGCGGTGCCCGTTGTAACCCGCCCAAACGCTCACCTCACCTGGGCGGAAGTGAATCAGCCCGCGTGCTTTGCGCAGCAATAGGCCCGGGGCGCTGTCCGCAGGGGCGTTCGGGTCGAGGTCAACCTTGACCCGCTCAGCGAAATCTGAAGCGCTGCGCACTGACGCCCGAAAATCCGGCTCATCCATGTAGCCCTGCAAATCGACCGTGTCGGGGATTAGTTCCATGGCCAAAATCCTTTCGGTTCAACAAAGGCAGTTTCCGTGCGATGTGCGGCGGCCGTCACGGCGAACTGTGCTTTGTAAGCATTCAGCCCCCGGTGCCACTCTTGGTTCTCACTGAGCCAATCCAGCACCCAGGCGCGCGGCCAGCGGACTGTTTTCAGCTTCGGTTTGGTGAAGTTGACCAGCCACCCCTGCTTTCGCTCATGGTCGATCACGTCGAGTTGCTTGGGCTCGGCGCTTTCAATGTCGCTCAGGATGCCGTCTAAACGGGTCTTTGCGTCGATCAGCACCACCGCCTGCAACCCCCGTAGCCAGTCCCATCGATAGCGCTGCCCAGGCGTTGCGTAGACCGTAGGGTTTTCCCATTCGAACTTGCCAGCCAGGACGATCAACACAATCCCGGCGGGACGCATGCCGCTGGAACGTGCTTCGGCTATTGAGCGCGCCGCGCCGCGTGGGTAAGGCGAGCCGTTCATCGTGCGCCGTCCCATGGTTTCTTTGCCACTGGGATGTCGTCCAATGTTTCGTCTTCCCATCGACGCCTGGTCAGATATGTCGCTGGGTTCGGGATGTACTTGCCTCTTTCTTTCTGCCAATCCTCAGAATCCTTGCGACAGCCGATGTCAGCCAAGACCAGCGCCAGTTCGCCAACTTTCAGCTTTGCCGCTTTGAAAGCTCTCAGTGCGTCTGGTTTGGCAACCTTCTTTGGGTAGGCTTTGTAAAACACATCGAAGCCGTCAGGCTGCGAAATTTTCTGCACTGACGGTTCTTGACGGTTCAATGACGGTTCGTCTGCAATGGGTTGCAGGGGTTTCGCGCACTGTGTTGCAGGGGTGGGCGCACTGTGTTGCAGGGGTGCAGTACGTTGCAGGGGTGCAATGGGTTGCAGGGGTTTAGTCCCCAATGCCGACAACATGATCCGGTAACGGTTTGTGCCTTTGGGACCCTCGTTCTTCAAAACACGGAGCTCACCGGACTCTTGAAGCGATTTCAGAATGTAATTTGCATTGCGCGGCTTCATGCGGCACTTGCGCGCCAGCGACGCCACTGCGGGGTAAGAGTTGCCCTCATCGTCCGAATAGTCAGCAAGCACGATCAGCATTAGAAGCTCTGTGCCGGCGTGTATCGACTTGTCAAACACCTGGGTGATGGATCGAACGCTCATAGCATCACCTCCAGCATGG
>Ga0209123_1003205_pt1 | contig 12589 bp, 9 predicted proteins | sample BarGraIncu00431A_FD_184500 | JGI IMG/M metagenome (GOLD analysis project Ga0209123, IMG submission 184500) | Arctic peat soil microbial communities from Barrow, Alaska, USA - Barrow Graham LP Incubations 004-31A (SPAdes) (version 2) | ecosystem: Environmental > Terrestrial > Soil > Wetlands >...
GAACTGGTTGCCGAACAAACCGATCCGGAGAATAACAAGAGCCTGATCCGATTTAGTTGGAACAATCCTGATTTTACCTTTGCACAAATCATCGAACAGGCAGGATCGTTGCCCATTCCCCCATACTTGAACCGAGCAACCGAGCAAAGTGATCTGGAACGATATCAAACCGTTTATTCCAAAATAAAAGGTTCGGTAGCCGCACCCACCGCGGGTTTGCATTTTACGGAAAAGGTTTTCAGCGATTTGAAAAATGCAGGTCACCAACTGGCCGAACTAACCTTGCATGTTGGAGCGGGAACGTTTCAGCCTGTGAAAAGTGAAACGATTTCAGGCCACCAAATGCATTCAGAACATTTTTACATCACCCGTGATTTACTGAATCAATTGAACCATTTTGATCACTCCGGAAAGATAATTGCTGTTGGAACCACTTCTGTACGAACTTTGGAAAGCCTTTACTGGCTAGGCATTCAGGCCATAAATAATCCAAATATAGATGTCGCTGATCTTAAAGTATCGCAATGGGAGGCTTATGGTGAACATGAAAATCAACCTTCTGCCAGCGAAGCATTCAATGCCTTGATTGGATTGCTGGATCAGAATCATACTGACATTCTATCAGCCTCCACCCAGATTATCATTGCCCCCGGCTATCATTTCAGGGTAACAGACGGGTTGATTACCAATTTCCATCAGCCACAAAGTACACTGCTGCTGCTGATTTCAGCCTATCTGGGCAACGAATGGCGCACTATTTACTACCATGCCCTGGCAAGTAACTACCGCTTTCTGAGTTATGGCGATAGCAATTTGTATTTGAGAGAATAAAGAAAATGGATCGATAATCCAATCATTTGATCCTTGAGACTACTCATCCAATAGAATTTTCAATATTATTTGTAATTAAGCATTTCTCGTTTCAGAAGGGGATCCAGGTTTTATATCCTGGCTCATCAAATCAAATGTCAATGCTCCATGGGTCATATTGATAAATTTGAACAGGTCCATCCTGATCAATAAATAGTATTCCAACTAGGTTCCATATATATCTTGTGTGTTTCTTGTGTGTTTCTTGCGTGTTTCTTGTGTGTTAAATGTGCCATTTTAACACACAAGAAACACTTAAGAAACACACGATAATCACTTAATACAATAGTAGAACAGTGACAAAATATCCACAGATGACTGCTGGATGCATTTGAAAAATCTCCTTGGCTTTCCTCTGAAATATGTTTGCCACTTTGCTAAATAGACGAATAGATTGCAAAAAAAAATGCATGTGGGAATTCATCCAACATGCATTTTTTTGTTTGAAAGTTTTAAATTTAGATTCCCATTGCAGTAATTCCCAGATAGACCAATGCAGCAATAGCCATACTAACCGGGATCGTTAAAACCCATGCAACCAGCAAATTGGAGGCTACACCCCAACGAACGGCTGAGAGTCTTTTGGTCATTCCAACGCCCATGATGGCGCCGGCAATGGTATGGGTGGTACTAACAGGTATTCCCAATCCCTGGGAAACGGCAAAAAGGGTAATTGCACCGGCAGTTTCAGCAGCAACGCCTTCGACGGGGGTTACTTTGGTGATTTTTGTTCCCATTGTTTTTACAATACGCCAGCCACCCATCATGGTACCACACGAAATGGCTGTGTAACATGAAATTGGAATCCATGAAGGTACATGAAGATGTTTATTTCCCAAGGCATCAATGGTTTCCGAGACATGCACCCAATCAGGAACCGGCATTCCCTGTAAGTTTAAATGTGCAATATAAACCATCATAGCGGCACTGATGATACCCACCACTTTCTGTGAATCACTACCACCATGTCCTAAACTAAACGCTCCGGAAGATACCAACTGTAACCTTCTAAACCACTTATCTGCTTTGTGCGGATTGGCTCTCCGGCAAGTCCAAAGAATGATAAGCGTTATAAGATAGGATATGAACATCCCGATGATGGGGGCCAGAAAAATAAAACCAATGGTTTTTAAAATTACGGCCTGGTTGATCACTGCAAAACTGCCGGTATGGGCCACTGCGGCTCCTGCAAAACCACCGATCAGCGTGTGAGAGGAGGACGATGGAATACCAAAATACCAGGTCACAAGATTCCAGATTATGGCAGCAATAATTCCCGCCAAAATAACCTGGAGACTGATGACGCTGCCATCAACGGTTTTGGCAACCGTATTGGCTACCTTGAGGTCGAAAATCCAATATGCCAGGAAGTTAAAAAAAGCAGCCCAGAGTACAGCAGGCAATGGTGCGAGTACTTTTGTGGAGACCACCGTGGCAATGGAGTTGGCGGCATCATGAAATCCGTTGATCAGATCGAAGCCAAAAGCCAAAACAATTATAACAATCAATATTGTAAGCATAGCCTGAAATAAAGAGTTTAGAAATTAAAAACTGACACAGAATCAGGCGTATTTAACCAGAATGGTTTTTACAACATCAGAAACATCTTCAATTTTATTGGCAATCTTCTCGATATTCTGAATTATTTCCTTTTGTTTGATCAATTCGATCGGATCTTTTTCGTTTTCAAACAAACTCGAAATGGCCATGTGATAATATTCATCAATGCGACTTTCCAGTTTATTCAGATCTTTGCATGCTTTTAACACATGGTGCGAATTCTTATTATTATCGAGCCCCCCAACGGCTACTTTAATTAGGAGACATCCTTGATGAATCAGGGCGACCATTTCCTTCATGAATGAACTGAATTGGGTACAACGGTATATTTCAACTTTACCTGAAACGCTGTAAATTAAATCAACCACATCGTCAATTGTAGAAGTCAACTCGTTGATGTCCTCCCTGTCAAAGGGGGTGATGAATGACTGATTCAACACATCAAAAATCTGACTGGTAAATTCATCACCTTTTTTCTCAATTGCCTTGATTGCCAACCCAATAGTTCTGCGTTCTTCAAGGGATGGGGAATTAAAAAGTTTTTCCAAAGCGGCCGAAGCTTCAATCGTATTTTCAGCAGCCTGATTGAACATGGCGTAAAATTTCTTTTCTTTGGGGATAAAATACTTAAGTAAGCCTGCAAAATTCATAGTATCTGTTTTTAAGTAATTCAATTTAACCAGCAATCATCAAAAGAAGTAAATATCTGTAAAATAACAGCACTCTCCCATTTCACAATCAGGTCGCAAATATGCGAATAAGAATCATTTCAAATGTTAATTTTAAGCAAAATATACTTTTAGGTAACTTTATTTTGGCATTGGTAATAATTTAATTCACAGCTTCAACGTTCTCTATGATATATATCAATCGATTAATCCCATTCTTTTGGTTGAGAATGATTACATTTGTCAATTATTAATATTAAAAATGTGCTGTTTTATTGAGGCATAAAATTAAATATCAAGTATTTACCTAATTTCGTACTCTGTGTTTTTATTTGGAATTTTGTCTAGTCCACTACCCTATTTGTTGATGGCCGTTTTTTATTTCTTCGGTTTTGCTACAGGTATGTTCAAAGCGGATGCTGAGTCAGAACCAAACGCACAAGTTCAGGTTAAAAATATTCAGGTTGAACCTCAGACAGCAAGGTTTGAAAAATCGCAGTACACTTATCAATTCCACAAATTCAACTTTCAGAAAAAGGTTGCGTATTGTGCTGTTCAACCTGTCCAGCCAATATTAGTTCCAATCAATGAAAAAATAATTTATTTCATTCAGGAACTAAAAATACCTCATTCCTTCATTTCCGAATACTCTTTCTGCCGGCCTCCGCCAACTCATAGCTAATACACCCAGGGGTTAATACTTTTCCCACCAAAAGGACAGATTTTCATAAACATATTGCTCTAAAATCTGTTTAATGGTGTGCGATTGATGAATTTACTTTAGCTATGTTGATAAAGAATAAACTATGATTGGTCTGATAGGAATTAGCTATAAAACGGCGCCACTCGAAGTGCGCGAAAAATTTTCATTTTCAAAAGAAGAAATCGTTCCTTTTTCTGAAATGTTGCAACTTGAAACGGAAATCTCAGATTTGGTATTGATTTCAACGTGCAACCGTACCGAAATTTACTTTTCTCAGGATGCACATGACACTCAAACTGCTTTTGAGTTGGTATATGAAGTGATCAAAAAATTCAAACAGGTAGGCGATCATTGCTGGCATTATTTCTACCATCGGTCGAATGCAGGAGCCGTCCGACATTTATTTGAAGTCTGTTCTGGGCTAGACTCCCTGGTAATCGGTGAAGATCAGATCATTGGACAGGTAAAGGAAGCATACCTCAGGTGTACCGAAGCGGCATTGACAGATGCAATTTTGATGCGTCTATTTCAAAAATCATTTGAGGCTGGTAAAAGGGTTCGTACCGAAACCGGTATTAAACTAGGAATTACCTCGGTTAGCAGCGCTGCTGTTGAAATGTGTGCATGCCTTTTGAATGGGGTGAGCGATAAAAGTGTATTACTCATTGGAGCAGGTGAAACCGGTAATCTGGCATTGCAAAGCATGGTAAAAAAAGGTGTACAGCAAGTGACCGTTACCAACCGTACTGCCGGGAAGGCTGAAAAAACAGCTTCCAAATATGATGGAGCAACAGTTTCATTTGAAAGTTTTCAAGATCATCTTTATGAAAGTGATATCGTAATGATCGCTACTTCAGCCGGCAAATCGCTGATTACAAAAGAAATGGTGATTCGCTCACTGGAACTGAGAAATAATCACCCACAAGTTTATATCGACTTATCAGTACCACGAAATATTGAACAAGAAGTCGCTGAATTGGAGAATGTGAATTTACTTGGGGTGGACGACCTTCAGGAAATTATCAAACAAACCACTGAAAAGAAGAAAGAAAGTGCAGCCAAGGCTGAAATTATCATCGATGAGGTAGTAGCTGATTTTTCTGAATGGCTGGCAAGCCGATCGTTGAGACCTGCAATCAATACAATCACCACCAATCTTCAGGCGATAAATTTGGAAGAATTATCCACTTACCGAAAGTTAAGTACCCCTGAAATGCAGGATTTGGTTGATGATTATGCCAAACATCTTACCCAACGTTACACCCGTTTGCTGATTAAAAATTTGAAGGATTTAACCGATAATGGAAAAAATATCGATTCGTTAAAAACCATCAATGATTTATTTAAATTCGTCTAAATTATTTTGACATCAAACCAACGTGGTTTGTATTAGAACGAACTCAATGAAAAGAAACATAACCATTGGCACTCGTGGCAGCCAACTTGCACTCTATCAGGCAAGAAAAGTAAAAGCCACACTTGAAAATTTGTTTCCAGAACTAACTGTTGAACTGGAAATTATTAAAACAAAAGGTGACAAAATTCTCGATGTTGCGCTCTCAAAAATCGGCGACAAGGGTTTATTCACCAAAGAAATTGAAAATGCACTGATTGATGGGTCTGCTGATATCGCTGTTCACAGTTTAAAAGACCTTCCAACAGCCTTGCCAGAAGGGTTAAAATTGGGCGCTGTACTTAAACGTGGCGAATTCAGGGATGCCTTGGTCAGTAAACACGGAAGAAGGTTGTCTGAACTAGGCGCCGGCGATATAGTAGCCACTTCCAGTTTACGCCGTCAGGCAGGGTTAATGAAAATGAATAATCAGATTATCATCAAAGATATTCGTGGAAACGTGAATTCACGTCTGCAAAAAATGGAAGATGGTTACTGCGATGCCATGATTATGGCAGCTGCCGGACTTCAACGACTTGGACTTGACAGATACATCACCGAAATAATTGATCCTGAAATTATTGTGCCGGCTGTCAGCCAGGGCGCAATTGCCATTGAGATCAGGGAGAATGATCCTGAAGTTGAACTGCTGATGCAAAAAATCAATCATACTGATACCTGGAATGCCATCATTGCTGAACGTGCTTTTCTGGCCCATTTGCAAGGAGGATGTCAGGTGCCTCTTGGCTGCTATTCTAAAGTTGAGAACGGGCTGTTAACGATGAATGGATTCGTTGCATCGTTGGATGGAAAGCAGTTTATCAATGAAACTATTTCCGGAGAAATAAACAATGGCGCCGAACTTGGAGTTCGAATGGCAGAAAAGATGCTCGCAAGAGGAGCCTTTGAAATATTAGACCAAATCAAATCAACCAATTGAACCAAATGGGCAAACTACTTGAAAATAAGATATTTATATCTACCCGACCTGAGGATCAGTCAACTGAACTTGAAAGCCTTTTAACAGAAGAATCAGCAACCCTGATTTTGATGCCAACTATTGAAATACGCCCACTGCCACTCGATGAATATTCGTGGCTGCAGCTTAAAAATCTGGAGTCTTTCAATTGGATTGTATTTACAAGCCCAAATGGACTGAAGTATTTCTTTGCACGATTGTTTGACCTTCAGAATAATTACGGACTTCCGGAGCATTTAAAAATTGCAGTGGTAGGTAAAAAAACTGCTGCTCATTTGGAATGTTACGGCACTTCGGCTGAATTTATCAATTTGGGGAATACAGCAGAAGACTTTTCAGCCGATTTTTTCCACAGGGTCAACCTGGGAGAACGGGTACTATTCCCCATAGGAAATCTGGCGCGTTCGGTAATTGAAGATAAAATTTCTATAAAAGCCATTTGTACCAGGGTACTTTTTTACGAAACAATCATGCCTACGCAGATCAATAATGACGCAATTTCGCTCATCATAAATAATCAGTATGATATGATTATCCTGACCAGTCCTTCAGGATGCATCAATTTGCTTCAATTGGTTTCAGAAAAAATGGACTCATCAACCTTGCGATTGGTGTGCATTGGACAAACTACCGCAGCAGAGGTGATCCGCAGCGGAATTGAACCTCTAGTTACAGCAGGCCAGGCAAATTCACAAGGAATTTCGTCAGCCATTATCAATTATTTTCAGAAAAAACAACTTATAAATAATTAATTATGTCATTTCCAATTACACGACTCAGGAGATTAAGACAAACCCCTGTTTTAAGAAATTTGGTACGCGAAACAATTCTTACCCGCGACGATCTGATTATGCCTCTTTTTGTATGCCCCGGAACAGGGGTGGTCAACCCAATTTCATCAATGCCCGGCAATTCACAACTTTCGGTTGACATGCTGGTGGAAGAATGCCGTCGTTTATACGGAATAGGTATTCAGTCAGTCCTTTTGTTTGGAATTCCTGAACACAAAGACGAACACGGCCTGGTGGCCTGCGAACACAACGGGATTGTGCAGCAAGCCATTCGTGCCTTAAAAAGTGCATTACCTGATTTATATGTCATTGCTGATGTATGCAACTGCGAATACACAGTTCATGGTCATTGCGGAACGATCGTAAACGGAGACGTACACAATGATCTGACCATAGAAACGCTGGCCAAACAATCGGTTTCACTGGCTCAGGAAGGTGTTGATATGGTAGCGCCAAGCGATATGATGGATGGACGCGTTGGAGCTATCCGCAAAGCACTCGACGAATACGGATTTTACAATCTCCCGATCATGGCCTATTCGGCCAAATACGCCTCTGCATTTTATGGTCCATTCCGTGAAGCAGCAGAGAGCGCTCCCAAATTTGGAAACCGTTCTACCTATCAGATGGACCCTGCAAATAGCAACGAGGCATTGCGTGAAGTGGCGCTCGACATTGAAGAAGGTGCAGATATTGTGATGGTGAAACCCGCACTGAGCTACCTTGACGTAATTCAACGCGTAAAAACTACTTTCAATATACCAATTGCTGCCTACAATGTGAGCGGCGAATATTCGATGGTCAAAGCAGCAGCAGCAAATGGATGGATCGATGAAAAAAGGATGGTTCGTGAAATCCTGACCTCCATCAAACGGGCCGGCTCAGATATCATCATTTCATATCATTCGCAGGATATCGTCAAAGAATTATAATTTAAAGAAAGATAATAGAAAATAGATATTAGATATTAGAAAATAGATATTAGAAAATAGATATTAGATATTAGGCATTCGATTAAAAGATTTGCTTATATCATGATACAATTTATTTGGAGCTTGAAAGGCATTAAACCATTCATATTTTTCAATTTAAAGCAATAATTATTTCTAACATCTATTGTCTATTTTCTATTATCTATTATCTATTGTCTCTCATCTATTATCTCTTTACTTTAATGACAATTGATCAAAAATAAAAGTATGAAACAATATACCCAAAGCATTGCGGCTTTTCAGGAAGCACAAAAGCATATCCCTGGCGGAGTCAATTCTCCAGTCCGGTCATTTAAAAGTGTAGATGGTGATCCATTGTTCATTGCCAGTGCTAAAGGAGCCAAGGTTTTTGACATTGACGGACACGAATACATTGACTACGTGGGTTCATGGGGTCCAATGATATTGGGTCACGCTCATCCGGATGTGATCATGTCCATTCAGAAAACCGCAGCCAAAGGAACCAGTTTTGGCGCCCCTACCCTGCTCGAAACTGAAATGGCGATTCAGATAAAGAAGATGGTTCCATCGGTCGATACCATTCGAATGGTTAACTCGGGGACTGAAGCAACGATGAGCGCCTTGCGCCTTGCTCGTGGCTATACAGGTCGCGAATTGGTTGTTAAATTTGAAGGTTGTTACCATGGTCACAGCGACAGTTTTTTAATTAAAGCAGGATCGGGTGCCTTGACTTTTGGAACTCCTAATTCTCCGGGGGTAACCTCAGGTACAGCAAAAGATACCCTCACTGCTCGTTTCAACGATCTTGATTCAGTAAAAGAATTGTTTATCCGCTACCCTGAGCAAATTGCCGCCGTCATCATTGAACCGGTAACGGGCAACATGGGAGTGGTTATTCCTGAAACGGAATTCATGCAGGGAGTAAGAGATCTTTGCACTCAATATGGAACCGTTCTGATTTTTGATGAAGTAATGACTGGATTCCGTCTTTCAAAGGGAGGGGCACAACAAATCCTGGACATAACTCCTGATTTGACTTGCTTTGGTAAAATAATCGGTGGTGGTTTACCCGTTGGGGCTTACGGGGGTAAACAGGAAATCATGGATCAACTTGCACCAAAAGGTCCTGTTTATCAGGCCGGAACACTCTCAGGAAATCCGCTAGCCATGTCGGCCGGACTTACCACCCTTAGAATTCTGGATGAAACCGATGGCTTTTACGATGCGCTTGAAGAAAAATCGGCACGCCTGGGTGATGGTATTAATAAATGCATCAATGACCTGAATTTTCCAGCAGTCATCAATCGCGTGGGTTCAATGTTTACATTATTCTTTACAGAAGATAAAAAAGTGAACTCATATGCTGATGCTTGCCGCTGTAATACTTTAAGATATGCCAAATACTTTAAAATGGCATTGGAAAGCGGTATTTATCTGGCGCCCTCTCAGTTTGAAGCTGGATTTATGTCGGCTGCGCATACTACAAAGAAGATTGATAAAACCATTGAGTCAACATATAATGCTTTGAAGGCGCTGAAAGGTTAAAAAGTATTCAGTAGTCAGTATTCAGTGGTCAGTGGTCAGAATTCAATATTCAATATTCAGTGGTTAGTGATTAGTGATCAGTCCCAAATACAAGGGAGAGTTCAGTGGTCAGGTCGGATTTAGGATTGAGCAATGCTAAAAGTCAAAATATATTTATTACAATGTTTCCTTGGACTGTCGATGGGAGCTTTTGGGGGAGTGATTAAATTCACTTTATTGTATCTAATTGATTTTCAATAACCATTAAAAGCTGAATATTTTTGGCAGATTTTTTGATGTAGTATTTGTGCTGATAAAAATGAAACCCAATTTCAGCGAAACATGGAACAAATAAAACAAATTATCATGAAAACAAAAATTGGAATCTTATTTTTTGCATTCTGCACAAGCTTCTTCAGTTTGCAGGCTCAACAAACAGTAACAAACACCCGTGCATTAAGCAATGACATAAGCGACAACCTGGATTTGGATGCTGTGGCTTCCATTTTCGGCGATTCAGAAAATCTCGAAGACTTTGAACATCGGCTGAATGATCCAGAAAACCATCTTTCCAACCTTGACTTGAATCAGGATGGCTATATCGACTATTTAAGGGTGGTTGAAAATGCATCGGATCAAAATTCGCTGATCGTTATTCAGGCGGTGCTTGATAAAGATGTTTATCAGGACGTAGCAACCATTGAAGTTGAGAAAACAAATAATGGTAATCCTCGCGTACAAGTTGTTGGTAACTCCTATATCTATGGCTCCAACTATATCATCGAGCCGGTATTCATTCACACCCCATTGATTTTCTCCTTTTTCTGGGGTCCACGATACGTTGCCTATCAATCGCCTTACTATTGGAACTCTTACCCAAGGTGGTATAGTCATTACAGGCCTTATTCCCCATTTAAATATGAAAGACATGTTAATTTATACATAAATAGATACAATACCTATAACCACACAACGACCCGTAATTTCCAAATCTCAGGAGATCGGTACAACCAAATACGCAGAAACGATTTTGCGACCAGACATCCTGACAGGGCCTTTGAAAACCGTAATAAAGGAATTAGGAACAGTTCAGAACTCAATGAAAGGAGGCCGGGCAATTCTGGAAATATTCAGAGAAGCAATGGTATTCAAAAATCAAATAACCGTCAGATTCAAAATAACAATCCATCAAACTCCGGGAGAAATGATCAAGGGAATGTTAACCAGAATCGACGTCCGGTATCGAATGTCCAATCAGGATCGAATCCGACCAGGACAAGAGAGAACAGCAATGTAAATAACAACCGGGACAGACAGGCTCCTTCAAATGCACCTGCACAGATGAAGTCAGCCAATATAAAAGAAGGAAATTCTGTTTCGCCCAGGCGATCAATCCTAGCTCCTAACAGATCTGCAAATCGTGTTGAATCAGCAAGGAGAAGCTCTGCTCCAAGAGCAAAACCAAGTTCAGTTTCAAGAAGAAGTGAGTCAAATAGCCAGGCAAAACAAGCTTCGCCAAGAGGCAATAGATCTGAATCAGGCAGAGGAAATAAAAACAGGGAATAACAGGAATAGAATACAACAATAAAATTTGAAATTAATAATCATAACCATTGACGACAAACTCAATACTATTAAAAACTCTCCGGGGAGAGCAAACCGAACGACCACCAGTTTGGTTTATGAGACAGGCAGGACGAGTGTTGCCATCTTACTTAAAGCTGAAAGAGAACTATACATTCTGGCAAATGATGCAGAATCCACAAGTGGCTGCAAAGGTTACGCTCCTTCCAGTAGAGGATTTGGGCGTTGATGCAGGGATTCTTTTCTCCGACATTCTGGTTATTCCATACGCATTGGGCATGGGATTAGAATTCAACGACAGTGGCCCCTTGTTCGATCAGCCACTGGCATTTCGAGAAAATCCATTGACAGGTCTAAAACCAGATCCTTCGAAACTGAACTACATCTATTCGGTGATCGATGAAATTAAACGAACTAAAAATGAAGACACCCCACTGATAGGGTTTTGTGGAGCGCCTTTGACCGTTTTGCTATTTATGTTACAGGGACTAGGCCGCAAAGGAGAATTCCCGGATGCCATTAAATTTATCTATCAGAACAAGGAGACAACCCGTCAGTTGATTGAGATAGTAACAGACCTTTCAATTGTATACGCGCTTGGTCAAATTGATCATGGAGTGGATGTTTTTCAGTTGTTCGATACCCATGCCGGCTTGATTCCATTTGATTTGTACGATGAATTGTTTATGCCATCTATCCGGAGAATTGCAGATGCAGTGCGTGATAAAGGCATACCATTTATCTTCTTTCCCAAAGGATTGGGAGCAGGAATCGCTCAAATTACACCTGATTACTGCGACTTTTTAAGCGTTGACTGGCAGACTTCACTCGCAACGGCAAGGGAACTTGTTCACCCAAAAATAGGGTTACAGGGAAATGTTGATCCCCGACTTTTATATGCAAGTCAACCCGAAATTGAAAAGGCGCTTCAACCCTACATAGAATTTGGTACGAATAATCAGAATTGGATTTTTAATCTTGGACATGGATTTATGCCTGGCATTTCGTTTGAGAACGCGAAATTCCTGACCGATTGGGTGAAACGAACAGATTGGAAAAGGTAGGAAGTTCAAAATTTAAGTTAGTAACTAACATTTCGGAGGATATAAATACTTGATAAGTAGTATTTGTACATTATAATTAAATAACACTAAATGTCTTATATTTAATGAATTACATCTACTTAATAGTTACACATTTTGACATATATCACTTTCTTTGAGTTGATTAAAAGCAAAAGTCGTAACCTATGAGAAATATTCAATACAACAAAAGTATAACTAATTTTTGAGCGATAGTAGTATTTGCAAAGGATTCGGAATCGCTTTCTCCTGAATCCTTCTAATTTCCCCAACCAGCCTTGATTGGAAGGAGGATGTATTTTTCAGTTCAAACTTTCCAAAACATTTGGGTAGGATTGATTGGTCAACAGTCATCTGGCCGGAAGTTGCATGCACGGGCCAACTACCAAGCCTGATCGTTATTGGAAAATTATTCATTGGTTATTTGAAAACTATTCGTTGATTAATCAAACACAATCGAACGGCCTTCGAATAACCTTCGA
>Ga0209123_1003208_pt1 | contig 12579 bp, 11 predicted proteins | sample BarGraIncu00431A_FD_184500 | JGI IMG/M metagenome (GOLD analysis project Ga0209123, IMG submission 184500) | Arctic peat soil microbial communities from Barrow, Alaska, USA - Barrow Graham LP Incubations 004-31A (SPAdes) (version 2) | ecosystem: Environmental > Terrestrial > Soil > Wetlands >...
GATGGTTATGCAACAACGCGGATGATTAGATTAAAAGAAAAACACAAGAAAATCTCCACGCCGATTATCGCAATGACTGCATATGCTCTAAAGGGTGATAAAGAAAAATGCTTGGAAGCAGGCATGGTTGATTATATCTCAAAACCCATTGATATCAATGAACTTCGTGATGTTATTAATAAGTGGCTGAGAAAGTAGCGCCTTGAAGCTATGTATACAGAACACCATTATTGTGTAGTGAGCACCTTGATCGGACAGGTTTCGTTCAGCCCATATTGATGCAACAAATCATTTTTAAATACCTCGGTGCAGGAAATATGAATTTTGTCACGAAATAATACGAGTTATAAGGGAGTGATTTTATTTGATGGTAATGTGGAAAGAAGAATACAGTATTGGTATGGCGGAGATCGATGAACAGCATAAAGTGTTATTTGAATTGGTGAATCGTGTACAAGAACTGCTGAGTGATGAATTTATTATCGATAAATATGATGGTATAATTGAGATTATCAATGAGTTAAAAGCATATACAATTTATCATTTCAAGGCTGAAGAAGAATACATGTTAACGATTGGTCATAAAAAGTTTTTTTCGCAAAAAGTATCCCATAAGGATTTTTTGGACAAAATGGATTCGATTGATCTTACGCAGATTGATAATGATCAGAATAAATATTTGAGCGAAATATTATATTTCGTGTGCGATTGGCTGGTAACACATATTTTAGAAGAGGATAAACTGATTACGGCATAAAGGTTTCTCTGATGAAAATGTTGGGGTGATAATGGTGTTGTTACATGTTATAAAAGAGCAGATAGACGAGTTCATTTTGAACAGCCCGCAGAATATCGTGAATGAGCCTAAAGTGATGCGAATGTGGGATCAACCGCTAATTGGCGTGGCCAGTGCTTATGATGAACTTTGGGAAAGACTAAAGGAGCCGGATGCGGTCGGCCCGCAGCATCGTTCGCCACAAGAATGGTTGACAGGAGCTAAATCGGTAATCTCTTACTTTTTACCCTTTACACAACAAATCCGTCGGTCAAATTGGTCGGAAGGTTTACCTTCTACAGAGTGGCTCTACGGACGTTATGAAGGCGAAATCTTTAATAATACTGTACGTAGTTTTATCGTAGATTTGGTGGATCAAGCGGAAGGTCATGCAATAGCTCCAGCTTTAGATAATCGTTTTGCGGTTGTCAATCGCCTGAGTAATTGGTCGGAACGCCACGTCGCCTTCATTGCTGGTCTCGGTACTTTCAGTTTGAATCGTTCGATGATTACAAGTTTAGGATCTGCGGGGCGTTTTGGTAGTGTAATCGTAGACTTTAAACTGGAACCAACACAACGCTTATACCAAGAAGTGGATGAGTATTGCACTAAATGCGGTGTGTGCATTGATCGGTGCCCGCCCCGAGCCATCAGTGAGAGCGGTAAAGATAATGAAATTTGTTCATGTTATGTGGATGAAATGCTTGCGCGCTATAAACCTCGATATGGATGCGGCAAATGTCAAACCGCTGTGCCTTGCGAAGATAAAAATCCAAAGATGGTTTGATAGTCGTGAGGATGATCAATTAATTTGCTATCGTGTTAACTCTGTAGCAATTGACCTGTATAATAGATAGGAATATTTTGTATGAAAATTGGCCTAAAGTCCTAGTAAGTTAAGACCTTAGCATATGTCAAAAAAAACTATTCTTTGAGATAATAATAGTAACATCATGTGGTTGGATTATTAGAAAGGAGATGATGTTATGTTTATTATTGAACCTTGGTTATCTGACGTATTTCATGTCGTTTTGACTGCTGGATTTCTATTATACTCGTATCGTCTCACAACGAATGACTAATATTTTGGAATTTTTCTTTATATAAAAACCCCGCTCAGTTAAGCTGAACGGGGTTTTTGCGGTTTATTTTTGTGTGTAGATCTATTTTAGTGGCGAAAGAAGCGTTGTCTTCGTGATCTCATCACTCGGAGTCTCCTTTGTTCACGTATGGGGAGTGACAACGTTCCAGAACCTTCCAAACACGTGAACTGCTAGTCCCAACATAACCAATAGAGCACCTAGAGTTTGCGCAAGAGAGAGGGACTCTCCCAAAAATATTGCGGAACTGCTCATACCTACCAATGGGACCATAAGGGCTAAGGGCGAGACGACGGCGGCTGGATAACGGGACAATAGTTTGCCCCATAACCCATAACCAACGAGGGTTGCGAAAAAAGCAAGATATACGACTGAACCAGCGGTAATCCAAGTTGCGGAACTGAAAGCTATGAGCCAGCTATCGTAGCCTTCCAGCATCAAAGACAGCAGTGTCAGTGGTAATATGGCAACAGCACCAGACCAGACTACTAATGATAGCATGGAAAATTTAGGAACGCCAAGGGTGGCCTGACGCATGATGATATTACCAATGCCCCAACAGGCAGCTGCAGCTAAAATCAGTCCAAAGCCGGTGTTGGTCATATCACCTCCCTGCTGTAAACCAATAATGATCATACCACAAACCGACAAAGTAAGTCCCACTACATGATTCCATTGCCACCGCTCGCCGAACCATGTAACGGCTATGAATAATGTGAAGAAGGCTTGAGATTGCAGTAACAAGGAAGCCAGACCAGCAGGCATACCTACTTTCATGCTTAAGAATAGGAAAGCAAATTGTCCCACATTGATGGATAGACCGAGGGCTATTAGCCAAGGCCAACGTATTGGTGGTCGCGGTAGAAAGAAAATGGCGGGGAAGCAGGCAAGAAGAAATCGCAGTGTTCCGAGAAGCAGAGGCGGCATATTCTGTAGTCCTAATTTGATAGCGATGAAGTTAAGCCCCCACACGATAATGACAAGTAACGCGATGATTAAATCCTGTCGCTGCATGAAATCACACTCCTAAATAACAATAAAGCATCTAAATTCGATTATAACATAGAAGGTGAAGGAATTGAACGATCATGCGACGTACTAGATGTATTACTTTATGATAAAAGTGAGTCGCTGGGGGAGGATTTTGGGAAAAAGTATGGAAGAAAGTATTAAAGCGATACCCCCTTTCTAAGAAAGGCGTGCAACAACGAATTTTGCTAGGGAATGCCTATAGGAGTGTGACTATGACGGAGAAACAACCATCCTTTCTGAATAAACATCTATTATTAATTGCCTTTAGCCACGCCGTTACTGATTTAAGTGTTGGTGCCTTACCCATCCTTCTGCCTTTTTTCAAAAGCACTTTTGCCTTGACTTATACGCAAGTTGGCTTTATTGTGCTCATCCAAAATATTGCATCATCGGTTATTCAGCCGATTTTTGGTTATTTGAGTGACCGCTTGAGGTTAATCTGGTTAGTTCCAGCGGGTCTTTTACTGGCAGGAGTTGGTACAGCGGTCACTGGTTTGGCACCGTCCTATTCGGCATTGCTTGTGATTGTCATCATTACCGGGTTAGGGATTGCTACTTTCCATCCACAGGCTGCAAAAAGCGTTTATGAGGTAAGTGACATGCAGAGTCGAGGGCGTAGCATGGCCATTTATTCACTAGGTGGTAATTTGGGCCAAGCCTCTGGCTCTGTCTTTATGATGGCTTTGTTAGCCCTACCGGGATCGATAAGCAATACTCTATATTTTTGCCTCCCAGCCATTGTGCTGTCTGCGCTGCTCTGGAGGGATTTGCCCCAGACATCATCTAAACCTGTCGCGGATCCTATTATGAAGAAGAAAACTGCCACTACCACTTCCATTCCCTATAGGATGGTATTTATCTTACTTATCTATATATTTCTTCGGTCAAGCATTTCAGCGGGTTTGCTTAACTTTATACCCTTGTATTATGTTGACTATCTTGGTGGCAGTCCTATCGATGCCGGGTATCTGATAACAGGTTATATGCTAAGTGGTGTAGCGGGAACCTATGTGGGCGGCTCGCTTGGCGACCGGTTTGGCCGCAAAACAGTGATTCTGGTATCCATGATCCTTACCTTGCCCTTACTTGGCTTATTCCCATATACCACCGGTTTTTGGGCCTTTGTGGTGTTAGCGGCTGTTGGATTTACCTATATTGCGTCCTTCTCCTCCACAATAGTGCTAGCCCAAGAAATGATGCCTGGTTATGAGGCTCTAGCGGCTAGTCTTACACTGGGATTCAGTATCGGCTTGGGCGGAGTGTCTGTTGCCGCACTGGGCTACATCGCCGATCATTTTGGCATTACCAGTGTTTTTAACGTGATCACCCTAGTCCCACCACTCGCCTTCTGTTGCGCTTTTTTTCTGCCAGGACGATTCCTCAAACCTGATCAGGGAGTGGCTATAAGCGCCAAGTGAATGTTTGCCAAAAACATAGATCAGCCTTGCATTGCAAGCAATGCAAGGCTTTTTCAATGCCAAAAATATCCTGCTTGACAACGCAACATGTGTCACGGGACAGGCGGGTTGACAGATTAGTAAACTTGTATTTGAAGGTAACTATACGATAATTATACAGAAACGAGGTGTGAATCATTGAGTACTAGTGGCACCAATAGAGATAGAAACGCTAAGATAATTTTGCTCGTCATAACAGTAATTTGGGGACTTAATACTCCGATAATGAAAATGGGACTCATGTCCATGTCGCCAATCGTTTACAATGCGTGCAGGCTTGTCATTGCAGCAATTTTATCCGTGGCAATCCTGCTTATAACAAAATCCCATAAACCTATGCCCTTGAGAGACTTCAAAAAAATAGCCGCCATTGGTGTGTTGGGTTTTTTCTTTAACCAGTTATTTGTTATGTTCGGTCTGTCCCAGACTACCGCAGGTAATACGTCATTAATATTTGCGACTCTTCCGGTTGAAGTAGCACTGATAAATAGAATATTTAAGATCGAAGCCATCTCTCGTCGTATGACGGCGGGGATTATTACAGGTTTGTTAGGTGTGTTCCTTGTTGTATTGGGCTCTAATAAGGAACTAAGCCTATTCGGTCCCCATTTAATAGGAGCCATGATCCTTTTACTAGCCCAGTTTTGCTACGGTTGTTATACCGTATTTATTAAGGAACTCAACAATAGATATTCAATTTATCAAATTTTTGCTTATGTAATGGTTTTAAATGCAGGATTATTTTTGACTATCGCACTGCCAGAATTAAGAAGTACTGAATGGAGTAGCATGCCAGTAATAGCTGTGTATAGCATCTTCTTTTCTGCTATATTTGCCTTAGTTGTGGCAAACACGATATGGATTTGGGTAGTGGGGACATTAGGAAGTACGAAAGCAGCATTGTCTCAATATTTCTGTCCGATTGTATCGATTGCTTTCGCTGTGGTTTATTTAGATGAAACCTTTGGATTCATCCAATTTGCCGGGGCCGTAGTGATATTATTAGGATTATATCTAACGTTAGGTCATTCATCTGCAGATGTTACTAGGAACGTTGGTGAAATATTGACAAAAGAGGACTCATAGCTAGAATGTAGGTAACGTGATGTAACCTGGATTTTCCAGTTTTGCGGGATTTTTTGTACCAGAACATTTTTAATAACCTGTACTTAATTACACGTCTTGTACCTTTCCGTGATACCACAGGGTACAAAACGATAAGAGGGAAAGACCGCTAGCCTTAACTGCACTGCTTTGGGGAGTTGGTATGTTTCTTGCAATGAATATATACGTATAAAAATAGCACTCTTTTATAACATACAGATAACAAGAGGTGTTATTAAAGGGAATGAACAGCACAATCACGAAATCTGTGTAGACTTGTGCTAGTTATTATAAATCAAAGTTTAGCAAGCTAGATTAATGTTGTAGGAGGTGGTGGGAATGTATCATGAGGAAACGTTCGAAGGTAATACATCTAGCATAACGTCCCGCAAATACCTTGCACAGCCACAGAGTAGCCAGGCTGTATTTGGAGATATAGTTGCGGCAAATCTCTTAGAAGCCATTCCAGACATTATGTTTCAAGTACAACGGTCTGGTATTATCAGTGGCTTTAAACCTTCGGAGCAGTATCCGCCCCAATCTTCCGCCGCCGTCATTGGACAACACATCAAAACAATATTGCCGGCACAAGTTGAAGAATTGTTGGTTAAGGGCATAGCTCTAACCTTAGACACCGGCGAGATACAATTTTTTGAATATGAATGGATGAGCGCTGATCAAAGTAAGTTTTTTGAAGCGCGGATCTCCAAAGTGTGCGACGAGACTGTCCTCATTATTGCCAGGGATATTAGTGAGCGTCGGCAATCTGAGGCCTGTGACCTTGCACTTTTCAATATAACCATCAAGGTTCAGGAAGAACGGCCATTAGATGAAATTGTCAGTTTTGCTTGTGAGCAGATTAAAAGAATTTTTGGGGTGGGTCTTGTGTGGGGTACCCGTAAAAAACCGGACGCTAGAGTGGAAATCTTCAGTTCTAATAAAAATTTTGCACAATGTCCGCAAGGCGTTTCTTTGCGGTGGGATGATTCACCAGAAGGCAGAGGACCAACGGGTACGGCTATTCGGACGGGGAAATTTCAATTGATGAATACCTTAGATCCCCGTTTAGCCTTATGGCGGGAATCTCTACAAAAATATTCAGTCACCTCCGGGGCTGCTTTCCCATTAAAAGCCAGTGGTCTGATGTTGGGAGCACTAACTATTTATACGAAAAATCCGGATTTTTGGACGAAACGAACGATTGTTCATTTAACTAATTTCGCGGAACAAATTGCCTTGGCCATACACATTATAGGAAATCGACAATGGCTAAAACTGTTAGTTGCCGGCCTTGGGTCTGCGGCTAACGCTATTGTCATTATCAACCGCAATGGCGTCATTGAATGGGCTAACCCTGCTTTTATAAAACTTAATGGCTATGGTGCAGTAGAAGTTGAGCCTGCTACGATTCATCTTCTTGAATCGAAACAGCATACACGTGCTTTTTATAAAGCACTTCGTCAGCATATTGCCACAGGTAGAATATGGCATGGTGAAGTAACTAACTGCCGTAAGGATGGCAGTTTTTATACTTCTGAAACAACAATTACGCCAGTTAGGAATGAAACCGGGAAAATAACAAATTTCATTGCCATTATTCAGGATATCACACAGCGTAAACAGGTTGAGGCCGAAATGGCTGAAGCCCGGGAAGCCATGGTCAGAGGAGAACGATTAAACGCTTTGGGCACAATGGCTGGCGGAATTGCCCATGAAATTAACCAACCACTCAATTCTCTGAAGGTTTTTGCTGATGGGATGCTTTATTGGCACCAGCAAGGTAGAATACTAGGCATCAGTGAGGTCATGGAGAGCATTCAAGAAATTTCCAAGCAGGCCGGGCGGATTGATGATATCATTAAACATATGCGCGCCTTTATTTATGGTAGCCATTTAGATCGTCTGGCACTGTGCTCGGTCAATGGGGCGGTAAAGCAGTCATTATTATTAGTCGGTTCCCAGCTGGCAGCTCACGAGATTACAGTAAAGACCCAACTTCAGCCTGATTTGCCGATGATTATGGGAATTGACATTCAATTAGAACAGATTATTATCAACCTCTTAGTGAATGCTATGCAGTCTCTGGGGACAGTCGATAGAAACGACAAACAGATTGTTATTGCAACAGGTTCGGAAGAAAATCAAGTGTTTTTGAATATTAGCGATAACGGTGCGGGCATCAACAAAGAACTGCAACACAAAATTTTTGATCCCTTCTTTACGACTAAGTTTGCTGGAGAAGGGATGGGACTGGGTTTATCAATCGTTCATGCCATCGTCACATCCTATGGCGGGCGCATTAAGGTGCAAGATGTTAACTCTTCCGAGGGGGGAGTTAGCTTTCTAATTGATTTTCCTGCAGTAGTTAGGGCGGAAAAAGGAGAAGAATTACTGTGAATATTTTACTTGTTGACGATGATGATGGTAGCAGGGCAGGCGTTGCTAAATTTCTTGTGCAAATGGGTCATCAGGTGACCCAATGCCATGATGGGCAAGAGGCACTTGACCAATATATGGTTGGTGACTTTCCCATGGTATTGTCAGATATAAAAATGCCTAAGTTGTCAGGGCTTGAGTTATTACGTCATATTGCCACTTTACCTGGAAAGAGCGCTGATGTCGTTTTATTTACCGGATATGGGGATATGGAAACGGCCATTGAAGCCCTGCGTTCAGGCGCTTATGACTACCTACTAAAACCGATTAACGTTGCAGAATTGGCGGCGATTACTGATCGAATCGCCGAACATCAGTCCTTGCTCCGGGAAAACAAGGTGCTTACCGAACAATTTAGCGATGAAGTGCGTGTGGCAACTGAAGATACTAGGCAAGAACTATCCCGACTTAAACAGCGGATCAGACAAACAAATGGATTGGATAATATCGGGATATTTTCCCCGGAGATGAAGAGTATTGTCGCGCAAGCTCATAAATATCATGAGAACCGTTTAATACCGGTACTCATTGAGGGTGAAACCGGCACAGGTAAAGAAATAATTTCCCGCATCCTGCATTATGGTGATCAAGGTGATGAGTTGATGAGTCAAGCACCCTTCATCGACGTAAATTGTGCCGCCATCACCGCTTCGTTGTTTGAAAGCGAACTTTTTGGCTATGATCCTGGCGCTTTTACTGGCAGTTTAACCAAAGGGCAAAAAGGTAAGCTAGATATAGCGCAAGGAGGCACCTTGTTTTTGGATGAAGTAGGCGAAATACCTTTAGAATTACAAGGTAAGCTGCTGAGAGTCATTCAGGAAAAGGAATTTTACCGTGTAGGTGGTTTGAAAAAATGTAAAACAGATGTGCGCATTATTTGTGCGACAAATGCCAATTTAGAACAAATGGTGGAACAGGGAACTTTTCGTAAGGACTTATATTTTCGCTTGAAAGTCGGCCATTTTGTAATTCCCCCGCTACGCCGTAGGCGTGATGATATTATTCCCATGGCAGAAATGTTCCTACGCCAGTTTGCCGGAAATAAAACCAACCAATTTCAGCTGATTAGCGAAAAGGCCGCAACTATTTTACGGTCTTATGATTGGCCGGGCAACGTACGAGAACTTAGAAATACGTTGGAATGGGTTGCCTTTATGCATAACGACGTGGAATTGAAACCGGAACATTTAGTAAACTTGCGGCAAAAATTCCAGTCGCCGCCCATACAACTTGACTCACAACAAGTGATTGCTGGACAGTTTGTATTACCAACAAGTGGATTTAATTTAGAAAGACATTTTGACGACATTGTACAGCAGGCCCTACAGGCATGCCATGGCAATAAAACAGCAGCGGCTCTAAGATTAGGCATTTCTCGCCGCTCCCTGTATTGTCGGTTAGAACACAAAAAAGGATAATGGAAAAAATTACTATTATTTGAGTAGCATAGAGCTCAATTAGGACAAATTCTAGTAAGAAACGAGGGGGCTATAGCTTGATTCGTGAACAACGAAACCAAGGATATATGGAACCGAATGATCGTTTTTGTCGCGCCCGTATTTTATATATGGAAGATGACTGCGGTCTTGGCAATTTGCTAAAGAAGAGGCTGGAACGTATGGCGTGTGAGGTGGAACTTGCCAGAGATGGCAATGAAGGCTTACGAATGTTTGAACAAGGCACTTATCATGTTGTTATTGCCGATTATAATATGCCGTTGTTGAATGGTCTGGAAGTTCTTAAACAATTAAATTCTCTGATACCAGTCATTATACTGACCGGCGAAGGTGATGAAAGAGTCGCGGTAGATGCCATGAAGCTAGGCGCTGCTGATTATGTAATTAAAGATATCAATGGTGAGTACTTGGAGATTCTACCGTCGGTGATTGATCGGGTCTTAGAAAGACAACAACTCATTCAGGAGGGGCAGCAGGCGCGAGCCGAACTTAAAGTCAGTATGGCCCATTACCGGGCCATCGTTGAAGACCAAACTGAGCTTATCTGTCGCTTTGATCCTGTAGGAAAAATGACTTTTGCCAATGTGGCTTTTTGCCGTTATTTCGGCTTGCAACAGGCAGATATCATTTTTCAGAGCTTTGCGGCAATATTGTCGAGAAAAACATACCAAGAGGTACAGGAACTTTTAAAGACGCTGACCCCCGAAAACCCGACTGCGATGAGCATCTACGAAGTTAAAATGCTCAAAGGTGAAGTTCGCTGGCTTCATTGGACGAATCGGGTCATATTTGCCAATACAAGCGAGACTGAAGAATACCAGTTGGTGGGCCGTGATATTACCGAGCTAAAAGGGGCCGAAGAGGCGTTGCGAAAAACTGAAAATAAAAATAGTGCACTCCTTAGCATCATACCCGATCCGGTTTTAATCATTGATCGGTGTGGGAAATGTTTAGATGTGCGGGTGAATTCCGGTCAAATTTCACCTTTGTCGATGGACTGTATTGGTAAAAACATTACGGATATTTTTTCGCTGGATAGTATTGCAGTCATGAGGCAATACATTGATAAGGCATTCAAGGAAGAAACCAATCAAGTCTTCCAGTTCACGATAAAACATGGGGAAAAAGTTAGTGACCAGGAGGCCCGGTTGGTCTTTGCCGGGGGTAATGAAGTAATCATGATTCTAAGGGCTATTACGGAATAAAAGGAGAGAAACTATGGAAGCAATTAAAATTTTACTCGTGGAAGATGATGCCGGGCATGCCCGTTTAATAGAAAAAAATCTGTTCCGTGCCGGAATTACTAATGAAATAGTGTTTTTCAATAATGGACAGAGCGTCCTTGACTATCTAGAGGTCGATGGCCTGGGGCAGGGTGCGTTTCAAAATCTACTTATCCTGTTGGACTTAAATCTGCCAGTCTTAAGTGGTTATGAGGTGTTGGCAAGGATCAAGGCTGATGAGCGAATGAAAAAAATTCCAGTCATTATTTTGACTACGACTGATCTCCCCCAAGAGATTACCAGATGTTATGAATTAGGCTGTAATATCTTTATTACCAAACCAGTGCAATATGATGAATTTTGTAATGCCATCCGTAGTTTAGGACTTTTATTATCTATCGTAAAAACCCCCTATATAGGTTTAAAAAATCTCTAGAAAAAGATGGAAAACTTCTTTTACGAAGACAAAGATAAGACAAACCTCTGTTTTATGAGGTTTGTCTTATCTTTGTCTTCGTTACGGAGTAATACTGGAATGTTTTTAGTATTAGCCTTTTGAGGGATATGTAAAGTTTCCTTACAGTGCATTTTCGTACAATGTTGCACAGTTCAGTTGATCAAATCGGTTCAATGGCCTACAGGTAAAGACTCTAATGTAGACAGATGCTGATTAGTGGGCTGGCACGATTATTGCGTATATAGACTATATAATGACAATTACAATTTGAATACAAAATCTTGAAGATATAAAGTGCCCCTGAAGTGTTGTAGATTCTATATACAGCTAAAAATCATTAAATGAAAGGGTGCAAAACAATATATATACGTTTTCTATTACTTATACTCATTACGGCAATTTTCATAAATTGTAGCTCTGTAGAAGCTAAAGAGTACACAACGGTTGTCTATACTGTAGGTGCTGGTGATACGATGGACAGTATTGCTCAAGCATACTTGCCATTAGATAGAGGTAGTTCCTGGCGAGCATTTGCAGAGTTTACCGCGTTATGATATTTCTTTCCAATATTCGGTTATGAGACAAAAAAACTCTAAGAGGAAGGAATTTGTGTTAAAATGGCTAATATATACAGAATATCTATTTAACTAGAATTTTTCGTGTAGACAAAAGGATGGAATAAAAGTGATGTGTTCTAGTTCGTCATTTTATGAGAGGAAATAAACCATGTTGACTTTTAAATACACTAACAACAAGGTCGGAATCGTTCCAAAATTATATTTGGGATTTGCTCTTGTTGTGCTTTCGATGTTGGTTGTGATCGGGTTTATCTACAAGCAGAGTATCGATGATTCCAATGCAATCACATCAAATAATCATATTTATGAAGTAATGACGGAAACGGACACATTATTGACCAGTCTTCTCAATATGGAAACTGGGATGCGAGGTTATTCCATCGCTGGAATCGAAGCTTTTTTGGAGCCCTACAATAACGGCCAAAAAGATTTCAGGACCCACCTTAAAGCCATTGAAGAACTTACCAGCGATAATCCTGGGACGCAAGTGAAAATCTTTCAGCTGCAACAAGCCGAGTTGCAATGGGCGGATTCTGCTAGAAAAATGATCGAACAACGGCGTAATATTGCTGCCGGGCAGGGCTCCATGATTGATCTCATTGAATCAGTACAAACAATGCAAAATAAGCGGTATATGGATGGAATGCGCGATAATCTTAATGCAATCTATGGTGAAGAACTGGGATTGCTGCAACTACGAACAATCACTCTCCAAGAACGCGCGCGTACTTCACGGCAGGTGGCGATTGGGGGAGGTTTGATAGCTGCTTTTTTGGCAAGCCTGTTTGCCTTTTTTATTGCTTCTGATTTCAGGGAACGACGAAAAGTAGCTGAAAAATTTCAGCAAATGAACTCCGAATTACAAGACATTAATGCAATCCTTGAAGAGGAAGTCATGGAACGGCAGACGACTGAGGAGGCATTATCGAAAGCAAATACACTCCTGGAAATAAGGGTGAA
>Ga0209123_1003209_pt1 | contig 12575 bp, 14 predicted proteins | sample BarGraIncu00431A_FD_184500 | JGI IMG/M metagenome (GOLD analysis project Ga0209123, IMG submission 184500) | Arctic peat soil microbial communities from Barrow, Alaska, USA - Barrow Graham LP Incubations 004-31A (SPAdes) (version 2) | ecosystem: Environmental > Terrestrial > Soil > Wetlands >...
CTAGCAGGATGCTTGCGGGCCAAGTACAGGGCAGCGGCGGCGGCACACGTCGTCTTGCCCACCCCACCTTTTCCACCGAAGAGCAGCAGGCGGACTCCCTCTTCCTGCAAAAAATCCGGTACTACTGCTTCTTTCACGCTAACCCCTATTTTTATCAGTTGTCGGCATCCCGTCCTCTTCCTCCTCTTCCTCCTCTTCCTCCTCTTCCTCCTCTTCTTCCTCTTCTTCCTCAAGCCCTTCGTTCCGTTCCCGGATGGTGTCTAGCCGGTCGAGAAGCTGCGTCTCGGCAGCCACAAACTCTTCTTCCGTAATCGCCCCCGTTTCAAGCTTCATATAGAGCTCACTGAGTGACCGGGTCACGTCTTCGGCTTCGCCGGCTTGTTCCTTTTGAACCGCTTCGTTGATTTCCTTGAATATCCACAGCAGAGGCGAGAGCAACAAATTGTCCAGAATCAACATACAAGACCCTCAAGCCTGCAAAGCGATACTGACAAAATGATGCGGCGCCCAAGGCCCGTTGTAATCAAAGGAAAAATTGTTGTCGAATCGCTTGGCTGCCTCAAAAACGCCGTCCTCAAAATCCTTTTGGGCATCCCGCTCAACTAGACAGGCCAGATGCATCACCTCTTTCTCTTCGCGTGTCGAATTCTGCTTAATTTCCACACAGCGTTGACCGAGCGCAGCCATGACCGCATCCGTGTGTTGCTCGCGATCCTGCGTCAACAGGTGATCAAAGAGTCGGCCCATTTCGATTTTGTCCGTCTGCGAAGGTCCATGCTGTTTTCCGATCACCTCGTCCCGCAAGTCAGCGAGTTCCTGGTGACGGTTCACCATGTATTCAAAGATATTCGGAACATCCAGGTTGACACGCAGCCCCAACTCGACTTTCCCGCGCACCCGGTTCAGCTGATCGGCAAAGGTACGACGGTTCTCCGTCAAGATGCTCAGAAGCGCCTTTGTACTGCCGGCAATGGTTCCGAATGCCACCGGTAGGACGGTCGTCTCGTCCATCAGTCGTTTGACGACGATATTGTGTGCCGCCAGATTTTTTCGTTCGGGTCGGATCCGCTTTTCTGTAATGTCACTCACCACCGCAGCGACCGATCCTTGAGAGATAACATAGACTGACGCGCCGTTAATCCCGATATCCTCGTAGTCAGGATGCTCGACTGCGTCAGCAATCGCGTACAGGTAGTGGCCTGATTCAGGCCTGGTTTCAAGCTTCATGGTCGCACCTTCCCATTTATCACCCTGGAGGTCATGGTCTTGACGTCCTGGCTTGAATGGGGACGGCCGCGAAGGGCGAACGTGAGCACCGCAGGATAAGGGTCTTGCCGGAGCCGCCGCAAAGTCATGATCTCCCGACGGAGTCGATAGACCAACCCACGGCCGTCACGGGCCAAGATTATCCGGAAGGCTGCGGCATTCAAGGAAGAAGTCATGCACGAGGATGTTTGGATATTCATTGCTCCACACTCCATAAAAGACAAGAAGTAAGGTAGCTTCGGGCTTCCCAGCTATTTAATGTTGACTATTCTCAATAGGTCAACTGTCTACGTTTCAGCCTGTCGGTTGGCGCCGAATGGATCGGAAGCGGCGAGGCGGGCGGGAGCTCTTGGCTCGCCTGCATTTCCCCGAAAGGTTTATCCACAAACTGTTGGATCCGACGTTGTTTGGTCTCAATTTCAACCATCCGCCCTCGAATTTCGACACACCGCTGCTCTGATCGCCGCATTTCATTCATGAGTCGTTGTTTTTCCATTTCAATCATGGACAGTTCGAGGAGGGCCCCGGAGGAAGTTCTGCTGCGTCGAGCATCCACCAGCCCAGCCATCGTTTTAATATGGAGCACACCACGCTTCTCAGTTGCCATGATTTCCCCCTTTTGTCGTTTTTTTCTCTCCGGCGACCGGAACGAGCGCGGGTGTAGGCGGGCAGCATCGCGCAATGATTTCATCAAGCCGTTCAAGTCCTGCCACCTGTCCATCGTGCGTTACCTTGAGACAATCGGCGTTCAGCACGTCATGGCACAGTTCCCGAAACGTCGGATCGCTGGCAGATACGGTGCCGCTGCGATTCGCCATGATGCGACCGAGCATGATGCAAGCACGGATCGTGGGTCGCGCATTGTTGACGCCGAGATCACGGAACTCGCGGACGATGTCCACAATCGACTTGGATTGCCTCCACGGAAGGCCGGATTTGGCTTGGGTTATCGCCACCTCCGTCTCATAGTCGTGGTGCCCAACTTTGATCGTAATCATGCGGTCCATCAGTGCATCCTGGGTCTTATGCACCCCCGCATACTCCTCCGGGTTGCTGGTAAAAATGGCGCTGAAGTTTGGGTGCACCTGGAGATATCCATCGCCGTTACGCGCGTCCGGGAGCTCGAGTAGTCGTTCCTCCAGAATGGACAGCAGGACGTTGTTGGCCTCGGGACGTGACCTCGTGAACTCGTCATAGATGAGGGTGAACCCGTATTTGCATGCGGTGGTCAGGCGGTTATCCCCCCACTGCTTGGAAACACTCTCCTCCTGTTTCAAGACCGAGTGGATGTAATTGTCAACCACCTTGGTGGAGCGAAAACCGGTCTGCCCCCCAATGAGATCGGAACTCCCAAACTCGTCATCGCCATGGATCAAGATGACCTGTCGGCCAAGCTGGGCCGCCACGTGCATTGCCAAGGCTGTCTTCCCGGTACCGGCAGGTCCGCTGAAATGGATGGGATAGCCGGCCCTGATGTAGTCAAGCGCTCGCTCGGAGACGCCCTGAATGTAAGGCGTCTCAACAAAGTTAGCCTTCTTCTCCAACGTCAATACAGTCAATTCTGCAGCTTGCTTCATCGCACCTACCCCTTATTTTCGTTAGGAACTACGCCTCTATCCCCACTCAACGCACTGCTCATTTTTTCTTCGGCTTCCCCGGCTTTCCAACGATGTACCGGCCCGCCTCAGCGATTGCCGTCTTTGCCTGGTACTCATTTGGATGAGCGTGCTCCGGTTTGTGCTCAGGAGCAGAAATCGGCCACGTAAACGGCGCTGCACCATGCTCCACCGACAGACTGGATCCACCATGCGCAGAGGCACTCTGCGGTGATATCTCCTGTGCAGGGTGTTTGACAGCGGAGCTCGCTTTCAACATCGGCGCCACGGAGCAGCGCAGGTCAGACACTTGGGCTTTGATCCCTTGCGTAGACTTCGCCAACGTGTCGGCCAGCTCTTGCGCCATCGCTCCACGCGATGCGTGAAAACCCTTGATCAGATCGACCACAGCATGGGAACGGTCACTGCGGCCTTTCGCCAATGCCGAGCACTGCGCCTTTGTCGTATGACGGAGCATCTTGGAAAAACTGGCGCGCTCCATGGCAAAGTCGACACGCAGGAATGCCACATAATTCACCACCGCTTCTCTTGACTGGAGGAGGCTTTTGCGCAGGCTGCGCCGCATGTGAAGATGATCCCGTCGAAAGCCCTCGCGTATCGCAAGCACATCAACAGACATGCTCTTGCGATCAGTGGCTAGATCCGATTTAAGAACCTTGGCCATCGCCCTACGCTCACGGCCAAAGTCTCGCAGCATGTGGGCGGTCTGTAGCCTGATATCGCCGACGATCTTCTCGCGCTCGCTCGCCGCGGACGCAATGCCTGGCACCAAGGCTTCCATGTGTTTTCCAATATTGCTCATTTCAATTCACTCCTCTTAGGCTGGGCATGCTGCTGTCTGCTTGTTGATTCGCTTCAACTCGTTTCACGCTCCGGCTGCACGAGTCATATGTAATTGCTTTCTTTGCTGGCAGGAAACACCTCCCAGCAAAGAAAACAACAGGCGTGGCTCTTTACGCCGGCGCGGCTGCGCTGGACGTGAGGCCAATTGCCTCTGCATACTTGAGGTAGGTCTCTACCGATGCGATCACGACACGTGCCTCAATCGACAGCAGTTCAATCCCGACCAGTGATACCTTGACCCAGGCATCAATAACGATCCCTTTGTCCAGGATACGGTCTACAACTTCAGCCAAACTCGATGAGTCTGTTGATTTTTGTACCTTTGCCATTTCAATCTCCTAACGTATTTCACCCCTGGTTAACGCTTTTCAGACACGAAGTACGGGGCTAAGCCCTTCGTTGCATTACGTCTGAGCATTGACCGTGCCAAGTTCGCTTCGTCAGAGAAAATCACGCTATTCCATTGATAAATAACAGGTGAATGAAATGGTCACGGAAGAGAAACTCGATATTGCCTGCGCATCGCAGTGATCACGACCGAATAAGGGGGCGCAATGGCTAGGGAGAGGGCGCCATAGTGATGGCGCCTGATCCTGTGGATAAAACAATATTGATCGCGTTCAGAATATCTTCATGACGGAACGGCTTGGTGACAAAGCCGGCAATAAGGCCTGTTCTCAGACTGAGTTGCACGAGGCTATCGTCCTTATAGAAATAGCCGGAGACGAGAATAACCGGTGCGATGCAGGATGTTTCGGTCCGAATCCGTCTGGCGAGTTCTACACCTTCAATATCCCCCAGCTTGGCATCCAGCAGGATGAGATGACACGCCCGCTCTGTCTCCCTGAGCCACCGCAGCGCCTCATCCCCGCTGCCGGCCATCGCGACCGCGAAGCCATTTCTGCGCAATATCATCTCCAACACCCAACGCACATCGGGTTCGTCATCCACGACCAGCACCGTTAGTTCCGGCGCCGGGCCGTCCCAAGCCGGATCAGCCCCCTCGGGGGGCAGCGAGAACACGCAGTGCCGAGCGTGGGGGCCATGACATTCAGCCATCAGGCACCAACTGCCAGAGGGAGGCGAACGACAAACGTGCTGCCTTGTCCTTCCACACTGCTTTCCACAGCGATGGATCCCCCGTGCTGCTTCACAAGCGTGTGGCAGATCGATAGCCCCAGGCCTGTGCCTTTGCCGACCGGCCGGGTCGTGAAGAAAGGGTCAAATATTTTGTCTAGATGAGACGGTGAAATCCCGCCACCGGTATCGCGCACGCGCACCACCGCCTCGTCAGCCTCTCGCCGGATTGATACTCTGACCTCGCCGCCAGCGGGCATCGCCAGATACGCATTCAGGATCAGATTCATGACAACCTGCTGCAGGAGGTTCGCGTTTCCGGAAATCGGAACGAAAGGCTCTGCATAGTCTTCCACTAAATTGATCTTCTGAAGCTTCGCCTGGGGAGTCAGCACGCTGAGCGTCTCGTGCATCAGGTTGACAATGTTCAGCGCTTCCGTCTGATTGCCGGACGAGGGCCGGGCGAACCGCAGCAGGTTCTCGATAATCATCGATGATCGCTCAATGCCGTCGATGATCTTCCGGACGCATTCCTGTTGAAACACCGGATCGTCAGGCGGTTCCAGAAGAAACTGCGCGGCGGAGAAACTAACTGACAGCGGATTGCGCAACTCATGCGCGATACCCCCGGCCATCACCCCCAGGGCGGCCAGTTTCTCGCTCTGGTAGAGATGTTGCTCGAGCGCCCGTCGCTCCGACAAATCGCGGCCAACCGCAACGACACCGCTCACCTGGCCCGAGTCGTCGCGAATTGGGGAGAAAGACCAGTCAACCGGAATCGGCGTACCGGAAAGGGCCATCAGGTTCAGTTCCCGAAACTCCACCGCGTCGCCATGGACCAGTTGCCGAATAATCGCCGCCATGTCATTGCGCCGAACCGTTTCGCACAGCTCGGCCAGCAGTTGCCCCCGCACCTCGCCGATCCGATAGCCCGAGATGCGCTCGGCCGCAGGATTCCAGCTGGTGATGCGCCCCTCGGCGTCGGTGGATATCACCAGATCGTTGGCGCTTTCGACCACGCTCGCCAAGTGGCGTTCCGCCATCCGGGCCTTCTCGCTCAACTGCACCTTCTCGGTGATGTCGTCCATCACGAGCATGGCATGCTCCACAGCACTCCCCGACTTGATCGGGATCACGGTGTAATAAAAGATTCGGATGGCAATACCAGGTGCCCGGTAGGTCATCTGGGCGCCGGGCAGCGGCAAGCCCGTGTCGAAGACGCTGCGAATTTTGGCTTCCAGTTGCGTAAATTCCAGGATCGCATCGGGGAAGACCTCGCGGATGCGCATCCCGATCGTATTCCCCTCAGTTCGTCGTGCCTTCTCGATGAAGTTCCGGTTTGCCGACGCCACCCGCAACGCCGGATCAATTAGAACGAGAGAAAACGGGATGTTCCTCAGGAGCATGTGGTACAGCTTTTCGTACCACCCTTCCGAGGTTATGGTCGGCGCGGGCCCAATGCGCAGACTCGTCGAAGAGCCGTCGGCGGCTGACTTTTTCATGCTTCAGCGGCAGAGAGATTGGGGCAAAAATTGTACGGCGGCCAAGGCCCCCGCATTTCAAGGGTCAGACCGATTGCCTTGTAGGCATCCTGTTGTTCTGCGAGAGCGGTACGAAAGTCGATGAGAGTCTCAGGGGTCAACAGAAAGCTGTCATTAAAGATCATGCGTTCGGGGCGTCCGGTCACCGCGCTGGCATGGCGCCGCAATGCGGTAGAGGCCACGGCGTGAAGGGTCAGTGCCTGATGGAGGTCGTGGGTCACCCGCGCCACGCCGGCTTCCAGCGCAGCCTCAATCATGGCATCCAGTTGCTTCTGCTGCAGGTACCGCGCCCCTGGCGAGGACGAAAGCGCCGCCAGCCGAGACCGAATTTCGGGGTCTGCAGCCCCGATGATCCTGCGGGCATCTTCTTCGACGAGATAGCCCTTGACACTCCACTCGGTCTTGTCGCGCAGCTTGTCCAGTGCCTGCACAATATCTTCCCGATGGCGGCCCAAGAATTCCGCGAGGCTTTCACGGGAACGAAAGATCGTGCCAAATTTGACCGGCAGAACTGTCGATGCGCCCATGATCCGCTCCACCACCGCCTCATGCCGGTCGGCGCGGGTGCCCAGCCAGGACAAAGTCTGGAGGTTCTCATCGGAAAAATCAGCAATGACCACCTCCCCGATCAACGCCGCCACCCCAGCCGATCTGAACGCAGCCACCGGATAGCGCTCGTCCACGCCACGCAACTCGTGTTCAACCAGCCCCTTGACAGCCGAAAGACATTCCGGCCGAGCCAAGCAATAGAGGTAGATGCCGAGGCCTGATGCATCATCATGATGCAAATCGGTCATGCGCGGATCTCGTTCAGTGCAGCCTGGAAATGCCGTGCCTGGATGAGCAAGGGGGAAGATGCTAACGGCACGTCCTTGCCACCTTTCGCCTCCTCAATTCTCTCCCGAATGGCGTTCAATGCGGCGCGGTTACAGATGGCGCCAAGATCGGCACCGGTAAGACCGGCAGTGCTGGCGGCCAGGGTCTCCAGGTCCACCTCCGTGCTCACCGGCTTGCCGCGCACTTGTACCTGCAGAATCGCCAAACGTTCCGGTTCAGTGGGCAGCGCAATCTCGACCACCATGTCAAAGCGGCCCGGGCGCAGCAAGGCCGGGTCCACCATGTCCGGCCGATTGGTAGCGGCCAGGATCACCACCCCGGTTAGTTTCTCAACCCCGTCCAGTTCCGCCAGGAACTGGCCCACCACCCGCTCACTGACCCCCGCATCCGAGGCCCCGCTGCCGCGGCGTGGCACCAATGCATCAATCTCGTCGAAAAACACCAGGCACGGGGCCGCCTGCTTGGCCTTGCGAAAGACCTCCCGGACGGCTCGTTCCGACTCACCGACGTATTTCGACAGCAGAGCAGGCCCCTTGACCGAGATGAAATTGACTTGGGTCGCGCTGGCCGCTGCCTGGGCCAGCAGCGTCTTGCCGCAGCCGGGTGGCCCGCACAGGAGAACCCCCTTGAGCGGCTTGACCCCGGCCGCCTCAAACAGATCACCATGCTGCATAGGCCATTCCAACACCTCGCGCAGCAGGCGCTTAGGCGCCTCAAGCCCGCCCACATCATCCCAAGTGGTGGAAGGCACCTCGACAAACACCTCGCGCAGAGCGGATGGCTCGACTTCGCGCAGAGCGGTCAGGAAATCATCCTTGCACAGTTCGAGCTTCTGCAGGGATTCATACGGCAACGTGGCCTGGGCAAAGTCAATCTCCGGCAAAATTCGCCGCACGCAAATCATGGCCGCTTCGCGACAAAGCGCTTCCAGGTCGGCGCCGACGAAGCCATGCGTGATATCGGCCAGCCGGGGCAGGTCGACATCCTTGGCCACGGGCATGCCGCGGGTATAAATCTCAAGAATCGCCAAGCGGCCGTGACGGTCCGGAATCGGGATGGCGATCTCGCGGTCAAAGCGCCCCGGACGGCGCAGGGCCGGATCAAGCGCGTTCGGAATATTGGTGGCCGCGATGACGATGACTTGCCCGCGCGCCTTGAGGCCATCCATGAGGCTGAGAAGCTGGGCCACCACACGTCGCTCTACCTGGTGTTCGCCACCCAGCTCTTCACGCTTCGGGGCAATCGAATCGATCTCGTCAATGAAGATGATGCTCGGCGCTTGTTTCGTCGCTTCGTCGAAGAGCTTGCGCAAATAGCCCTCCGACTCACCGTAAAACTTCTGCATGATCTCGGGGCCACTGATCGAGAAGAAGTGCACATCGGTTTCATGCGCGACTGCCCGCGCGATAAGCGTCTTGCCGCAACCAGGCGGGCCGTAAAGCAGAACCCCCTTGGGCGCGTCAATGCCGAGCCGGGCAAACACCTCCGGAAAGCGCAAAGGCAGCTCAATGATCTCGCGCACGCGCTGGACTTCCCGCTTGAGCCCGCCAATGTCCTCATAGGAGAGTGTGGACCGTGCGGCCGTATGTGTTTTGGGTTCCGTGTGCGAGGGGCCTACCGTCAGCAATGTTTGCGAGGCGATCAGGACCGGCCCCTTGGGTGAGGTCTCCCGCACCAGAAAGTCCACTGAGCGGCTCCCGACCAGAGTGCCACGTACCCGGTCTCCCATCACCACCGGCAGGCCGTCCAGCCGGGTGCCGATGTACTCAAGATCGCGGTCCGAGAGGCCGTTGGCGGCGGGCGATAGAACGATCCGCTGAGCGGGTTGGGCGTCTACCTTTTGCACCGTCACGACATCGTCCAACGCCACCCCCGCATTGCCCCGAGAGAGCCCATCCAGTTGAACCCTGGCCCCGCCCCGAGCATCCATGTACGCCGGCATCACCTTGCAGACCGTACGACGCTTGCCGACAATCTCCACGATGTCGCCGATCTCGATTCCCAGTGCATGAATATCGGCCGGATCCATCCTCGCCAGCGCCCGTCCCACATCCTTGCCCAAGGCCTCTGTCACTTTCAGGCGTAACGGCTCGTTTGTCGGTTTTTCCATGATCAGACCCCCCCCTCTTTCATAAGCTGGATTTCCAGGATGCCATTGCGACAGTGAAAACTCAGCTTGTCGGATGAAAAGCTGGCCGGCAGCAGCACTTCTTTCCTGTATTTAGGCTCACCTCTTTCAGTAGAGAGGACCAGGATGTCGTCATGCACTTCAACCTGCACATTTTTTTCCTCTAAGCCCGGAACCTCGGCGACGATCAGCAGGCGGCCTGGTTCGTCAAACATATCCACCATGGGCTCCCGGATCTCATGCACCGCCACTAGTTTGCCCTCTTCATCCTTGTGAAGGTTCCCAAACGGTTCAACCTTGACCCCTTTCTCACCCAAAGCGGATTTGATCGAAAACCCGTAAACCCCCTTGGCACGCTGGTCCGATCCGACCTTGAACTCGCCGGTCTTGCTCACTACGCCGCCGGCCTGTTCCGCTTGCTCCGCCAGCTTCCCCAACTGCTCGATCACGGTGCCGAGTCCCGCGAAAAAGCCTCCGCCGGAAGGATCGGAAGTCGGTTTTCCAAACGCCGCCCCCAGCCTGCGCCCAATTTCATCAAGGCGCTCCTTCCCCTGCGCAAATTCATCCGAACGTTTTTTATTAACCATGTCTTTTCTCCTTTTAGGTAACTGTGAAAATGATGAACTTCAGCATTCATCGCCCCGCAGGTTTGTATGCATCCCTCATGAATTGGATCGAGGTAATCTCATACGCCTTCAGTTTGTTATGAATCGTTTTGTAATCAATGTGCAGCCTTCGGGCGGCCTGCGCCTTGTTGCCGTTGGTCAGGGTCAAAACCTGTTGAAGAATTGCGCGCTCCATTTGAGCGATCATCCGTGCAGACAACTCTTTGATCGAAAAGTCATCCCCAGATGCCAGGAGCGCCGCTGAGTCAAAGAGAGGACAAGCTCTGTGATCGCCGTTTGCCAACCAACACTGCGCAGCTTGATCAAGCCCGAGAGGTATCGACGGGCTGCTGCGGCCGTCGAGCATCCCGAGGTACTCGGGCGAGATCATTCCCTCGGGGTCATCGCACAGCAACACCGCCCGCCGTAACTGGTTGCGCAATTCGCGAGCGTTGCCAGGCCAGCTATACGCATGAATGAGCCCCCAGGCCGCGGCGGACAGACCTTGCACCTGCTTACCCAATTCCTTGTTGGTCTGGATCAGGAACCGATTAACGAGAAACATGAGATCTTCTTCCCGTTCACGCAATGGCGGCAGGCAGATTGTGTACTCCGCGAGCCTGTGGTAAAGATCACCGCGAAACGTCTGCTGATCCACCATGGCCAGAAGATTTGCGTTGGTCGCCGCCACCACCCGGAAATCAACTTTTTGTTCCTTGGTGCCTCCGATGCGATGAATTCGCCGCGTCTCAAGAACCCTGAGCAGCTTGCCTTGCATTGCCAGCGGCAGGTTGCCGATTTCATCCAGAAAAATGGTTCCGCCGTCGGCCAACTCGAACGCCCCCGCTTTGGCCTGATGTGCCCCGGTGAACGCTCCTTTTTCGTGTCCGAACAGCTCGCTCTCAATCAGCGACTCCGCAATGGCACCGCAGTCCACTGCCACGAAAGGCTTGGCGGCCTCCCCCCCCCGCAGGCTGCAAGCGTGGATCGCCTGCGATACCAGCTCCTTCCCCGTCCCGGACTCACCTGTTACCAGGACCGAAAAATTAGTCTTCGCCACTCGATCAACCTCCTTCTGGATGCGCCGAATGGCCGCGCTCTTTCCCATGCAGTCAAGGAGGGTGTCGGCCTGCCCCTGCGGCTGAATAAGTAACTGCCGGTGCTGCCTCTTCAAGGCTCTTTCCTCAAGGGCGTGGCGCACGGTGAGGATGACATCCGCATTGCTGAACGGCTTGGCCACATAGTCGTAGGCGCCGGCCCGGATGGCGCGCACGGCATCTTCGGTCTTGCCGTGCGCGGTGACCATAATCACGGGCAGCGTTTTATCGTGCGCCTTAGTCCGTTTAAGTACCTCAAAGCCGTCCATGTCCGGCAGACCGACATCAAGGAGCACCACATCAGGTGCCTCTTGCCGGATGCAAGTCAGCGCCTCCTGCCCGCTCGCCGCCACCAGCGGCATGAACCCCGCCTGCCGGATGAGATTGGACAGAACCCAGCGCACATCCTCCAAGTCGTCCACAACAAGCACCTTAGTCAGGTCGGAGGGGTTGACGTCCAGAGGGATATCCCCCTGTTGTCGTTCAACATTCGGTTCTCCCTTCTTCATGCTGACTTTCCCTGTTTTTCTTTGAGCGATGGGAGCAGGTGCCTGACCAGAATATCCGCGTCCAGATGCTTCTCCACAGAATGGGCCAGGCCCATAAATAACAAGCCGATCTCACCGGCCGAGAGCGTGGCCTTGATCCGCTCTGCGATAAACCGATCCCTCTCGGAGAGCAGCCTTTGGCTTTGGTACTCGCGTTGACTGTTATGACCCAGGCTCCAGCCGCCTGACGCGCCTTGGTGGAACTGATACTCCTGAAGAAGCAGACGTGGATCTTCGGTACCCATCAGTCGGGCACCTTGTTCCATCAGTTCAAGCAGGAGCTGATGATTCTTGCTCCCTTGCGCTGCGACATCCCGGACGATGTCCGCTTCCTTCCCGCAGACGGGTAAACCGTCCTGATACAGGCGCACGGAGGCATAGGGCAGATCCAGCGCCGCGATCATTTGACGAATCCCGATCCAGACATCATCAATCGATTTAAGATGTTCGGTCCACTTCTCGTGCCCGTACCGGGTAACGTACTCTTGCCTGATCTTCCCCATTAGCGATCCCATATCCTGTGAGGTATGAATAATCGGAATCACAATGAGTGTGCGCATAAGATTGACCAGGCTACGAATGTGACCGACGCCGTAGCAGTTTTTTGGTTTGCTTATGCAACATAGTTTCCATCCCCACTCCCTCCCACCCAGAATCCCGAAATACGAAATACGAAACATCAATGGTGATATAAAAATCTCAAATGCACTTGAGAAATCGCAAGCCTGAAGGCCAAGTCCCGATTTCAGGCAGATTCTGATCTACACCAACACGAGCAAAGCGCTACAGACATGCAGCAACTACCGCTGTCTAAATATGGCCGCCACGCTCGGCACTTCGTGTCCTCCCTATCCGTCTTGGGGCGGCCCGACGCCGGATCTAAAGGCATCAAAAATGCGCTATCGTCACCCCATGCCATCATTTGAAACACTCCAAGCCTTTTGGTCGGGTCCGCTCGTCACCGTCAACATCATCGTTTTCCTGAATTTGACGGGCGCCCTGCTGCTCGGCCTGCTG
>Ga0209123_1003210_pt1 | contig 12569 bp, 12 predicted proteins | sample BarGraIncu00431A_FD_184500 | JGI IMG/M metagenome (GOLD analysis project Ga0209123, IMG submission 184500) | Arctic peat soil microbial communities from Barrow, Alaska, USA - Barrow Graham LP Incubations 004-31A (SPAdes) (version 2) | ecosystem: Environmental > Terrestrial > Soil > Wetlands >...
TGCTTCTTTTGAACAAATCGAAGGTGTTCATTCAATGTACTGAGTTGCTCATTCTTTATTTTAATTGCCTCCTGAAGGTAAATGAGCAAATAAAAATTCGCAATTACCACCTGCGAAAGCTTTTGTTTAACCTGTTCGACTGACTGCCTATTGAGTTCTTTACCCTGCTTTTCGAGTAAAACGTTCTTATCTGTCTTGCCAAAATCATAGATGGTTTGGTTTACATTAATCGCGGCAGAGTAGTTATCTTTAGGCATCAGGCTGAAGGATCCAACATCCGGCAGGGTGATCTGGGAAATGGGACCAATGCGTGAATAAGCAGCGGCAATATCAACGTTGGGCAAATAGCCCGATTTTGCAATTCCAATTTTGGCATCTGAAGTATTTAAATCTTCCATCGCTTTCTTCACCAATGGATGGTTTTGAACCACCTCCTTAATGATTGCATTTAATGATAATGAGTCATTAACAAGTGTTTGACAATGTGCAGTTCCGATACATAACAGCCCGACTACCGGAAATATAAATAATAGAATTCTGTTTCGATGAAGAATCATAGCGTTATGCTTTTATGATTGTTTTTTTATTTTTAGTTCTCATTACAACGACGGGTATTAGTCCCACAAACGTGAAAATGGCAGCCATCCAGAAATCATCGTCGATCCCTGCTATGAAAGCCTGTTTATTCAGGTGCGACAGAATCATTGATTTACTCTGAAGTGCAGCCGTAGCCATGTTGCTTCCCGAATGTTGTTGGGCGAAATAAGCCAGGTTTGCAGCGACATTCTTAAACTCCTGCGAACCCGCCTGAATTGCCTGCCCGAACATTTGCATATGGAAGTTCACGCGTGTGGTGAGCATGGTTGCAAAAATAGCCACTCCCAAACTGCCTCCCAGTTGACGAACAGTGTTGGTAATACCTGAAGCCTGCGCCATCTTCTCGCGTGGAACATTTAACAACATAAGTGTGCTCAGAGGCGTAAAGATGATACCCATTGCAAAACCGCGCAAATAAAGCGAAGTCATTACAAAACTGTTTTCGGAAAGATAGGTGAGCTGAGAGTTGAGCAGAAAACTAATTCCAAGTATAATAATTCCGAGAATCATGGGCGCTCTCGGACTAAATTTATCAGAAACTTTCCCGGCGATCGGTGACATAAATCCCTGGATAATTCCAACCGGAAGAAAAACAGATCCTGCCTGGACAGCGGTGTATCCCATTGAGTTTTGCAAATATAGCGGCAGTAAGAAAGTACTTCCGAACATCCCCATACTAAAAATGAGCATCACCAGGTTTCCCATTCCAAAATTGTAATTGCCCAACAGCCGTAATTCGATCAGCGGATTCTTGCTCATTAGCTCGTGAGTTATAAAAACCGCCAAAGCAACGATTGATATGGCGAAACAGAACAGGATATATGGAGCTCCCCATCCGGCAGAATTGCTTGCTGCACTTCCTTCGGAGAGTGCAAAAAGCAACACAGGAAGAAAAATGACGACCGAAATAAATCCAATGATATCGAATTTACCGACTTTGGGATTGAAATACTCTTTCTGAATGAGGATTGTAAAAACCATAGCCGCGATTCCGAAAGGAATGTTCACATCGAAAATCAATTGCCAGCTGAAATTATCAACAAGGTAACCGCCGATAAGTGGTCCGAATGAAACGGAAGCTGCAGCAGAAATTGCCCAGAATCCGAGTGCCATTCCCCGCTGCTGAGGTGGAAATTCTCGTGTAATGATCGCCATCCCCAGTGGTTGTATGGTTCCGGCACCTAGTCCCTGGATGACACGTGAAAGAATCAATGTGTTTTCATCATTCGACATTCCGCATAACATTGAACCGATCGTAAACAACAAAAGGCCCATGAAATAAAGACGCTTGTATCCAAACTTATCGGCCAGCCAGCCTGAGGTGGGAAGCATCACTGCCATCGAAAGCATGTATGCCGTAATCACCCATTCGATTTTATCGATTCCTACACCAAACGAAGCCATGATCTTGGGCAATCCTACATTTACAATGGTGCTGTCGAGAACGGCCATAAACGTCCCGAGCATGATATTAGCAAGTACAAACCACTTGTAATTATCATGTTGCGGATGATAGCCGGAATCGCGACTGCGAATTTTCCGCCGAAGCCGGTGTGAAGGTGTTATCCGAGGCATTATTCCCTGATAATTTTTACAACAGCCGACATACCCGATAAAACAGGGTAATCAGACAGCTTTTTTCCCTCTTCCATACCATTAATCGAAATTTTAAGCTGCACGCGCTGTGTAACTTTCGTAAAGTTACCCGATGCATTGCTGGCTGGAATCAATGAGAATTGTGCTGCCGTGTTCGAGCCGATATTTATGATTTTTCCTGTAAAAGTAGCATCAGGATATGTATCAATTGTAAATTTTGAAGGCTGACCTACATGTAGTTTCTCCAGTTTTGTCTCCTCAAGAAAGATACTTATCCACAGGTTTCGGTCGTTTATAATCGTAAATATCGATTGTCCGGGCTGAGCAATGTCGCCGGGAAGTAACCACCGTTTACCAACTACCCCGTCGCTGGGAGCATAAAGCTTTATATTATTGAGTAACGATTGAATCACATTGATTTGTGCTTCAGCACTTGCAACTGCAGCCTTTGTGCTTTTAATCTGCGCATTCGACACCTTAGCCTGCGATTGGGATGCTTCGAGTTGAGCCTTCGCCGTTTCGAGCGCTTTTTTCGCATGGTCGTATTGCTCCTGCGTGATCACATCGCCTTTGAACTGCGTTTGAGCCCGGTTGAAATCTTCCTGCGCTTTGCTTAATATGATCTCCGATACCTTATTATTTGTAAGGTCATACTGGTATTTGGCTTCTGACTGTGCAATAGCAGCCTCGGTTTGAAGTTTACCAGCTATCGCCGAATTCTTTTGAGCTGCCAGATCAAGACTATCGAGAACAACCACCAATTGACCTTGCTTCACAGAATCGCCCTCTTTGATGAATTCCTCACTGATCCTGCCCATCATTTTTGCGCTGATAGCTACATTGTCGGCTTCTACATGGGCATCGTCGGTTTTAATGTACTTTGAATAATCGATGTACCAATAAATAATACCCCCAAGTATCAGGGCAATAACCAGGAACAAAGGGATATACACTTTGTTATTTTTCTCTTTTTTAACGTTCTCCATATGATATTTTTGTGCTTAAGATTTAAATATTGAATTTGCAGCATCTATTCTTTCGATAATATCGTAATCAGGATATCTTTCACCTGTTGTGAGGCTGTGGCCAGGATCTGAAGTTCATCTTCGCTAAGTAATAACAGTTTGCTTTTCAGCGTTTCGCTAACCGCCAATTTGATCTCTTCAAAGTCTGTCAACCCCTTTTCGGTTATTAATATATTGACGATTCGCCTGTCATTCGGATCGCTTTGACGTTCAACATACCCTTCCTCAATTAGCCGGTCAACAATCACAGTGATATGCGGTTTGGGCATCGCCAGGCATTTCCCAATATCCGACATGGATAGCATTCCATGTCGCTTCAGTCTTCCCAATACAAACATTCCTGCGGGTGTGATCGAAGTCTCTGTGCGTAAAGGCTTCGAAATACTTTTATACAACAGCGGATGAATGGAAATGAGGTTTTCGGCGATAATATCTATTTTTAATTTCACTATCTTAAAAATTACTGTTTCGTAATAGTTACAAAACTATAACTAATAACTAAAAGACAAATGGAAGTAAAGAAAATTTTCTGAAAAGATAACTTTCTGTTAATGTATTTAGAAGATCAGACCAAAGGTTGATCCTTGTCAGAAATAAAAATGTCAATTCAGGAATAAAAACAATTAAATATCAGCTGAATAAAGGTTTTATGGCTTTATTTAATAAAAAAGGCAAGGACCGTTTCATTAAACAGCTTTGGATGCTGCTGACAGACACCATGACTGGAATCGGGGAAAATACAAAGCGATGCGCCAGGAATCGACTGATAAATTTTCAACGTATGTTCGGGTTTTATCATATCATGGTCACCGGCCATTACCAAAACCGGACAGTGAATTTGTTTCAGGGATGCAAATGGGATATTGGGCTGATCAATCATCATTTGAGTCAAAGCAATCTCTTTTTTCGAGGCCGTCTTACTATTCGCAACAAAATCCTTCATCCCCAGAATATCGACATAACTCATTGCTGTTGAATCGGGAACAACATTCGCACCGGAAATAGCCAGTCGTTTTACTTTTTTGGGACAGTTCATCGCCATAATGATTCCATCAATTCCGCCATCGCTCCAACCGAGAACATTGGCCGATTCGATATGCAAATAATCAAGTAAGGCGCAAAAATCGGATGCCATCAGATCGTATGAAATATTATCGGGCGACCCCCCTGATTTACCTTGCAGTCTGCTATCAATTGCAATTACCTGGTAAAATGTTTCGAAAAATGGTATTTGCTTACTAAAAGCCGCTATAGAGCCTCCATTGCCGTGTAACAAAATTAATGGTTCACCGCTTCCGTAAGTTTCATAATACAGACGGATTCCGTTAATGGTGGCATAATGTCCTGCCTTTGAATTACTTCCGTATGCAATTGTATTTGTTTGAGCAAGAGCGGTTGTCACAGTGAAAAACAGGACAAGAATCTGGATGAAGATGCTTTTCATTTTTGTTAAATTTGATTATTAAAAGAGCCCTGCCCTTCGAGTGGTCGAAGACCCTCGAAGGGCTACTTTACCAGCTTCGAAATTGCCCTGAACTCTTCAGCTTTGGCGGAACGTGTTAACTCGAAAAGAATCGATTCACACGTAGCTGTCATGATATTTTCGAAACGAAACCTGTCAATTGCGTTCTCTTTATTTAAAGCATTGCGTGATGTAATACAATCTGTTACGACAATCGGGAAATATCCGTATTCCTTCAGATCAACAGCTGTCTGCAACACGCAAACATGTGCTTCAATTCCGCAAAGGATGATTGTCTTACTTTGATGATGCTGAAGAAAAGCAGTGTATTCTTCGGCACCAAAGCAGCTGAAATCGGTCTTTTCGATCGATGCAAAACCGGGAACAAGCGATTTGAGTTCGTCAATAGTTTCGCCTAACCCTTTGGTATATTGCTGTGTAAATGCGATTGGTATTTCCAGTATTTTAAGTCCTTCAACCAGTATTCTTGTGTTTTTCAAAAGGGTTTCCTTTTCATTCATCGCCGGGAAAAGGCGTTCCTGAAAATCGATAATGAGTGCAGAGGTATTTTCTTTGGTGATACGCATGATATAATTACGAATTATTAATTACGAATTATGAATTGTCGGAAGTCCGGAAACTACTGCAAGATAGCAGTTGCCAGTTGCTAATCAATCTCATTTTCCGGAAAATTTAAGGATGAAAACTTTCTTTTATTGGCAATAAAAAAATCAAAGATAAGGCTGCCTTTATAGATTTCGGGATGATGATTTGTTACTGTTTTCGACAACTGTACTTTTCTTTTCTTCCGGAGTTTTCCAAGACTTTTATAGAAATCGCGGTGTGCACCCAATACTTTAGTAAAAGCTTTGAACTGCCCTGTAAAGACAAACTGGACTGCCGCGACCCCATCGAGTAACATTCTATATATAAGCGCTCTATACAATTCTCCTTTCGGGAGATTTTTAAACAACAGAAACAGGTTGTTCCTGAAATTGAGATAGATTTTCTGAGGACTTCCATAAGCGAGACTGCCACCACCAAGATGGAATACTTTAGATGCCGGACATACAACTACTTTATAACCTTGATTTTTCAACCGCCAGCATAGGTCAATCTCCTCCATATGCGCCCAGAAATCAGAATCAAATCCACCTGATTCGTGCCAGTATTTTCCCCTCACAAGCATTGCGGCTCCGCTTGCCCAGAATACGGAAATGGGATGATCGTATTGACCAAGGTCTTGTTCCTGAAAATTAACGAGTCTTCCACGGCAAAATGGGTAGCCATAATGGTCAATAAAGCCCCCTGATGCTCCGGCGTATTCGAATTTTCCGGGATGGTCGAGCTGCATGATTTTAGGCTGACAGACTGCAATTAATGGATTGGAATCCATCATCTGAATCATTGGCTCAAGCCAGTTTTTGGTTACTTCAACATCTGAATTAAGTAACAGAATGTATTCAGCTTTATTGTCCTGTAATGCCCGGTTATACCCTTCTGCGAAGCCAAAATTCCGTTCGAGTTGAATATACTTTATACCGGGGAACTTCTGCCCTACCATTTCACGACTGTCATCGGTGGAATGATTATCGGCCACAACTATTTCGGCCCAATCGTAATTGGAATGCTTAACCACTGAAGGGAGGAACCTCCGCAAGTAGTGACTTCCGTTCCAGTTTAAAATTACGATGGATATTTTCATGAATTTGCAGTTTTCTCAATTTCTGATCGATTGAATTTCCATTTTCGATGAGACCACAACCAAAATTCAGGGCTCTCGACAATCAGTTTTTCCAATAATCGCGTACTTTTTTCAGTAATTTCAAATTTTGGACTCTGTTTTGAAGTGTCTGTAATTAATACAAATTCAACTTCGTAAAACCCGCGTTTAGTTTTTCTTGTATTTCCAAACAACACTGCGGCATTCAATTTACGGGCCACTTTTTCAGGACCAACTATGATCGCCGTTTCCTGGTTAAGAAAGGTTGTCCAGTATTGAATATCGAAAGAGCGTGGAGACTGATCGATCAGAAAAAGTGATAAGCCCGGTATCCCTTCAACGGAATCGTCCTTCAACTGCCTGAATGTAAGCGCCCGTTCGAGTGGAAAAGAACCAAAGCGGCTCCGCAGATGGTTATAAAATTTTCCAAAAGCAGTATTTCTTAGCTTTTTGTAAATGGCGTACGATCGGTGTGTGGTATGCAATCCCCAGCTATTGAAACACTCCCAGTTATTATAATGGCCCATCAGAATGATGACCGACTTCCCCTGGTCCATGTAATCATTTGCCATTTCGGGATTTATAAACTTCACCCTTTCAATTGCCTTTTCATTCGTAATCCTGTCGAAATAAAGTGTTTCAAGAAAACAATCGCATAGATGATGATAATATTTTGAAGCAATCAGATCACGTTCTTTTTTCGATTTTTTAGGAAATGAATTGACAAGATTTTGATCCACAACATCGCGCCGGTAACGGACAAGATGAAAAAAAATTATATAAATAAGATCTGAAGCAAAATACAGAACTTTTAGCGGCATTGCATAGATGAGCCAAGTCAAAGCTCGGAGCAGAAAATATCCCATTATTAATATCTTTAATAAGTATCCAAATTAAACAGTTTCGACAACTCTTTCTCGTTTATGTTTCCATCTTTTATGTGACCAAAGCCAAAATTCCGGATTTTCGATGATTTGCTGTTCCAACATACAGGTACACTTATCAACGATCTCAAATTTGGAACATGCTCCTGCATGATCAGTTACTAATTGAAATTCTGTTTCATAATGTCCACGTTTGGTTTTTCGCGAAAATAGAAAAAGAACAACGGTATCGAGTTTCTGCGCAATCTTTTCGGCTCCTAGTACTACTGGTGTATCCTGGTTGAGAAAAGTCACCCAATGATGAATTTCGTTGGCACGGGGAGTCTGATCAAACAGAATCGCAGACATTGATGGAATTCCTTTTTGATGATCATTTACAAGTTGCCTGAATGTTGCCGCCCGTTCAAGCGGAATAGCTCCAAACCGACTTCTAAGATTTAGGTAAAAGCGCTCGAAATTATTGTTTTTTAGCTTCTTATAAACAGCATATGTTCGGTATGTTGTATACAATGGTAAATTGCAGAACCATTCCCAGTTGTTGTAATGTCCGAAAAAAGTAAGAACTTGCCTACCCTGATCAAGGTACTCGTTTAGTAATTCCGGATTCAGGAATTTTACGCAATTTTTTCCTTCTCTGGTTGAGATCCGATCGAAATATAATGTTTCGACAAAGCTGTCGCTGAAATGTTTATAGAATTTTTTCGCAATGAGTTCACGCTCTTTTTGAGTTTTTTCGGGAAATGAGTTGGCAAGATTTTCTTTTACAACACTTCGTCGGTACCGAATAACATGGTAACCGAGAATAAACAAGAGGTCGGCGAACAGATAATTAAGCCGAAGCGGAAATAATTGAATGATCCAGGTAATTGTCCTAAGGAGAATGTAACCGGGTTTTTCCATAGTATGCAATCGTAACAATAAAGAGAAATAATATAGATAGTGATTGAATCGATGCTGAATACTAATTATTTAAAAGCAAATCAATCAGAACCGAACGAAGCATTTTTTTATCTCTTTCGTTCAGGAAAGACTTCAACGCCTGGTGTTTTTCATTTTCATTTAAGTGAAGGATTTTCTCAAGATCCTGCATCTCTTTGCCTGTTAATTCTTTGCGAAAGGATTCCAAAACTCCGGAGATTGCGATTACTTTAGGCAGGGTACCCAAATTTTGAAGTTCTGAAATTGCCGCTTCAAGGATCTCTTTTGCCCTTACGCGCACAGGATCTGTTAGTTGACCACCACCTGATGTATCCCTAAGTGTCCAGCTCGAATAATCGTATTTAAGCTCCCTGATTTGACTGACATGTTCACTTGTGGCTCCAAAAATCCGTGAAACAAACATCAGTGTTGGGGCTTTCCATGCTTCCAGGTCGAATTTCTTTGTATCGATCGAAGCTATTTGTTGCTTTAACAGTTCAATTTCATTTTCAGACATGGCTAACTACAAAATATTTGTGCACAATATCGTAAAATTCATCGAAATAAGCATCATTTGCGGCTACCATTTCACCATTGTACAGAAATTTATCGCCTCCTTTAAAATCTGAAACCTTTCCGCCTGCCTGTCGCAGAATTACTGTTCCGGCAGCCACGTCCCACGACTTAAGTCCATGTTCATAAAAAGCTTCGAAGCGACCAGCCGCAACATAACACAAATCGGTGGCAGCAGATCCCAATCTTCGCAAACCATGAGAGTGAACCATGAAGTATCGCATTGATTCGATGTAACATTCCAGCTTTTCGAAAGCAGAATAAGGAAAGCCAGTAGCAATTAGCGCATCGCTTGTTGTAGAAGCAGTTGTAACTTTTATTTCGTTCCCATTAAGATAGGCCCTGCTTCCTCTCCATGCATAGAAACACTCATCCTGCGTGACTTCATAAACAACGCCTAAGACTAACTCCTTATCTTCCATAAGTGCAATGCTCACGGCAAAAGGGGGAAGGCCATGAATGAAATTAGTCGTTCCATCGAGGGGATCAATGATCCATTTGTATTTCTCATCTGAACTTGCACCTGTTCCCTCTTCTGCAATAAAACCAGAACCCGGTAATAACTTACTAAGACCTTCAACAATCAGCTTCTCAGCCTGCTTGTCAACATATGAAACAAAATCGGCTTTCCCTTTGACAATTACATCTTCGATGTTGAATTTTTCACGTTCTTCAGCAATAAAAAGACCTGCAATTTTGGCAAGACCCTGAACATCAAAGCAAAGTTTTTCAAGATTCATAATTTTCTTTTTTTTTGTAAAATTAACGATTATTCTGACCCATGACAACTCAGTTATTTTTACTCAAAGTTGATGTTCATCGTTCCGTTTTCGTTTAAACCACAAAGTCTCACTCTTCGGAATTCGTTCAATAACTCAGGCCTGTATTGTGTTTCAACTTTTATATAGTTTGAAGTCCATCCCTGCATAAATCCTTTCGATTTTTCATTTTCAAAAAGAACCGCCTCCGTTTTTCCAATATTTCGCTGACAAAAACCGGTATGCTTTTGTTCCGAAAGCTGTATCAGCCTTTGAGCACGATGACGTCGTTCTTCAATCGGCACAACCATTGCAATCTTAAGAGCCCGTGTGTTTTTTCTTTCCGAATAGGGGAAAACATGAAGCTCCGAAATATCAAGACTTTCAATGAATTGGAATGCCTGTTCGAAGAGCTCTTCGGTTTCACCGTTCATCCCGGCAATCAGATCTACGCCAATAAAGGCGTCGGGCAGCAGTTCGCGTATTCTGGCGACTCTTTCAGCAAACAAACTGGTGGTATATCTCCTTTTCATCAGGTGAAGCACTTCGTCGGTTCCGGCTTGTAACGGAATATGGAAATGGGGTGCAATCCTTTTCGATTCAGCCATAAAGGTAATGATCTCATCAGTCAGAAGATTTGGTTCCACCGATCCGATTCGAATCCGGCCCAAAGTTTCGACTTCATCAAGTGCTCTGATCAACTCAATAAACGTCTCTCCGGTGCTATGACCGAAATCACCAATATTGACACCTGTGAGAATGATTTCCCGAATACCTTGTGATGCAACCTTACGTGCTTCATTAACCAGACTTTCAATCGAAGGGTTACGACTTTTGCCTCTTGCCATCGGAATGGTGCAATAGGTGCAGAAATAATTACATCCATCCTGAACTTTCAGAAAACTCCGGGTGCGGTCGCCAAATGAATAAGAATGCTGAAATTCAGATATTTCACCGAAAGCACAGGTGTGAACTTCTCCCTCCTGATGTTTATCGAGGTTTTCGAGGTATTTTGTAATATTGAATTTATCGTTTGCGCCAATTACAAGATCCACTCCATCAATGACCGCTGCCTCTTCGGGTTTAAGCTGTGCGTAACAACCTGTTACGACAATAAAAGCAGCAGGATTGAGCTTGGCCACCTGACGGATAACCGTCTTGCTCTTTTTATCGGCAGTATCAGTTACCGAACAGGTATTGATCACGTAAACATCCGCTTTCTCTTTGGAATTGACCCTTTTAAATCCCTTTTCTTCAAAAGACCGTGCAATGGTCGATGTTTCCGAAAAATTCAATTTGCATCCTAATGTCGCAAAAGCTACTGTTTTATCTTTAAAATCCATTCTGGTATTTTCAAGGCGGCAAAGGTACAAATTTAATGAAGTCGGAAGAATTAATAAAGCTGCCGGTCCACCGAACTATCAGGGTAAAACTGAAAAATCGATCTTGGGTATATCACCTGATTCGGGTCGTTTAAACCAGGTATCTATGTCTGTTCTTTCGTTAAAAAAACCGCAGTTTTTCAGGAAAAAACCACCGTTTTCAATCCCGCCTGAATAATCGAGTCTTGCTTCTTTCCTGGCAGTTGCATCTGCTGTAAACCGGGCTCTTTTCAATTCAAACCATTTTCCGGCAGCATTACAAACCCATTGATTCGAATAAAATGCCTTGCGTGCAATATTTCCGTTTTCAGGAATGAAATTCTCAAGAAAAGAGTGAAGCCGTTTCAGATAAGTGGTTGTCTTTGGACGCCTGAAACTCGCAATCAACTCCCATTTTCCGATTTCGGGTGCATAAAAGTAAGCAGTATAGTCAGTTGAATTATTCTCTGCAGGTGAACCTTTCAGCAGAAAGCGATAGGTTATCCCTGATTTCCAATCATACCTGCGATAACTTTGCCCGCCGGAACCTTCATTTCCAAAAGCTCCGGAATTTACATCAGTTCCTTTTTTAAGGAGAATTATTTTTTGATCTTCAGGTATTTCGCCCGGCTGATCTGTTTTAAACGGGCTCCATACAGAGAAAAGTATTCTTCGTTCAGAAGGTGAATTTACCTGTATTTCAAAATAACCTTCCCCAAATCCGTTGGCCATAAAATATGACCCCTCAACATCGTTGCCTTCAGGAACTGTAATTTCGTTATAAAACCACTCCAGATCACCATCTTCCGGAGGCAGTTCATAATTCAGGTGAACCGAAGGACCGCGGCGCCCCCAATAAAATTCATCTTTCACGTATCGGATATTATCATCAACTGCATCTCCACTAATCACCAGATCAGTTATTTCAGCAAAACTCTCCGAGGTTTTAGCGATACCACTTAGAATAAATGTCTGATAACCTGCTTTTTCTATTGTAAAGGTGCCAATATTTAAGGTATCAAAAGCCATATTGCTTAATGAAAGCTCTTTGGTCTCTTTACCGAGCTGAAATTTAATTTTCGAACTTCCCGGTTTTATGCGAGCCCTGATAGCGAGTTGAATTTTCCCTATTCGTCCGGTTCCAAAGTATACTCTTATCTGCGTGGAAGGGTCTTTCCAATCTGTTACACCCGATTCGGTGATAATTTCACTAGCAGAATTGAGTTCACCGGAAGCCCAGCTATTCCCTGCCATAGGAACCGAAAAATATTTCACATATTGTGAATTTAAATGACCATTTAACTTTGACTGACAGTAAGATGATGGTATGAAAATGCCCATTAAAAGACCCAGGATAATTAACTCGCCGTATTTTTTCATTTATCAAGATCGTATTTTTCAATAAAACCAAGGTCCAAAACCATGGTTAAAATCTGAAGTTCAGCAAATATAACCAGACAATCGTAGTTTGTAAAAACTTTTCGAAACAGATTCCGTTTAAATGCTTTTAACCAATAAATTCAGCAGATATGAATATTCTAAAAATTGTTTTAATCGGCATAATTGGACTGGTTGTACTTTTACTGATCGTGGCGCTTTTCGCCAAAAAAGAATATGGTGTTATACGTGAAGTGACAATCAATAAGCCAAAATCAGAAGTTTTTGATTATGT
>Ga0209123_1003211_pt1 | contig 12568 bp, 8 predicted proteins | sample BarGraIncu00431A_FD_184500 | JGI IMG/M metagenome (GOLD analysis project Ga0209123, IMG submission 184500) | Arctic peat soil microbial communities from Barrow, Alaska, USA - Barrow Graham LP Incubations 004-31A (SPAdes) (version 2) | ecosystem: Environmental > Terrestrial > Soil > Wetlands >...
GATTCATGTCTATTAACGAATCTTTTTCCTGCCAGGTGAACAAAGGGAATCTTTGACCAATTAGCCTTGTATAAATAAAAGGCATCTTTTTTAATCTTTCTGTCTATGGTTACCAAACCCTTTTGATTTTTACCAATTACTCCACCTTCGCTTCTAATATCGCTACCAAAATCGAACATATTCCATTGGTATCCTCCTAAAATAAAAGGTCTTTCATTAATGGTTTTAATTGCATTATCATGAAACAGTAATTGGTATTCTTCAGTATAGTCCTTTACGGTAGGATTATATGAATGAAATCTAGGGTTGGTATCCACTCCATATTCTGAAACCATAACTGGTATATTGGGTCTTGCCGTGTGGAATTCATCCAGCCTCACTCCTAAATCCTGCAATTCTCCATAATACCAACCATAATATAAATTATAACCTACAATATCAGTTAACTGATTTAGTGGACTTTCATCCTCTACGGTATAAATATTTGCTTGCGAAGTAAATCTGCTTGGGTCTATTGCTTTAGCTATAGCCTCAAGCTCCCTAACATTCTCATATATATTTTCATTTTCCGCTACCATAGTAATCTCATTTTGAACCCCAAAACAGTATATGGAGCTGTGGTTATATGCTTGTTTTATTAACCTTTCCAAATGTTCCTTAGCATTTTGATTTTTTTCATCTACTGTAGATGGTACACTAATAAATGGAATCTCTGCCCATACTAAAAAACCTTCACGGTCACAAAGGCTGTAGAAATAATCATTATGTTGATAATGAGCAAGTCTAACACTATTTGCACCTATTTCTTTAATAAGTGACATATCCAAATCCATGTGTTCTTTTGTCACGGCATTTCCTACCCCTGCAAAATCTTGATGACGACTAACTCCATTTAACTTAATGGCTTTACCATTTAAAAATACTCCTCTATCTGGTGTAATTTCAATATTTCTAAAACCAATTTCAATGTTTCTTACATCACAGACCTTTTCTTTACTGATTAATTCTACAGTCATTGTATAAAGATAAGGATTTTCTATTCCCTGCCAAAGGATTACATCTTCAATTTTTTCGTTTAAATTAAATTCAAATTTCTTAGAAATTCCAATATCAATAGTATTACAAAATACCATTTTTTCTTCCTTATCTAAGAGGTTTACTTTTAGTTTACCTTCAGTTACATTAGATGATTCATTGATAACTGTACCATTTATCCTTAATTCAAATATATTTTTACTGATACTCTTCTGAGTTAAATATATTCCATCTCTGCCATTATCCAATAAATCAAAATGAAAAGATTCAGTGATCAAAAGTCTTACCTCACGATATAGTCCACCATAAAATGAAAAATCAGCCATTAGTGGATATACATCTTCATGATAACTATTATCTACCATTATAGAAATAAGATTTTCTCCAGATTTTAAGAAAGAACTTAAGGAAACTCTATACATTGCATAGCCACATTTGCTACTCCCGGCCAATTGTCCATTTATATATACCTCAGAAATAATACCTGCTGCACCTATTTCTAGAAAGATGAATTTACTTAAATCTTCATCCCTGATATTTAATTTTCTTTGATACCAACATTTCCCTCTAAAACATCCATTTCCACCACTTTGTCCATCTACTGCATTCCAAGAATGGGGTAGTGTCACAGCTTCTGTTTCACTAATCTCATCATGTGCATTTGCTTGACTGTTTTCTTTTGTAAAGAACCATTTATCATTTAGATCTTTTATTTTCAATCTCTTCACCTATTCCTTTTGAAAATTTCTTTAACTTAATTATCTTCTAGTTTCCCAAATATTACACCAAACATGTTCATTAAAATGCTTGCCTTTAAATTCTGATTCACCCATGATCTTTTGAATAGTTTGACTAATAACTTCTCTAGTATCCTTGTAAGCATTGATATATGTCTTTACCATAGGCACATCAGTTAAATGAGTAGTTGAGTTTAGTGACACAAATACTGTGGGCAATTCATGTACATACCACGGCATATCAATAGACATAGGACATTTCCATCTTATACGATAATTGTTTTCCGCTGCGTAGCCTACGATATTTGCAAATATTAGTGTTGCATCAAAATTCTTTGATAGCTCTGAAATCTTGCCTTTGTCTCTGCTTTTTCCATCTACTAGTGTTACTTCAAAGCCTGCTCTTTCAAGTTCTTCAATAATTATCTTCTCAGCCTTGTGATCCACACCTGCAAATCCACCATCACCAGACAGAGTATGAAGTCTTATTCTCTTATGAGTACTTGGTTTTATCGGAAGTTGATTCCAGGTATCTTTTATTAATGAAATCCCTAAATCTGCAGCTTCTGCAGCCATAGCTAGATGCTGTTCACATCCAACAACTTTAAGACCTTCTTTATCAGGTATTAATGTGCCTTCTTTTTGTTTAAGATGCAATTTTAAAGAAGCTTTTAGCCCTAAAATTCTACGCAAAGCATCCTGAATACGCTCTTCTGTAATAATTCCGTTTTTATATCCCTCAAGCATATATCCAAAATCTTCATCATGATCATTAAAGAATAAAAGCATATCACATCCTGCAGCTATTGCAGCAGGCACATAATCTTTACGCTTCATCGCAGCTGCCATTCCTATCATATGAGATGCATCCGTTACAACTAGTCCATTAAATCCTAACTGCTCTTTTAATAGTCCATTTATTAACTCTTGCGATAAAGTTGCTGGTAAAATATCTTCATATTTCAGGCTTGGATTCAGCTTATATTGATACTCTGGCAATGCTATATGGCCAGCCATTATAGTCATAACCCCTTCATCAATTAAGTGCTTGTATACTTTTCCAAAGCTTGAATCCCACTCTTTAACGCTAAGTTCATTAACGCCTAATACTAAATGCTGATCTCTTTCTTCAGTACCGTCACCTGGAAAATGTTTAACACATGATGCAATATTGCTCCGTCTTAACCCTTCAATATATGCACTTGTATGTTTTATAACGATTTCTGGGTTACTACCATAGGCCCTAGTGTTAACGATAGTATTTCTCCAATTTTTTAAAATATCAGCACAAGGATCAAAATTCCAGTTACATCCAATAGCTGTTGCTTCACGTCCACTTACATAACCAGCATTGTAAGCTAATTTTTCATTACCTGATGCTTCACATTGTGCTCCAGAAGCAATATAAGTACCATCACTTACTGCACCGTCACCACCAGAGTCACAATTACATGCTATTAGGAGTGGTATTTTACTTGATTTTTGTAGCTCTGAAAGTAATTCATGTACTTTATCAGACTTTCCACCAAGGTATCTTGCTCCACCAATGTGATATTTGTCTAATAATTCTTTAGATTTTTCTATATCAAAGTTCATAAATAAATTAATAAACAATTGTCCTATTTTTTCTTCACTTGTCATTCCTTCAATAGTACTTTCTACCCAATTAATATCTTCATTGCTTAAATAATACGGCTTTGCTTTTAAATCTACTAATGCCATGTCTTTTTCCTCCTATAAGTTATATCAACAAATTTAATTGATGAATTAAATTCCTAATTATTTTACAATATGTATTCCACACACACCATGCGCAGGTATGTTTAGAACAAATCTAACACTATTATCATTTAAAACTTGAAAATTGCAGTTCTCCTCTATCAGCTCTGAAGCTTCATGAAGCTTTTCAAGCTGGTTTGCATTAACATACTCTGTTTTACCCATATCAATCCATTTTTTCTTTGGATTTACATGTTCTTCATCAATTCGACTTATACGAATTTCTTTTATAGAATCTATATTTTCAATTGTAATTGTTATGTTTTCTTCTACAATTTTCTCATTAAGAACATTATGGTTATAAGCGATTAATCTTAAGCCATCTTCTACCTTTGTTGCAATTAACTCTACAGTGTCATCTTCACTTATATTACTTTCTACTGCCAGTCGCTTATACCCCAAATGATGAAAAAGCTCAAATACTTTATAGACAGGCTTTGCTACACCAGCATATGTCTGAAGTCCAAACCCACCATGAAATACCCCTTTAGTTTGGGACTTCTCTTCAAATATATCTGTAAAGGTCCAAAATGCATAACCTTCAACCAAACCATCATTATCTGACAAGGTTTTTGCCACTAAGGCTGCTGCATAACTTTCATCGTGTTGGTCTTCCTCAGTAGATGCAGAAGTATTCCATTCTGTATAAATTAATGGGTATTTTCCTGCTTCTTTTCTAGCTTTTAATGTCATTTCTTTTAGTATGCCTCTGTCATAAACTCTTTCCAAATGGCCCATTTTTTTTGTAATTTCTTCTAGCCCAATGTCAGAGTTTTTCCATAGAGGATCATCTGAAGGGTAATGGTGAGTAGAAATAAAATCAAGAGGAACATTGCTACTCTCGCAAAAACTTATCATTTCAGGAATCCAAGCATTGATGGATGTAGCAGGTCCACCCACTCTTAATTTCTCATCTACAGATTTTATTGACCTGACTGTATGCTCGTAAAGCTTAAAATAGTCTTCCTTAGTACCATCAAAAAAGTAAAACAAGTTAGGCTCATTCCATACTTCAAAATACCATGAATGTACCTCTTGGTTACCATATCTCTCAATGATATGCTCAGTGAAAGCTTTAATAAAGTTAGTCCACATAGCATAATCCTTTGGTGGCGTTATATTAGCATTATAATGAAAACAAGTTTTATCTCCTGATGCAAGACACTCCGGCATAAAACCAATCTCAACAAAAGGCTTCATGCCTATGCTAATTAAGTAATCAAAAATATTATCTATATTTACAAAGTTGTATACTATTCCTAATGACTTTCCCATATGTGTCTTTTTCTCTACACAAACACACATATCGTCATCAAATATTCCATGGAATCTCACATACTTAAAGCCTAATTCATCATGAGCCCGCTTCAATTGTTTTCTATAGTCTTCTCTTAAAGCTGTGTATGCATGACAGCTGCCAACGCATAGTTCCCAGTAATGAGGAAACTCTCTACCCTGTATTTTATTTTTAACTAAAAACTCGACCATAATAGCCCCCTCAATTTATAACTCTTTTGCTATTTTTATTTCTGGCCACAAATGATTTTTTAATGCTCTCACCTTTAACTGTGATCACCCAGAAAGACATCATAAATACTCCAAACATTATATTATCCCATCCACCGCTTCCATATCCCAGTGAATTTAATCCGTAATTCATAAGCTGAATTGTAATTGATCCCGCAATAATTCCAATAACCTCAATGCTGAATTTACCAAGAAAGAAACCTATATAGACAGGTACAACGTAACTAAATAAAATACTGGCTGTTGACAGGTTTGACTGTGTCTCAATTACATTTTGTGAAACAAACACAACACCTGCTAACCCAAATAGAATTCCCGAAAAAATGTATGTGAAATATACATTCTTTTTTTCATTTATACCAATATTAACAGCTACTTGCTGTCCATTACCCAAAAGCTTGGACTGCTTTGATGCAGTAGTATAGGTAATTACAAAATGGTACAAAAGAACTGCAACTACCAAAACTATAATAACTACCGGCATACGTCCAAAGATATTAAGTGATGCATTACCAAGGATATTAGCACCATTTCCACCGCCAATAATCATGGTCATTGATTCATATAGTAACGTTAGTGACACAGTACACACAATAATTGGAAGTCTCATAAATGTATAAACAGAAGCTGTAATCATAGTGAGGAGTAACCCACATAAAATACTAACAATAAGCATTACAATTGGATTATTTCCAAACATTTGTGCCACAAGAACTCCAGTAAACCCAGCTAAATACATGGTGATTCCCCCAGAAAAATCCATACGTTTAAAACGAAGCTGCATTCCAATAGCTAATGCCATGGTAACAGAAAGGCCTAGGTTATTAAATATTATCCTCCACATGTCAAAGCTTCCGTAAAATGTTATGCCCTTAATTCTTGTTAAAATCATCATTACCGAAAACATTCCTACTGGCAATGCTAGTGTGATTATGGTATTTTTTATTATTTTTTTTATATCCATTTCCTCATATCCATCTCCTCATATCCTTGCCTTAAGATCAATAATTGCATTTAATTTTCCGAATTTTTTAATTCAATTTATACTACTAATGATTAAACCGTTGCACGCCATGCGCATGCAACGGCAATTCTTCAAAATACTTTTACTTTTGTTTTGCTTTTATATCTTCAATACTCCAGCCTTGCATAGTTTTTACAAGATTTCCATAAGTAGCATCCTTGTTGGTTGCTTTTATTAAGCTTCGGATATTATCATCTGACAAGAGTGAGTTTTTAGCATCTGAAGAAACAAAAAGTGCTCCAGCTGCGAATGACTTTTGTTCATCCTTATTTGTTAAGAATACAGTATTGGTTTCAACAGCTTCTGCAACAGCTGGCTTATCAGTAAATTGTGTCTCTTTTATTGCATTTGCGATAAGTGCCACTGGATATATCATAGACTCAACATTTGAGCAAGTCTCCATTCCAATAGTTCCTGCATTAAAGCCCTTCACATAAGAATCTGAGTCATCATAAGCAGTTGCGTATAATTTTACATTCTGTACATTTGCTGACACCATTGTTGGATATACGAAAGTAAGAGCCATTCCAAATATTGAATCAAGTTTCGGGTGTTTTTTAAAATAGGTAGGATCTAATTGTTTGAAACTTAATTGTTGAGAATCATATACTGTAATCTTATCCTTCTCAGCTGCTGTCTTGTTAAAGGCATCGATTGCTACGCGAAATCCTTTATCCGCCTGAGCATGAGTAGGGAAATAATTGTGAGGGTACGTAATAACACCAACATTCTTCTTGTTATCTTTAATAACAAGTTCTGCAGCCTTTTGTCCTATTTTAGAACCATCGAGGTAACCATCAGATACTGTTCCAAGGAAGTACTTATTATCTTTAATTTTGCTAAGACTTTGATTCATAGAATTCAAATATCCAGCAACATAAACATTTGCTGATTCGGCTTCCTCAATTATACTCGTCATACCAGAATCCATAGTCATAATGATTCCATTGCATCCCGAAGAAATCAGGTTCTGCACTGCTGTAACATTTGCTGACTCATCAAATGAACTACCCGTTGCAAATTTGAATTTAATCCCAGTAGCTTTAGTTATTTGATTATAGAAAGCTACATATGAATTATACATAGTACCTGAATTTGAATAACCTACAATACCAATGGTAACGTCGCTTAAAGTCGCTTTATCTGCCTCACCCGTACTACTCACCTTTGAGCTTTTGCTGCAAGCAGTCAAACTAAATATCATACAGAACATAATCAAAGTGCTAATAATTTTTTTCATTATAATTAATACCTCCTAAGTTTTATATATAAAGCTTTAACAGCTCTATTCCAGATTATCTCGGTAATATTCCGCCTTTTTTACGTCCTGTGATAATAACGATCACTATGAATATTATTGATTTTACGAATGGTACATAAGTTATACCTACCCCCGAAAGTGTGAGACCATTTGTTAAAATTACATAAATAAATGCACCTAGCAAAGCTGAAGTAAAACGGCTCTTCATGCCACCTGCAAGGGGCATTCCGCCAACGATTAATGCTATCATTACATCCATGTGCATTCCACCTCCGGTTGCCTTGGAGGAACTTGCTGAGCGAGATAGGATGAATATACTGGCCAATGCTACGTTGAATCCCATAATAAGGAATGCTATAATCCTGTATTTAAAAACGTTAACACCAGACTGGCTGGCAGCTACCTTATTAGCTCCAATTGACTTTGTATATTTTCCTACTCGCGTGTAATTAAATAAATATGCTACGATAAGCGACACAATAACTAACATTAAAATCTGGAACCAGGTTTCCTTCCATAAAGTGAAATCATAATCAGTTGTAATAGTATTGCTTTTTAATGTAATTAAAGCTTGCACTCCACCACCCACAAACATCAGAAAAAGTGATGTTATAATTGAAGGAAGACCTAACCAGGAACTAAATGCTCCATTAATCAAACCAAAACTAAGCGCCAGAACTAAAGCTGCAATAAATCCTACAATTAACGGATATCCCATATTAATAATATTAATTTCAAGCAATGTACATATGCCCACACAGGCTCCGATACTTACATCCAATTCTCCAAGTGAATATACAAATACCGCTCCAAGACAGATTATAGATAGTGCTGTTGCTTGCTGCACGACAATACGTGTATTGTAGGGGCTGAATAATTTTCCATCTGTAGTTATATAGAATATCAAAATTACCAACATCAACCCCAAATATGGCACAAGGGGCATTGTAATGGTTTTTATAGAATTTATACTTATATTTTTATTTATATTATTATTTATATTTATATTTATATTTTTATTTTCCATAATTTCACCTTTCCTTATATCATATACTCGATAAGGTCTATTTCTTTTAATTCTTTAGAACGCTTTACCCTGGCGCTTAACTTATCATTTTTTATCATTACAATTTCGTCACACATACCAATTAGTTCAGATAATTCCTCACTAATCATAAGTATAGCCTTCCCTTCTTTTTTCATTTGTGCAATCAATTGATACATTGACTGCTTTACGCCGATATCAACTCCTCTTGTAGGGCAATCCATAATGAAAATATCACTGCCTTTTCCTATCCATTTTGCAAAAGAAACTTTTTGTTTGTTTCCGCCAGATAAGGTTGAAATATATTGATTTACGTTGCCGCATTTAATGCTAAATTTATCTGTCAATTCTTGTGCATGCTTTCTTAATGCCAAAGGACTTATAAATAATGCAGGTCCAGTAAGCTCTGGTATTGACGGCAAGGCAATGTTATCCGCTATTGATCCCTGCAGAATTAATGCTTCTGTATCTCGGTTTTTTGATATATATGCAATACCCCTTTGAATTGCATCATTACATCCCCTGATTTTTTTACCTTTACATTCTATATCACCTGAAGTAATTGTTGTAAGTCCAAATGCTGCACGTCCAATATCACGCATTCCGCTTCCAGACAAACCACCGATTCCGATTATTTCACCTTTATGCAATTTAAGGTTAAAATCACTGACTGATGAGAACCATGCATCCTTAAATTCCAAAGCAATTTCTTCATCGTGAGTAGTATCATAATCAGTACGGTAGTAAGCATCACCAATCTCACGTCCAACCATCATGTATCTAATTGTTTTAGGATTCATTTCTTCCTTAATAAGATTACCTATTATATCGCCATCACGTAATACTGTAACTACATTGCATACTTTCAGTATTTCATCCATATCATGAGAGATAAAAATAACAGCCTTATTTTCATTTGCAATTTTTTCAATAAGCTTGTACAAAAACTCCCTGCCTGAATGAGTCAGTGCAGTGGTTGTTTCATCCACTACCAATATTTTTGTATCCTTAGTAACGGTTCTTACTATTTCAATCAACTTACGATCTTCAAATCCGTATAAGTCTATAGAATCTGAAGCCTTGATATGATCAACCCCAAAGCTCTTTAATAAATTATCTCCTGCTATATTCATCTTATTTTTTGAAATAAGACCAAATTTCGAGAATTTTTTTTCTTGTCCAGCAAATAGGTTTTCAGCAACGGATACTCCTGAAATTGTATTCATTTCTTGTAAAATCATACTTATTCCTTCAATCTGAGCACCAATCATAGAATCTGGCTCCCATTTCTTCCCCATAAAAAACATTTCGCCGCTGTCTGATTTTTGCATACCCGCTATAATTGATGCTAAAGTAGATTTCCCTGAACCATTTTCTCCTACAAGACCGCGAATTTCCCCTTTTCTAACCTCTATCCCCACATCTCTCAATGCCACTGTAGGGCCAAAACATTTATTAATATTTGTAACTTCTAATAACACCTGCAAAGTATTATCCATCAAAATCCCCCCTTTACGTGAATTCCATGATTTATTCACCTAGCTTATAAAACTTGCCTCATATTCTTCCTTACCCACCGTATGTAATCATTTTCAAATATAATCTAACCATAGTGTATCCTTTTCAATAAAATTACTCTTAAGTAATTTTGATTTTTTATACATAATTTTTGCATTTAAAATAAATTTCTGTTATTTTACTTAAAAAACAATAATTTGTGGCAAATGATTAAATTTAAAACATTTATTAACTGCTAAGGTCTATTTTAATGTTGAATTGAATTCATCTATTAACTTTTGTTGATACTCATGTCTATAACTGCCATCTACAAACTTAGATAAGGCTTCTGATGCTAACCGTTTCCATGAAAAGCCTTCCTTACCTGGAAGTATAGGATAATACAACACCCCATTTTTTACTGCAGCATCTAAATCCCCTGGTGCATCTCCAACCATTAATACTTCATCTGCACAGTAATTATTTCTTTTTAGTTCTGCTATACAAGCTACTTTAGTTCCAGCTTCTTGTCCAAGCATTACTTGCACATAAGGAGTAAGTTCATGACGTGTCCACTCTTCTTTTACAGCACCTCCGTTTGCAGATGATACAATTGCAACGTCTGCAACATCACTAATAATTTCTAGACCTTCTTTTACGTTATCAAAGGGTTTATCATCTTTAGGTAACTTACTAATAGCTTTATTAACTGCCCTACTCCATTCTAATATCTTAACTAATTGTTCGTCACCTGTTTTATCAACTAGCATTTCAAGCGCTGGATTTGATAGTTCCTTTGAATTTCTTGTCCACTCTAGTATTGAAGAAAATTCCGGCATCTCTATTCCTTCTGTCTCCATAAGCTCAAAAGTTCTTACAAGACCTTTAAATCTGTTAATTCCTCTTGTTTTAGAATACAAGTTAACATTATTCCAAATTTCTAAAAATCTTGTTTCTATATTATTCAAATCCCATATTTCAACTGCCATAGGTCCAAAGCATATTCTATGTTTTACCTCCATGGTATCCATTGCACATCCATCGGAATCAACACACACTAATAATCTCTTGTTTTTTATAAAGTCTGATATATTTTCTCTCATTCTTTTTCCTCCCGTAATCCTTTCCAGCATTGAATATGCTATGTTAAATATAGTTTATATCTTTCCAAAAATTAATTCTTAAGTGATTTTGATTTTTTATACAAAATTATTGCATTAAAATTAAATTTGTGTTATCCTTTCTTATAATTTATAAACACAAAAATAGGAGGCTACTAATGGAAATATCAATAGATAAACGCATTTATGATATTTGTATTTTAATTCGTAATTTAGTAAAGCTTGACGTTGAGTTTCTGGATAACACCCATAAATCATCCTTCCAGCTTTTTAATTCTCAGATGCCATTTACGGTTCAGCCCTCCAGAAAGCAAACCTCCATATTTATGGATAGTTTCCTTAGAGATAAAAGACCTAATGACTATATCTTTCGCATAGATAATTTTCAACTTAGTTATTTAGGGGTTGGCCTATGGGAAAATACCGCTTATAAAGGAACTATCATAGTTGGCCCATTCCTTTTGGATACTCCTGATGATGCCTTTATATCAAATATTATTGAAAAGAATAAACTACCTTTAGGTCATAGACATCTGATTAATCAGTACTATAAAACTCTAAGTATACTCGAACTTACTACTTATAACTCCATTGGTTATATGATGGTGAACTTAACTATAAGGCCTCTTACCAACGCTAACATTTTAACTTGTAAAAATGAGGATTTTATTGCTAATACACAAGAAGATAATGATCTTGAGAAAGAAAAGTTTTACTCAGAAATAGAACTACGATATAAGCTGCAAAAGGAACTTATGAATTCTGTTAGAAAAGGTTCTAATGATGAAGCACTAGCCATTTTTAGTTCTTTTAATTTCAATCCAAAGCACAGAGTCCCTAATAATCCTTTAAGGGTCTTAAAAAACCTTGCTTTCTCCGTCAGTGCTATGCTCAGAATATCAGCTGAGGAAGGTGGAGTTTCTCCTATATACCTTCATAACACCTCCGATATGTTTGCCTCTTTACTAGAAAAAGTATCAAGTAAGGCTGAATTAGAAAGCACTCTAACACAGATGGTTTCAGCTTATTGTGACTTAGTTAAAAGTCACTCAACATTATGCTATAGTCCAAAAATAAGTAAAGCAATTGACTATATTAATTTAAATATTGACAGTCCACTGTCATTAAGCTTAATTGCTGATAAAATTAATATAAACCCTTCTCATCTTTCAAGACAATTTAAAAAGGAAATCAATGTGACTATTACAGAATTTATTAATAGGAAAAAAGTTGAAGAAGCCAAGTTCTTAATAGAGCAAAGCAATAATTCAATAACAGAAATTGCGATAATGGTTGGCTTTGAAAGCCACAACTACTTCTATGCAGTTTTTAAGCAAATTACCAATTTGACTCCAAAGGGATATTTAAATAAAGTACGCAATAAGAACTAAAAAAAGCCTATCCCATAGATTTCTCTAAGAATAAACTTTTACTACAACAACAGATATTTTTGTTTTTATTCTAAGTCTGCTCCATTAGTTTCAATAACTTTTTTATACCAATAAAATGACTTTTTCTTACTACGTGTTAAAGTTCCATTTC
>Ga0209123_1003213_pt1 | contig 12559 bp, 11 predicted proteins | sample BarGraIncu00431A_FD_184500 | JGI IMG/M metagenome (GOLD analysis project Ga0209123, IMG submission 184500) | Arctic peat soil microbial communities from Barrow, Alaska, USA - Barrow Graham LP Incubations 004-31A (SPAdes) (version 2) | ecosystem: Environmental > Terrestrial > Soil > Wetlands >...
TCTGATATCTTTAAAGGTGGAGTTCATATTCTGCCACCATTTCCGTCTTCAGGAGACAGAGGGTTTGCTCCACTTACATATTTGATGATAGAGCCAGAGTTTGGTACATGGGAGGATATAAAAGCCATAGGAGAAAATTTTGATGTATTGGTTGATTTAATGGTTAATCATATTTCAGGTCAGTCTATATATTTTCAAGATTTCCTTAAAAAAGGTAGAAAATCTGAGTATGCCGATTTATTTATTACTTTGGACAAGGTCTGGGAAGATGGAAAGCCGGTTAAAAAAGACATTGAAAAAATGTCACTTCGCAGGACAGTGCCATATTCAACTTTTAAAATAGAAGAAACTAGTAAGGAAGAAAGAGTATGGACTACTTTTGGTAAAACTAGTCCCTCTGAGCAGATTGATTTGGATGTAAGGTCGGATAAGGTAAAACAGCTCCTGAAAGATTTCTTTGTGAATTTTAGCAAGCATAACGTTAAAATAGTAAGATTAGATGCAGTTGGATATGTTATAAAAAAGCTTGGAACAAGTTGCTTTTTTGTAGAACCTGAGGTATATGATTTTCTTGATTGGATTAAGAAATTGGCGGATTCTATGAAAATTGAATTGCTTCCAGAAGTTCATTCACATTTCTCAACTCAGTACAAACTTGCAGAGCATGGGTTCTGGATTTATGATTTTATTCTACCTTATACCATTCTTGATACATTAATAAATAAATCTAGTGAGAAGCTTTGTGAATACCTTAAAGTTCGTCCTGCGAGACAATTTACGATGCTTGACTGCCATGATGGTATTCCTGTAAAACCTGATATGGATGACCTCATAGATACTAAGGAAGCTAGAGAGCTTGTAGATTTAACTCTAAAGCGAGGTTCAAATTTAAGTCTTATTTTATCAGAAGAAGATAAGGCGGAAGACGGATTTGATGTTCATCAAATAAGAGGGTCTTACTACTCTATATTGGGGTGTGATGATGATGCATATTTGGCAGCTAGAGCAATTCAATTTTTTGCACCTGGGATACCACAAGTATATTATGTAGGACTATTAGCAGGAGAAAATGATGTTGAAAATGTAAAGAAAACTGGTGAAGGTCGTGAAATTAACAGGCATAACTTCAGTCTTAAGGAAATTGAGCAGTCAGTTAAAAAAGAAGTTGTTCAGAGACTGTTAAAGCTTATCAGATTTAGGAATGAATACTCTGCATTTAATGGACAGTTTAAGGTTTTAGAATCTTCTGAAGATGATATTTCTCTTCATTGGCAGAAGGATGATAGTCATTGTACATTATTTATAGATTTAAAAACTAATAAGTCTGTGATAGAATATATTGATGAGTCTGGCAAGATAGCTCAGTATTTAATATAAGAGGTTATAATGTAAATGACTCAAATTGATTGTGCAAGGGTGAGGATGTCTTTATGGCAACGATAAAAGATGTGGCTAAAATAGCTGGAGTCACGGTTACAACTGTTTCAAGGGTTTTAAACAATAGAGGCTATATAAGCCAGGTTACTAGAAATAAGGTTCATGAGGCTATGGAGGAACTTGATTATCAGCCAAATGAAATAGCACGTTCTTTATTTAGAAGAAAGTCTAACTTAATTGGCCTTATTATTCCAAATGTGGCTCATCCATTTTTCGCGGAACTTACTAGTTATATAGAGTATTATGCTTATAAGGCTGGCTATAAAATTTTGCTTTGTAATTCTTATCAAAACAGTGTTAAGGAAAAAGATTATGTTGAAATGCTTAAAAGATATCAAGTAGACGGAATAATTATGGGAAGTCATACTTTAGATACTTCCGATTATCTTAGTCCCACTTTGCCAATTGTAGCACTTGATAGAACTTTTACTAATAATATACCATTTGTAACTTCAGATAATTATCATGGAGGGGTTTTGGCTACAAACCTTTTGATAGATAGAGGATGTAAAAAGATTGCTCATATAAGCGGTCCTCTTGAAATTAATACTCCAGCTAATAAGCGTTATCAGGCTTTCATGGATGTTGTACTCAAGAGAAAAGTTGACTTTGTTATAAAGCAGGCAAAGCTTGATATTTTTGAGGGCTATGAGAAGCTGGCTTATAAGTTGTTTGAAGAGTATCCAGATATAGACGGGGTGTTTGCCAGTAGTGATATGATAGCAGCTTCAATAATACATGTTGCTAACTTAATTGGAAAAGATATTACAAAGGACTTAAAAATTGTAGGCTATGATGATATTAATATCGCATCACTTATTGTTCCACCTTTAACTACAATAAAGCAACCAATAGAAAAGATGGGTGAGCTAGCAGTAAAAATTTTAATAGATTTACTTGAAAAAAAAGAAGTGGATATAGAAAATATTTTGCCTGTGACACTAGTGGAACGAAAAACTACTTAACCCCGTCTATTTAAATAAATTATTAATAGAGACTATGGAGATTATAATCCATAGTCTCTATTTTTCTCTATATTACATAGCGTATTTTATAATGATTTGTAGATATAGGAAAATTACGAATAAACTCATTGCTACAAATATTGTAAATAAATATGTCATGCGGTTGACATAAAGGATAAACATGGTATATAATGAAATTGCAAGAAACGGTTTACATTACCTAACCGTAATAAAATATAAAAATTTTGGGGGGAAAAGTATGAAAAAAACAAAGTTAATTTCTCTAATGATATCATGTTTTATGACAGCTTCATTAGTTGCAGGATGTGGAAGCTCAGCTTCAACTAGTACTAGTACTAAACCGGCAACTGATAACAAACCTGTTAAAATTACAATGTTAAATTCTAAGGGTGAAATTCAATCACAATTAGAAGATGCTGCTAAAGCATTTACTAAAACAAATCCTAAGATTACTTTAGAAGTAGTACCTTGCCCAGCTGGTGGATCACCTTTTGAGAAGATATCTGCTATGTACGCTGCGGGAAATGCACCTAGTTTATCTATATTAGATCCTGGTGATATACCAAAGTTTAAGGAAAAATTTTTAGACCTTTCAAGTAAGAAATGGGTTGCCGATGCATCTACAGGAGCATTAGATGCAGCTAAGGTTGATGGTAAGTCATATGGTTTTCCACTTGCAATAGAAGGTTATGGAATTATATATAATAAGGCTGTTTTGACTAAGGCTGGTGTTGATCCAAAAACTATTACAACACAAGACAGTCTAGAGGCAGCATTTAAAAAAGTTAAAGCCACAGGTGTAGCGCCAATTGTTATTTCACCAATGGATTGGTCTTTAGCTGCACATCTATTACCTATAGCTTATACTAATCAGGGTAAAAGTAGTGTGGGAACTCAGAAATATTTAACAGATTTAAAGGCAGGAAATGCTGATTTATCTGCTAATAAATCATTTAATGGGTTAATTAAAACTTTCGATTTAATGAAACAATACAATTTAGATAAAAAAGCTCCTTTAGATAAAAAGTATGAGAATAATCAACAAGATATAGCTACTGGAAAAGTTGGTTTTTGGTTTATGGGAAACTGGACATGGCCTCAAATAAAGGCTATTGACAAAACTGGAGATTATGGGTTCATTCCTGTTCCTACAAGCAATAATGCAGCAGACTATGGAAATACTCAAGTTACAGCTGGTCCTTCAAAATTTATAGCTATTGATAAAACTAATAATGATGAAAATCAACAAGCTGCATCTGAGAAATTCCTTGAGTGGTTAATATATAGCCCAGAAGGACAAAATATTTTGGTTAATAAATGCAATGCAATACCTGCATTTAAGAACATAACATTACCTCTTGCAGATCCACTTGGAAAATCAATTAAATCATACATTGATGCTGGCAAAATAATTCCAACAATACCAAACTTACCAGCAGATCATTGGTCTGCGCTTGGTGCTGAAATGCAGAAGTACCTTGCTGGTAAAACAGATAAAGAAGGACTCGCTAAGTCAATTGAAGCTTATTGGAAATCTGCACAATAAATTAAAAATGAACTAGACATAAGGTATAGCGGATAAACATTAAAGTTTATCCGTTATACATTATGTTAATAAATTATTATTGGAGGAATGAAGACATGAATAAGGATAAAAATATTAGAAGTAACATACTTACCTATCTTATTTATGCAGGACCAGCTACTTTTGCTTTTTTTACTGTAGTAATTATACCTTTCATGTATGGAATATATTTATCTTTTACTAACTGGGATGGTGTATCTTCAGTTCATAATTTTGTGGCAATTGATAATTATATAAAAGTTTTTAATGATAAAATATTCTGGGATTCGTTTGGATTGACAATCGAATATGTGCTTTTCACTGTACTATTAGTTAATATTATTTCTTTCCTACTAGCTTATGTTTTAACAAGTGGTGTAAAAGGTCAAACTATTTTTAGAACTGGGTTTTTCATGCCGAATCTTATAAGTGGGATTACACTAGGCTTTATATGGCAGTTTATATTCTCTAATGTGTTAGTTTACTTAGGTACAGCATTTAACATCCCATTATTTTCATCATCTTGGTTAGCAGATCCAAAAAAAGCCTTTTGGTCAATGGTGATTGTTAGTGTGTGGCAGAATTCTGGTTATATGATGATTATATATATTGCAGGATTTATGAATGTACCAAAGGATATCGTAGAAGCTGCAAGTATTGATGGAGCAAGTGGGTTTAGAAAACTTAAATCTGTTATACTTCCAATGATGGTCCCATCTTTTGCTATCTGTTTATTTTTGACATTGAAAAATGGATTTATGGTTTATGATGTTAATCTAGCATTAACAAATGGAGGACCATATAAAGCTACAGAAATGATATCAATGCATGTTTATAATAAAGCCTTCTTATCTCAACAGTATGGTATTGGTCAATCAGAAGCATTTTGTTTGTTCCTAATGGTTGCATTAGTATCAGTGGCACAGGTATATATTACTAAGAGAATGGAGGTAGAAGCTTAATGAAAAAACAAAAGCAATTTCTTAAAATTGCGAAGATATCGACATTAGTTGTATTGTTTGCATTATATATAGTTCCGTTATTATTTGTCTTGTTAAACTCATTTAAGTCAACAACAGAAATTATAGCTAAGCCATTAGCTTTACCTGCTCATTTTAGTTTTACAAATTACATGATTGCATTTGATAAGATGAATTATTTACATGGCTTTTTTAATTCATTAATTATAACAACTTGCAGTGTTTTAATAATTGTAATTTTTTCTTCAAGTACAGCTTACTTATTTGTGAGAAAAAAGTGGAAAATTAACAAATTTATATTCTTAATTATGATAGCTGCTATGATTATTCCATTTCAGGGTATTATGATACCCTTAGTGCAAATATATGGTTCATTGCATATGTTAAACAACAAATGGTCATTAATTTACATGTATTTAGGTTTTGGAACTTCTTTAGCAGTTTTTATGTACCATGGTTTTATCAAGAGCATACCCTTAGAATTAGAAGAAGCTGCTATGATCGATGGTGCAACAAGATTTCAAACATTTATAAAGGTAGTATTTCCACTTTTAAAATCACAAACTATGACAATAGCCATATTGGATATTCTTTGGATTTGGAATGATTTCTTATTACCAAATCTAATTTTAGGTACTGCTGATACAAGGACATTACCTTTATCAACTTACTATTTTTATGGAACACATACTGTTGATTACGGTTTATCAATGGCAGGTCTAATTTTATCAGTAATTCCTGTAGTTATTGTTTATATGTTTATGCAGAAAAATATTCTTGAAGGCGTAATGCAAGGTTCAATAAAATAAAAAAATTTAATATATAAAAGTGAGGAAGAATAAAACATGGATTTATATAGACCTATATATCATTTTATGCCAGAAAAAAATTGGATGAATGATCCCAATGGTCCAATATATTATAAAGGGGAATATCATCTATTTTATCAGACTAACCCTAATGATTATCATTGGGATAACATGCATTGGGGTCATGCAAAAAGTATGGATTTAGTACATTGGGATCAGTTACCCATAGCTTTATACCCATCTAATGAACTAGGTGAAAAACATTGCTTTTCAGGCTGCACCTTGATAAATGACCAGGGGATACCTACTATTTATTATACTAGTGTAGGAGAAGTGCAAAGGCATCAAAGTGTTGGAGCAGAGCAGTGGATGGCTGTAAGTCACGATGATATGGTTACCTTTGAAAAGGCCAAGAGTAATCCAAGATTAACATTAGATTTGCATAAAAATCTGGATATTAAGGAATGGAGAGATCCGTTTGTATGGAAAGATGGAAATTGTTGGTACATGGTACTTGGGGGTAGTCATCATGGTAATGGGTGTGTTTTAATTTATAAATCCCCAAATAGTTCAGATTGGAAATTTCTTAATATATTGTATGAAACAAATCAATACAAATTTTTGGAGTGCCCTAATTTGTTTAAGTTAGGAGATAAATATGTATTAATTTATTCTCCTAATGATATGGTTGCCTATCATACAGGAATATTGAATAGTGATTTTACTTTTACCACTGAGTATCAAGATATATTTGATAACAGTGGATGGGAAGGGTACTATGCACCAAATTCACTTGTGGATCCAAATGGTAGACTCATTATATGGGGATGGATGACCGAGTTTTCACGAGGAGAATTTGATGAGTGCCCAGGATGGTCTGGTGTACAGTCTATACCTAGAATGTTAAGCTTGGGTGATAATGGAAAGTTAAAAATAGAACCTGTACCTGAACTTGAAGTTTTAAGAACTGAAGAAAAATTGTTAACAGATGTAAAGGTGAAAAGCGAAAATTTGAAGTTAGGGGTGCAGGGTAGAGCCCTGGAAATTAAAGCAGAATTCGAGCTAAATGGAGATGAGGAGTTTAGCATACAGGTGCTTCAGTCGAAAAATGCACAGGAGCAAACTTCAATAAGTTATAATGCAATTAATGGGGAACTTACAGTAGATAGAAGTAAGTCAACGCTTTCAGAATTACCTCATAAATCAAAGCTAAGTGCAAGTTTATATTTAAGTAAAGGCGAGATACTAAAGCTCCATATATTTATTGACCACTCAATAGTTGAGGTGTTTGCCAATTATGAAAAGTGCATTTCAACAAGAATATATCCAACTTTGGATAGCAGCACTGGGGTGAGTTTAGCACTTGCTGGGGGCACAGAATTAAATATAAATAGTTTTGCTATTTGGAGGATAAAATCAATTTGGTAAACAGGTATGAGTTATTAATTTCAAGGGAATATCTATACTAGGTATAATTCATGCATATTATAAATTTATAATATTATATTAATCAATTGACATAATATTAGGTAACTATAAGATTACTATTACATATTTAGGGGGATTAATATGATAAGTTTTAATAAGAAAATAGAATTTCATAATAAAGAGATCGATGTATTAGCAGTAGGTGAGCTACTTATAGACATGATATCAAAAGAATATAGTAATAAATTTGAAAGTAATGATTACCAAAGGTATTTTGGAGGATCTCCAGCAAATATTGCAATGAATACTAGTAAACTGGGAATAAAGTCTCAAATTGTAAGTGCTGTAGGTAATGATAGTTTAGGAGAGTTTTTAATACAACACTTAAAGAACAATAATATTAATACCAGTATGGTAAAGCAGGTTGATTATCCAACTAGCATTGTTTTGATAACAAAAAGCATAGGAACTCCAGTACCTATATTTTATAGAAATGCTGATTTCCAAGTGCACTATAGCCAAGAGCTGGAGGATAAAATAAAAAAGACCAAGATTGTGCATTTCTCTTGTTGGCCATTATCAATGCAACCATTTAGAAATACTATGGAGCAAATTATTGAAATAGCCCGAAAAAATAAAACTATTATTGCTTTTGACCCAAATTATCATCCAATGATATGGGAAAGAGGTCACGATGGCATAGAATATGTAAAATCAATTATTAAGTATGTAGACATAATAAAACCCTCTGAGGATGATGCACAAAGATTGTTTGGTAAAGATACAATTGATAATCAAATTGATAAGTTTTTAGAGTTAGGAGCAAAACTTGTAATAATGACTATTGGTAAATCTGGAGCCGTTGTTTCAAATGGTAATGAAAAGATAAAAATACCTACATTAGCTAGCGATGTAGTTGATACAACAGGTGCAGGGGATGCATTTTGGTCAGGTTTTTATGCAGCAATTATAAAGGGATATACAGTTAAGCAAGCTCTTTATTTAGCAGCAGCAGTTAGTGCTTATAAACTTAAGTTTTTGGGTGCAGTAGTTGAGTTACCTTCAATAGAAAAAATAAAAAATATTTATAAATTATAGAGTAAGGTAAAATATTGAGTTAATATTTTATTTTTAACCAATTATAAATTAGCATACACGAAGAAAAAGTTACTATTTTTGAATAGTAACCTTTTTTTTGTGTATAGTTATTTATTAATTTACGCTAATAAGTAGTAATTAATTACTACTTAAATTAGAACTTTTTAAAACAAAAATGAGGGGATTATGTTACAACTAACATATTTTTAACATAATTATTTGCTAATTTTGATACATTCTTTTGTTAGTATATAAATATAGGAATAAAGAAGGAGTGAAGCACATGATTACTTTTAAGAATATTTACAATAATATTATAAATAATGAAAAGCTTAAACGTATAGTAAGGTTTGGGTGTGTAGGTGGGTTAAATACTGCCATTGATTTTGGAATATTCTCTGTGCTAAATAGTTTATTTGGTGTTTACTACGTTATAAGTCAGACATTATCATATTCAGGAGGTACATTAAATAGTTATTTCTTAAATAAATTTTGGACTTTTAATGATACGAAAGTAAGTAAGAAAACTACAAAAGAGATTGTTCAATTCATTGTTGTTAATTCTGCTTCCCTGGGTGTAAGTCTAATAGGAATGAGTATATTGCTGAGCAACAGTTCCATGGATCCTTTAGTTGCAAAAATTATTTCCATGGTTTTAGCTCAAGTTGTTAATTTTTTAGGATATAGATTTTGGGTTTTTGGTACAATTGTAAAATCCTCATCTGGAACTAAAGAAATAGCCTGAACTTTATTTCATTTTATAAAGTAATAATATATATAAAGGAGATATTTTATATGAAAGTTAGAAAAGCTATTATACCAGCAGCAGGACTCGGAACAAGGTTTTTACCAGCAACAAAAGCAATACCTAAAGAAATGTTACCTATAGTTGATAAGCCTACAATGCAATATATTATAGAGGAGGCTGTTGCATCTGGTATAGAAGAAATATTAGTTATTACAGGTAGAAATAAAAAGTCTATTGAAGATCACTTTGATAAATCAGTAGAACTAGAGTTAGAGCTGGAAAAGAAGCATAAAGATGTTCTTCTTAAACAAGTCCGTCTTATATCAAATATGGTAAATATACATTTTATAAGACAAAAAGAACCTAAAGGTCTAGGGCATGCAATAAATTGTGCAAGAGCCTTTGTAGGTAATGAACCCTTTGCCGTTATGCTGGGTGATGATATAGTTGATGCGAAGACTCCATGTTTAAAACAACTTATGGATTGCTTTGAAGAGAAGAATACGACAATACTCGGAGTTCAGGAGGTAGAAAGGAAAGATGTAGACAAATATGGAATAGTTGATGGAACGCGTTTTAGTGATGGAGTTTACAAAGTAGATAATCTTATTGAGAAACCAAAAGTAAATAAAGCACCGTCAAATCTAGCTATACTTGGAAGATATATAATAACTCCTGAGATATTTGATATATTAGATCGAACTCTACCTGGAAAAGGGGGAGAAATTCAATTAACTGATGCTCTTAAAACATTAATAGCACATCAAGATATGTATGCATATATATTTGAAGGACGAAGATATGATGTAGGGGATAAATTAGGGTTTCTTGAAGCAACGGTAGAATTCGCTTTAAAGAGGGATGAGTTAAAAATCCCATTTATGAACTATCTTCAGACTTTAAAAGATAATGATGCATTTAGTGATATATAAAGAAGTAGCCTCGGCATTAGAAAGTTAATAATATTAATATTGCTAATAACTTAATTTATGAAAATTACAAAATTATTTTTTATGCATAATTATAAACAAATTAATTAATAACATAAAATATATCTAACTATCGCATAGATATATTTACAGGTATAAGCTTCCATAAGAAAGTTTTATGAATGTTTATGCCCTATTTTTGTTGGTATGTATAATAAATAACTAGTATGTATATATACAAACTACCTATAATCTAAAATATCAAGCATAAATATATGTAGCATTATGTAGTAAAACATACTATTATATATTTACATGGAGATAAATTAATAGAATGGTTATTAACAAAAATATATATACGTTTATACCGAAATAATAGGTTTCCATTATGAATTTATACACTTTATAATGAGTTAACAACAAAATGAATAGGGGACCAAATTAAATGGAGTCATTTATAAATGTAACTTTTGAAATAGGAAAACTTAATAAAGTAATGCTACATAGACCTGGCAGAGAAATAGAGAATTTAGTGCATGATGTTCTTGAAAGATTACTTTTCGATGATATTCCTTATCTAGAAGTTGCTAGAAAAGAACATAATTAGTAGTAGTTATAAAAGTAGTTATAAATTAAGGCCATTCTAAATATCAATTTAGAATGGCTTATTTTCATTTGAATTTTTGTGGGATTAGAGGGTGGAATATTAAAATTTGTTTTTATTTAGATTATGTTGTGCCAAAATGGTATAATAATTTAAAGTAACTAAAATTTATATCTTTATTTTCTATAAAGTTTGTATATATTATATTATTTAACTTTATTAGACAAATTTATAAGAATAAATAAAAGAAAAAAGAGTTTGTTAATATACATTTAACAGGAAAAAGGAGTTGAAATTGGGGTTTATCAACTTAACTAGTTAAGGTGAGTATGAACCTTAAAATTATGAAATTTACAATAAAAATATTATCACTTATTGTTTTTATTATAGCAGCATTTGCAATATTGCACGTATGCAATACTTTATACAAACAAGCTAATATAGTAAAAGTTACAGTGCCAGAAGGATATACTTATGAGAAAGTAGGAAAGACACTTGAAAAGTCAGGACTAGTTACGCAAAAAGATTTTATAAAGGAAGTTGAAAACTGGTCAGATAATAATTATTGGTTTTTAAAAGGGTTGCCAAATGATAAACATAAGTTAGATGGTTTTTTATTTCCTGCTACATACTCTTTTCAAAAGGATGATACAAGCAAAGTAATTATAAATAAAATGCTTGATACTTTTGAGTATAATATGAAATCTAATAAAGATTATATAACTAAAAATAAACTTAATATAAGAAATGTCTTAATTGAAGCTTCTCTAGTTGAGAAAGAAGCAGGAAAAGATGTAGATAGAGCGAAGATAGCAAGTGTTATTCAAAACAGGTTGAAGATAAAAATGCCACTTCAAATAGATGCCACAATTATATATATAATTGGAGATAGAAAAAAGCTGTATAATAAGGACTTAGCAGTAAAATCACCTTATAATACATATTTAAACAAAGGGTTGCCTCCATCTCCAATATGTAATCCCGGAACAAAATCAATAAACGCTGCGCTACATCCCGCAAAGACAAATTATATTTTTTATGTATTAAATAGTAAAACTGATGAGCATGTATTTTCTAAAACATATGCGGAGCATATTAAAAATGTAGCTAAATATATAAAATAAATAAAGAAATCCACAAGATGAATATAAACCTCATCTTGTGGATTTTAAAGTTTTCTTAATTATCTAAAACACTATATGTTATAATTTTATTTTGCTTTAGGCTTTCCTTAACTGCGATCATTCTTTGGTTTGTTGAACCACTTAAATATTGAGTAATATCTTTGAGATCCTCTATGAATTCACCATCTCTTAACATATCTATATATTGAAGAAATTCTAATCTTATGGGATCTTTAATAATTTTTTCAAATGTATACCCACTCCAACAAAATATACTTTTTTTTGGAAACATAGCTCTTATTGTTTTTACTAAATCGAGTAAAGTCCCATCAAGCAGATTATCCATCGGTTCTCCTCCGAGAATTGATAATCCTTTTATATAGGGCTTTTTAAGGCTTTCTATAATTGAGTTTTTATTATCTTTGTTAAAAGCATGGCCGTAATTAAATTGTCTTGCCTTTGGGCTCCAGCATCCTTTGCAAGGAGGGGTCTTTGCGCACCCGCTAACAAACAATGAAGTTCTAAATCCTATCCCATTTACAGTATCATCAAAGAAAATACTCGCATAATTCATTTAATTACATCCTTTATTATTCTTTCTATTCTTAATCTCCTTCATTTTACCATTAACTACAGGTCTTTCGAATATACTGCCAAGGTATCCGCAAAGCTTTCTAATTATGCTTAATAACATTTTATCATCATTTTTACATACAGGACATTCAAAATCTGTATCACTATTCTCTTTTGTAAACATTTCGCCTGTATAGCCACATTTTAAACATTTATCACTTATTGAAGATATTCCAAGAAAATGTGTTTTGTCATATGAATACCTTATAATGTCCTCAA